>Ga0115002_10007620_pt1 | contig 12143 bp, 9 predicted proteins | sample ArcticOcean_MG_C_8_FD_89576 | JGI IMG/M metagenome (GOLD analysis project Ga0115002, IMG submission 89576) | Marine microbial communities from western Arctic Ocean - ArcticOcean_MG_CB11_86 | ecosystem: Environmental > Aquatic > Marine > Oceanic | place: Arctic Ocean: Canada Basin | collected...
CCATGTGTCGGCGAATGGCTGGACGAAAGCGACGGGCTGAATGATCTCTCGGCGTGGCAGACGGCCAATTTGCGGGAGATCCGGCGCAGCTTCGATGCGGCGACCGCCGTGACCGCAGACCTCGTTCGGGCGAAGTCCCTCGCGACCGCCCGCTGTGAACAAGCCTGGCGGGTTGCCCGCGCTGCCAATGACTGGGCGACCATGGCGCCGTTGCTGGAAACCGTGATTGGACTCACCCGCGAGGAGGCGGCGATGCGCGCGGCGGCAAACGGGCTTGATCCATACGATGCGCTGCTCGACACCTACGAGCCTGGCATGCGCGCGGCGCGCGTGGCCGGGGTGTTCGGTGAGCTGAAGGGTTTTCTCCCGGAGATGGTGGGCGAGATCATCGATGCGCAGAAGTCGCTGCCCGCAACGCCGATTACGGGCGAGTTCTCTGAGGAATCCCAGCGTCAACTGGGCCTCGCCATGATGAAGACCCTGGGCTTTGACTTTGATCGGGGACGCCTGGATGTGAGCCATCATCCGTTTTGCGGTGGCGTGCCCGACGACGTTCGAATCACCACGCGATATCGTACTGACAGTTTTGCCGAGTCATTGATGGCAGTGCTGCATGAAACCGGGCACGCTATGTATGAACAGGGTCTACCCGTTGAATGGCGCGGCCAGCCCGTGGGCGAGGCACTTAGCATGGCGACCCATGAGAGTCAGTCGCTCTTGATGGAGATGCAGGCATGTCGCACGCGAGAGTTCATGCAGCATATGACGCCGTCGGCCCACGCTATCTTCCTTGGGGGTGCAAGCACCGATCCCGTCTGGTCGTCCGAGAACCTTTACCGGCTATGCACGCGCGTTGAACGGGGCTTCATCCGCGTTGATGCAGACGAGGTCACCTATCCGCTGCACGTCATCTTGCGCTTCGAGATCGAACGCGCCCTGATCGGCGGCTCGCTCACCGTCGATCACTTGCCAGAAGCCTGGGATGAGAAAATGCAGGCGTACCTCGGGCTCGACACGCAGGGGAATTACGCGGATGGCTGCCTGCAGGATGTGCACTGGCAGGCTGGACTCATCGGCTACTTTCCTACTTATTCGCTCGGCGCGATGACCGCGGCACAACTCTTTGCGGCCGTGCGCAGGGCCCTGCCTGATGTCATGAGCAACATCGCGGAGGGCGATTTCACGGCACTGCTCGCATGGCTGCGTGCCAATATTCACAGCCAGGGCCGCCGTCTGAATTTTGATGAGCTGCTGACCGCGGCGACCGGGCAACCATTGACCGTCGCGCCGTTTCGAGCGCACCTGCAGAGCCGCTATCTGGCCTCCGATTGATCACGTGTTGCCTTGCAGTCCGTTCGGGCCGGGAGTAGCGTTCGGTCAGATAATGTTGCCGGAGCGATCATGAGTGACGCCGTAAGCGAGGCGAGTGGAGCGATCAGAGTAACGCCACTTGCCGGTCAGATTGGTGCGGAGGTCGAGGTCGATCTCGCCAGCCTCGATGATGTCACCTTCGATGCCGTGCGCGTGGCATTCCTTGAGTTCCTGGTCCTTGTTTTCCCCGATCAGCGTTTGTCTGCGGATGCGCAGGTGGCATTCGCGCGGCGCTTCGGCGACCTCTACCCGTTTCCCCATGCGCCGGGCATGGAAGGAAAGACAGAGATACTCCCCATCAACATGCGTGAAGGGCTCGGTGAGGGACGTTGGCATTCGGATGCAACGTTTGATGAAACGCCTCCTGCCCTTTCCATTCTGGCGTCCCAGGAGTTGCCGTCTCGTGGCGGCGAGACTGCATTTGCCAATCAGTATGCGGCCTATGCAACGCTGTCGTCCGGCATGCAGACGATGTTGCAGAGCGTCTCTGCCGTCCACGACGCAAGTTCACATGCGAGGCCGGAGGAGGATGCGACTCATCCGGTTGTGCGCACACATCCGGAGACCGGACGCCGTGCGCTCTTTGTGAATCACGAGTTCACGCGGCGATTCGCCCACATGACAAAGCGCGAGAGTGAAGGGCTGCTTAACTTTCTGACGACCCATGCTCACCGTCCCGAGTTTTGCTATGTGCACCGCTGGCGACCGGGCGATGTGGTGATGTGGGACAACCGTGCGGCGCAGCATTATCCGGTGAACAACCGACCCGAAGGTGAGCCGCGACGGATGTGGCGGGTCACGGTCGCAGGTTCTCGCCCTGTGTTCGTTCCTGACTGATCGATTCGATGACCGTAGGGTACGCGTGGTGGTTGCATCCCTGGACCGCGACCATTCGGCCTGGGACCCGTCAGACAGCGCGGTCAGATCTGAGTAGCCGGCGGGTCCCGCCTCCAGCACCCTCGATACTGGCCATGACGCCCCGTCGTCACGGCTGACGCGAAGCGTCAGGTACTTGCGGTCGAATGGCCGGCCGCGCTCCTCGGGGCCGATGCCCCGGCTCCCCGGGCCACCGGGCATCGTTCTTTCGAGCACGCCGGGGTTGGAGAAAGCGAGATCGTGCCCACCCGCGTCCTCGAAGCGGCATAGCCCCGCGAAACAGATCGGTTCGAGTAGTTGGTTGTCGAAGTGCGGCTCGGTCCAGTCTCTGGCGCCATCTGCGCTCACGGAGATGAGCCGTCGGTGGGTTGTCGACTCGGCGCGAATGTTGGCGAGCACCCGTCGGTCCGCGAGTTCGACGAGACAGGTCTCGTTGGGATGCCGAAAGCGTGTTTCGTTGTGGACGACGAAGTCACCGGCGCGCCAGGAGCGGCCGTGATCGTCGCTGACGACGACGGCGACCTGCGAGGTCCGGTGGCCGAGGCGTCCCGGGCCGAATTCTGTGCTCGTGCCGTCTGACATCCATACCGGGACGACGAATCGGCCGGAGGCGATTTGTATACCGTGACCGGGACCGACGGCGATGACACGTCAGGGGTAGCGGTCACGGAAGGTCTCGAAGACGGGGGCACGTCCACCGGATCCGCGAACGTGGCGCAGTCGTCGCCGCTCGTCATGCTGTAGACCCGTTCGTAGTTGCAGCAGAAGAGCACATGAACTTCCTATCGCCGGTCTCGAACTCCCGGTCGGTAGAGATTCCCCATCCGCCTTCACACACGACCTTCGCTTCACCCGAGGTAGGGAAATCGTGTCGCCTTCGCGGTACTGGCCACTCAAGAGCTTCACATCTTCGGTCAGTTCCACCCTGATTCGCTCAGAAGTAATCTGGGACATGAAGCCCGCCTACGTGGCTGTCTGGATTTCGTGCTTGACGGCGTTAACGGTCACGGTTCCGCCCGATGTGAGTGCCTGAGCGGTGCAGGTGGTGACCAGCAGAAGGTCCGTGTCGTCGGTCGTGGCGAAGTGGTCTGCGGTTCCAGACGCATCGATCGGAACATCCGCCTGTTGAGCAAGCTTGTTTTTCCTCCCGCTCACGTCTCCGTGGCCAAGGTGTAGTCAACTCCGGTCAATGCGGAGTGCACAGCGACAATCGCGCCGAGTTCTCCGTGTTGACAGGCAGCGGCTTCAGCGATGATGCTCAGCTTGTACTCTGGCGTGAACCGCCGTCTGGTTCGTTTTTCGAGTGAAGCTGCTGGTGTGACCTGTGCATCTGGTCGTTCAGAACCTGGCTTAGGCATCGGTTAGTTCCCGCGATCATGGCCCTGAAATCCGTGTCAGCCCACACAGACTTTGTATGGACTCAGGTTAACACACAGGGGGGACAGCAACGTGCTACCCCCAGTCATCAACGCCGACGAGTTTGCGTCCGAGTATTGTCAGGTCAGCTGGCAGCCCGGGTTCCGGGATTTTCTGACTCAGTACCTGTTGTTTGATCGCCCAGTCGGGCGGCAGGCATTGCCGCCATTCGCGCACGCGCTGGTCTCGTGCTTGTTGGTCGCCCACAGGCTGCATCGCAAGGTACTGCACATAGCGCGGATCATTGCTCAGATTCACTCCGCTCGAGTGGGGCATCAGCCGATTCCACAGAATCAGACTGCCGGCTGGTCCACCGATCGACTTAATGTCATCCGGTTCTGCGAGCGGACGGCGTCGATCAGCATGACCCGCATGCGCGTCCAAGTAGGACGCAAGGTTGCGGTAGATGTCTGGCACACAGCAAAAAGCGCCCTGTATCTGAGTCGTGTCGGTCAGGCATACGAGGCCCTGAATGCTCATGCCATCAAACTGCCAAGGGTCACAGTCCCAGTGTAGCGGCTCAAGGTGCCACGCGTCGCCCAGTCCCGGCGGCTTGCAACTGACCCGGTCCATGGTCACCCACAGGTCTTCACGTCCGTACAAACTGGAGAAGACGCGGTGCACGTGCGGATGCTGGCGCACATCCCACAAAGCTTGCCCGTGATGAATCGGGACAATGCCATGCCCGGATTGCGGTGCAGCCGGGTCTTCCCCGAGGGGCAGTCCGGTTGCGGCTTCGATGCTGCAATGGCGTGCGATCAGGTCGACGACGCGCCGGCAGAGATCGATTGGCACGACGTCGGGCACAACGAGGTAACCCTTGTCGCGGAATTCGGCAACGCTGTCATCCGCAAGTAACATCGTCCTCGTCTGACTCCTGTGCCATTGTGTGCGTCGGTGGGGGGATTGCTTTGACCTTACCACGCCAGAATCCATGACCATAAACTGCGAGGCCCATGACCAGAAAGTGTGACCAGGAGTGCGACCGGAGACGCAGGCAAGCAGTGGGACGAAGATTGCATGCAGATTCGTGGCCACGCGTGTAGTGGCAGGCAGCGCACCCACGCCTGTGATCCTGACCATCGATCAGGGCACATCGCGACAGAAAGTTGCGCTCTTCGATCAGGGCGGCCGTCTGGTGGCCCAGCACGATGCGCGCAACCGTGAGCTAACGGATTCTGCGGGCCGGCATCAGATGGCGTCAGAATGGTGGCAGTCTGCCTGCACGCTTGCGACGGGTCTGGTGTCGGCAGATAAGGTCACCGTTGTCGCGATTGCCGTGTCCGGACGTGCCGGGGCAGGGATCTTCATCGATCGGCACGGTGATATCGTCCAGGAGCCGTGGTCGGACCAGCGCCATAGTGCGGAATTGGCGGACCTTCGAGCGGACTTTCCGGATCTTTCTTTGTACGGCGCAACATTGCTTGCGAAGCTGCTGTATCGCCGGCGTCGGACAGGCGGGAACGACGAGCGATGTCTCTACGCCAAGGACTATCTGGTTTACCGGCTGTGTGGGCGGTGTGTCACCGACCCGTCAAGCGGCCCCGACGCGCTGACCTGGCCGGCACCGGTCCTGCGGTCACGGGACATTGATGTCGCGCAGTTGCCCGAGGTTGCTCTGCCGTGGCAGGTCGTTGGCGAGGTCAGTGTGAGTGCGGCAAAAGAACTCGGCATCACGACCGGAACGCCGGTTGTGCTCGGGGCCCATGATGGTATTTGCGCCAATGTCGGTGCCGGCGTCCTCGGACCCGACGCATTTTCGTTGACGCTTGGTACACACGGGGTCGTACGCAGTGTTGTGCCATCAGTGCCAGGGGCCCACGTCAAGCGCTTCTACGGGATGCCGCCGGACCTGCACGTCGTCGGCACGACGACACTGATGTCCGGGCGTGCGCTCGATTGGCTGCTCGATCAGGCGTTTGCTGATCGGTCGAATCGACGGGTACTCTTTGCTGAACTGGACGCGTGGGCGGGGGAGCAGCCGCCAGGCAGTGACGGGGTTCTGTTCTTCCCTTACTTGGCGGGACAGATGTCGCCTCGGCCTCGGCCGGGCGTAAGGGCCGGATTCCACGGCCTCGGCCTCGGTCATGACCGCAGACACCTCTACCAGGCGGTGCTTGAGGGGGTCAGCTATGCGATCGCTGCCAATTTCGATCAGCTAAGGGACTGGCTTGGTGACCCTGGTCGGGTCGCAGTCACGGGGTCAGCGGCCGCGAGCGGGCCGTGGGTGCAGATGCTGGCCGACCTCACCGGGCACCCGCTCATGCTCACAGACGTTGCATCGGAAGGGCGGGGAGCCGCGATATTCGCCTCGGTTGCGCTCGGGTACCAGCCAACGCTGGCGCGAGCGGTGGGGCAGATGGTCAAGACATCCGGTATTGTTGAGCCGGATGACCGGCGCGTGGCTCGATACGGAGAACTGCGGGCGACCTGGCAGGCGGCGGCGGATGCGTTGCCGGACTAACCGGTGCTGATCGTGAACACGTTCAGCAACCAGGCATTAGAGCAACCCGGTTTTTGATAACCAGTTAGGAGGAGAGCGTGTCGTCGACATTGATCACCAATGGCCAGGTTCTGACCCCAGGGGGTGCATTTGCGCCAGCCGATCTGCGCGTGACGGATGGCGTCATCGACTGGGTTGGCCGCGGCGAGACAGTGGCTGACGACGCGGTCATTGACGCGGCAGGTCTGTACGTGGCGCCGGGCTTTATCGACATGCACTGCCATGTATTTAGCCACCCGGACTCGGCGAGCCAGCGACTGCATGCTGATCGCATTGGCGTCAGGCAAGGGGTGAGCTGCGTTGTCGATACCGGCAGTGCCGGGTCGCAGCTGATCGGGGATTTCGGCCGCCATGTTATCGACAAGGAGGACACGCGCGCGTTCGCGCTTTGCAATATCGGTTCGCCGGGCATGCCCGGCAGCGAGGGCGGCCATGCAGCGAGGCCGGACTTAATCGCGCTTGATGGCACGGTCCGCGCCATCGCCGAGAATCCGGACTGGGTGCTCGGCGTCAAGGTGCTGGCGTCAGCGACCCACACCGGCCTGATGGGTATCGAGGCGGTGAAAATAGGCCGCAAAGCCGCTGAACTCGCTGGTACGCCGCTTATGGTTCACATCGGCAATGCCCCACCGTTGGTTGACGATGTGCTCGATCTGCTGCGGCCGGGTGACATCGTTACACACGCCTATCACGGTAAGGCGGGGGGCGTGCTTGGTTTTGGCGGCGAGGTCATCGCCCAGTTCCGGGCGGCGGTAGAGCGCGGCGTTTGGGTCGACATTGCGCACGGCAGGTCGTCGTTCTCCTATGCCACCTGTGAACGTGTGCTTGAGCAGGGCATGCCGGTGCACACGATCAGTTCTGATCTGCACCGGGGCAACATTGATCGCTACGTGGTGTCGCTCGCGCGAACAATGAGCAAGTTTCGGGCCCTGGGGCTGACGCTGGCAGAGGTGGTCACGGCCGTCGCGGTCACCCCGGCGCGCGTGCTTGGGCTCGACCGCTTTGGTTTCGGTAGCCTCCTGCCAGGCACGGCTGCCAACATCACCATCTTTCGGGAAACTGACAAGGCCGTGGCCATGGAAGATGCGAGCGGGGAGGTGCGGGTCTCGCGCCACTGGATCGAGCCTGTGAGCGTCATGGTGGCGGGGAAGGTGTTTGAGCGGGCCGAAGAACTGTGAGGGGCGAGACGCATCGGGTCGGGAGGATGCGTTGAGTGCGCACGTGATCAACGCAGCGGGCAAGTTGACGGCGCTCGGCGGTTCCGCGCAGTCCGATGGCGTGGCCGCCGCCCAGCGGGATGCGGCGCAAGCCCATGTCGATCTCGCCGACTATCGCGCGGAGGTGTCAGCGCGCATTGCAGAAGTCTGCGGGGCGCAAGCCGCGTGCATCACAAGTGGCGCGGCGGCCGGCATTGCGATCAGCATTGCAGCGTTGGTCACGCGTGGCGACCCGGGGCGGGTCCGATTGCTGCCGCAGACCGAAGGCACCCATCCTGTGCTCCTGCAGGCCGGGCACAGTGTCAACTTCGGCGCGCCGGTTGAGCAAATGATCCGTCTGGGCGGTGGCCGCCCGCGCCTGGTGGGTGATGCGAACCAGGCGCGCGGCAGAGAACTTGCCTCGGCCCTTGGCGAGGGTGACAGCACTGCAATGCTATACGTGCAATCTCACCATGCGGTGCAAACCAACCAGATTTCCCTCGATGATTGCGTTAGTCACTGCAAACAGCACGGGGTGCCTCTGATCGTCGATGCCGCTGCCGAGGATGATCTGGGGCGATACATCGATGCTGGCGCTGACCTCGTCATCTACTCGGGAGGCAAGGCGTTCGCCGGGCCAACGAGTGGCTTCATCGTCGGTCGCGCTGACCTGATCGAGCACTGTGAACAGCAGGGCGTGGGTATCGCGCGCACGATGAAGGTCGGTAAGGAAGCAATTGCGGGTCTGGCGCGAGCCCTCGACGAGTACACAGCAGACAGCGAAGAGGATCGACTGGCCACCTATGCGGCAAGAAATGAGCTCTTGCTGGCCGCGACCTCAGGTCTTTCCGCCCTGCGCATCGGGGAGGTCCCCGACGAGGCAGGCCGGCCGTTCTCGCGCATTGCAGTTCACGCCCAAGATGTGCACGCGCTCGTCAGCTTCCTGGTTGCCGGCGATCCCTCCATTCGCACCCGGAATCATCATCTGGACGCGGGCTACCTGCTGATTGATCCGCGGGAACTACGCGACGAGCACGTCGATCTCATCATCGAACGGCTTAGTGAATATCGATAGCTGGGTTCCTGTCCCAAAACTGTCATCCTGACAATTCTTGGGAGTTGGTTTGCTAGGGAACCTCTGAGCTATGAGCAATCTGGCACCAGTTTAGTGTCATCGTTGTTACGTCTCTGATTTTTTGAGGTCGAATCGGGTTTCCTGCGTTTGTTCACGTCGTTTCCCTTTTTTTTCTCGGCAATCAGGCGAAGGACTCCAACATTCATGTGGGGATCAACGCATCCATTTCGCTTCAGAAAGATCTCGCGATGGGTCTCTTCTTTTTGTTGCCGTATTCGATCTCGGCGCACGACTTCTGCTTCCTTCCTTTCCACTCATGCGATCGTTAGCATCAGTATGCCATACTCGATGACTAATTCAGAGGTTCCCTGGTTCCTGTCAGCACCCTGCAAGAACCAAGCGTCGAGCGTAACGTCAAACCCGTCCCAATTCTGCGAGAAGCGCGTCCTCGGGCGCGAAGTCGAATTCACGGGTGTCACGCATCCCGGAATCGACATACCACGCGTACGTCTGTTCGACGGCTGTTTCAAACGAGTATCGCGGTTCCCAGCCGATATCGGTGCGCAACCGATCGATGCTGAACAGTGCGCTGTCGTTCCACGGGCGCAAGTTGGGTGCGACGCGCTGGACCAGATAGCGCGAACACATCGGGTCACGAGCATGCAGCGTATCCATGACGTTGGGCGGCACGAACACTTTTTCAGGTGATCGACCGAGGACTCTCGCGCACGTATCGACATACCCCTCGTCGGTGTAGAAGTCGTTGCCTGTCAGGTTGTACTTTCTGCCGAAGGTGTGCGGGTTTCCCATCAGCATGCAAAGGGCCCGCGCCTGGTCATCGACGTGCCCGACCTGTCCGCGCGTGGTGCCATCACCGGGAATGAGGACGGGGCGGTCTTGCAGAATGCGCGAGAACATTCGCTGCTCGCGGTCGGCAATGATGTTGTTGGGCCCGAACACCATCGAGAACGCCGCTATGGTGATCGGCAGGTCTGCCGTCCGGTGCAGTTCGAAGATTGAGTCTTCGCACAATAGCTTGTTCATGCCATAGGTTGATTGGAGCGCGCCGCGGTCAGACGGATGATCTTCCGTGATCGGCGGGAAGTTACTCTGGGCGTAGGTCACGGTGGAGCTCGCGAATACGTAGTGCCCCATGCGTCCGTGAAGAACCCGGGTGACGCCCTGCACGTCTTCAAGGGTGTACGCGCTGATGTCCTGCACGCAGTCCCATGACGTGGTGCCGAGCGACGCTTGCATCGCATCGTGATCGTGCCGGTCGCCGTACAGGCGGCGGACGCTTGCCGGTACTTCGGCAGCTGATGCGCCGCGATTGAACATCGTCACCTCATGGCCGCACCTGACGAGTTCGTGCACCAGCGCGAGCCCGTTGAAACGGGTGCCTCCCATGACGAGTACTTTCATTCTGTTGCTCCGCTCCCGCTGGCCATTGTGTAGCTTCGAGTTGTGGACGGGGTGCCGCGTGGTTGCGCGGCCTGGCCGACGAGTATGCGGCATTCGCCCGATGAGCGTGCGATTCGGTGCTGTGATCGCAATGTTCCAGTGTGCTGAGGGCTAGCGCCATCTGTATGGCGTCCTCGCCACTGCCAAGGCGCGCCGTGGGCGTTTCTATACACGGTGCAATTGCGCTACTGTGACGGCGAGTTTCTGGATCCGGTACTGATCATGAACAACCTCTTTGAACCCCGCGGAATGAACAAGCCCCGTCGTCCCGACCAAAAAAGTGGGGCGCAATTGCGTACTGATGGTTGGGTTGGCGGGCGGGCTGATACGTGGCACGGACACCCCCATGAGAGCCCCGCGAGCCGGGCTGGTGCCGACGCGCGCCGCATGAGTGTGGACAAAGACTATGCCGCTGAAGTTGCGGTGACGTTGCGCGCCAGTGACGAGGCGTGCTCCCGGTCTGACGAGTCGCTCGTTGCTGCGGGTTTGCAGATCGAGCCGGTATCGCCGGGTATCGGGGTCGTCGTTCGCGGCATCGACATGGCGAAGCCGACGGGTGCCCAGGTCGAGCAGGTCCGGCGGTTGTTTCTGGCGTGCAAGGTCGTTTTCTTCCACGATCAGGGGCACATAAGTCGGGAGGAGCACATGGCGTTTGCCCGGTGCTTCGCTGACATCGGCCTCGCGTTCGGTCGGCAACAGGCACTCTCGGTCGGCAACACGTCGGACGATTACCCCGAGATCCTGCGGTTGCATGCGGACGAGGCGCATCCTTTCGCAGCGTCGAACTGGCATTCGGATGTCACCTGGTCGACCCGCCCGCCTCTCGGTTCCATCTTGCTGTCACGCAAATCACCACCTGTCGGGGGCGACACCATGTTTGTCGATGCGTTTGCACTGTGGGACAACCTGAGTCCGGTACTCAAGGAGTTTCTTGAGGGCCGCAACGCGATCCACGGACGCGCAGGCAGAGCCGAGGCCGAGCATCCGATATGCCGGACCCACCCGGAGACAGGCCGAAAAGCGCTGTACATTAACCCCACGTTCACGAACTCGATCTGCGGCCTGGAGCCGGCTGAATCATCCCGGCTGCTCGCCCAGTTGTACGCCAAAATGTATTCAACCCCCGAGGTCGCCTGCCGGTTCCAGTGGCGGGACGGGTCGGTTGCGATGTGGGACAACAGAAGCTGCCAGCACTATGCTGTGGCGGACTTCTGGCCGCATGAACGGTTGATGGAACGCGTGACGTTGCTCGACAAATGTGAGAACAATGAGATTCCATTCTGGACGGATGCGAGTGGCGAGCGGCACCATGGCGTTGCGCTTGTGACCGAGGCAGAACTTGCAACGCCCATCGGCGGCGCCGCGCCGACCATGGACTGACTTCCGCAATTGGTTGCCGGACGCCCGGGGACCACAATGAACGAGACGAGAAAGAGGAGCTCCTGTGGTTAACGATCCGGTAGATGTCTTGATCATTGGTGCGGGCGCGTCAGGGGCTGCGATGGCATGGAGCCTTGCTGACACGCGCATGCACATCCTTTGCCTGGAACAGGGTGACTGGATGAATCCGGCGGAGTATCCGAGTACTGGTACCGACTGGGAAGCCCGCAGTTTTACGGATTTTAGTATCAGTCCGAATCGGCGCAAGCGCGATACGGACTATCCAATCAACGATGACAACTCGCCCATTGCGGTCGCTAATTTCAACGGCGTGGGTGGCGGTACGATTCTCTACGCGGGCCACTTCCCGCGCTTTCACCCGTCCGACTTTCGCATCAAGTCTCTGGACGGCGTTGGCGATGACTGGCCGCTCGACTACGAGGCCCTCGAGGGCTTCTACGCCGAGAACGAGCGCATGATGGGGGTATCCGGTCTCGCCGGCGACACGGCTTATCCCGCCAAGCAGTCAGTGATGCCGCCCTTGCCAATGGGCCATTCGGGCGAGGTCTTCGGCAAGGCATTCAACGAGAAGGGCTGGCACTGGTGGCCATCTGATACCGCGATAGCGACGACTGACTACGATGGTCGCGCGCGGTGCATCAACCTTGGCGCTTGCGGCAGCGGTTGTGCGCAGGGGGCGAAAGCGAGCACCGACGTTACCTACTGGCCGCATGCCATCCGCGCCGGCGTCGAGGTTCGCACGCGGTGTCGGGTGCGTGAGATAACGCTGAACGACGCGGGTATGGCCTCTGGCGTCATCTACTACGACGAAAACGGCGACGAGCAGTTTCAGGGAGCCGAGGTC
>Ga0115002_10007623_pt1 | contig 12141 bp, 8 predicted proteins | sample ArcticOcean_MG_C_8_FD_89576 | JGI IMG/M metagenome (GOLD analysis project Ga0115002, IMG submission 89576) | Marine microbial communities from western Arctic Ocean - ArcticOcean_MG_CB11_86 | ecosystem: Environmental > Aquatic > Marine > Oceanic | place: Arctic Ocean: Canada Basin | collected...
CACGCCAGTACGCCGGCGTTCACCGGCGAGTTTTACACGCTGGGGCGCATTCGGATTTTGGATCTGGACATCATGCCCGAGCGGTTCACCGTCCTGGTGATTCCGCTGGATTACTACATCGACAGCCTGACGCTGGTGATGTTCACGATGGTGACACTCATCGCCACGTGCATTCACGTCTTCGCGTTAGGCTACATGAGTGATGAACTGACCGAAGACTATGTCGATCATCAGGTGCATGTCTCCGGCGGCGGTCATTTGCATCGGCCGGGACGGTTCTATCGGTTCTTCTCCTTTATGTCGCTGTTCTGCTTCTCGATGCTGGGCCTCGTTCTGGCGGGCAATATCTTTCAGGTGTTCATCTTCTGGGAGTTGGTCGGGATAAGCAGCTACCTGTTGATCGGATTCTATGTCGAACGCAAGTCGGCCAGCACGGCCGCCAACAAGGCGTTCATCATGAACCGCGTCGGCGACTTCGGATTCCTGATCGGTCTGATGGTGCTGTTTACCTATTTCGGCACATTCCGTTTCGGGCCGCACACCGTCGACGATAACCAACACCCCGGTCTATTCCAGATGGTGCGCGGGGAAAGTGGCCAGCTCGATGTCGAACAGCTACCGAATGAAGAGGGCGAACTGGTCGACCAAGTCTTGCTGCACGACCTGGACGGTCAGGTGATGACCGTGTTCGACGAGGTGACCGAGTCCGAGGAGCCGGTCGGGATTCCGTACTATCTACTCGTCATCGCCGGATTGGGCATCTTCGCCGGTTGCATCGGCAAGAGTGCGCAGTTCCCGTTACAGACCTGGTTACCCGATGCAATGGAAGGTCCGACGCCCGTTTCGGCGCTAGTCCACTCCGCCACAATGGTGGCCGCCGGTGTGTATTTGACGGGGCGGTTCTACCCCATGTTCACGCCGGAAGTGCTGCTGGTCATCGCGTATATCGGTTGCATCACACTGTTCGTGGCCGCCACCATTGCAATGGTGGCCACCGACATCAAACGCGTGCTCGCTTATTCCACAATCAGCCAGCTCGGCTACATGATGCTGGGCATCGGCGTGGGCGGCTGGGCGGCCGGGTTGTTCCACCTGATCACGCATGCGTTCTTCAAATCACTCATGTTCCTGGCGTCGGGCAGCGTGATTGTCGGCTGTCATCACGAACAGGAAATGCCCAAAATGGGTGGCCTGTGGCGGAAGATGCCCATCACGGCTTTCACGATGCTGGTCGGTGTGATCGCAATTTCGGGGCTGGCCATTCCCGGCAGCAAAGAACTCGTCGGCCAGGCGATTTCCTTCTCGGGTTACCACTCGAAAGACGCCATCGTCGCGACCGCTTTAGCGTATTCGCAACTCAACGGCATTCACTTCCTGCTGTTTCTGGTTCCACTCGTCACGGCAGGCATCACCGCGTTCTATATGTTCCGCCTGTGGTTCTACACATTCTCCGGCAAACCGCGCGACGAGCACGTGTACGAGCACGCCAAGGAATCTCCTTGGGTGATGACTGGCCCGCTGCTGGTGCTTTCTGTGTTCGCTGCGTTCTGTGCAATCGGTGGTGAAGACGGCATGCTGTTCGGCCTGCTGGGCAACAGCGAGCCGGCGCATGCGGCGACGGGTGTCGCTGCCACTGCCGACACTGCCATTGCGTTGCCCGGGCATCATGAGGTTCACGCCGTTCACGACTTGGCAGGTGGGTTCGCCCTGCTGGCCGCGTTCGTGGGAACGCTGGTTGCCTACCTGTTGTACGGATTAGGAATTATCGACCCCGGTGAGATCAAACGGCAATTCGCCGGGTGTCATACCTTCCTGGTCGAGAAGTGGCGGTTTGACGAACTGTACGACGTGATGTTCGTGCGGCCGGTCCACATTGTGGCCAGTTGGGCAACCGCCATCGACAAGAAATGTTTCGACGGAATACTGCATGCGGCCGCACGCGGGGCGGTGGATGTCTCCCGCTGGGATCGCAAATTTGATGAAGGCATTATCGACGGGTTGGTCAATTTGACCGGCACCGTTGTGTTCACCGTCGGCCGATCGCTGCGTGTCGTGCAGACCGGCCGGTTGCGGCAATACATCATGTTCATCGCTGTGGGAGTTCTGCTGTTATTCGTCCTGTTATTCACGGGCTTCCCCGGCTAACGAGTGGCGGCCTCGCCGTCCAACAAAATCAAAACAAAACACACTGCACTCAACGAATCGCGACCTGCCATGTCCATGCTCATGCTGACCGCAATCATCTTCGCCCCGACAGCCGGAGCGATCATTTTGGCGTTCTGGAATAGTAAGTCTGAAGAGGCGATGCGAGTTTTCGCCTTGGTGGTCACGGTTGTCACGTTCGTGCTCACGCTGGGGCTGTGGGACGAATCCAAGTTCGACCGCAGCGATCCCGGCGTGCAACCGGTCATGCAATGGAACGAAGACGGAACGGCAGCCGAACGCATTACGGATTACGACGTCGATGAGCATGGCCATGTCGTCATCGACGGCGAGGTTGCCGAAGACGTCGAGCGGGGTGTTTCTGTCATTTGGATCGGCACTTGGAACATCGATTACCGACTGGGCTACGACGGCATCAGCGTTCCGCTGGTGTTGCTCACCAGTTTCATCTGCATGCTGTCCATGATGGCTTCGTGGAGTATCAAGAAGATGGTGAAGGGGTACCTCATCCTCTTCCTGCTGCTGGAAACCGGCATGTTGGGTGTCTTCCTGGCGCTCGACTTCTTCCTGTTCTATGTGTTCTGGGAAGTCATGCTGCTGCCGATGTATTTCCTGATCGGCGTGTGGGGCGGGCCACGCAAAGAGTACGCCGCTTTGAAGTTTTTCCTGTATACGCTGGCCGGCAGTGTGCTGATGCTGATCGCCATGCTGATGTACTACTTCTACAGCGGTCGCGAGTTCAACCTGCTGGAACTGGCCGAGATGGCCCGCACCGGCGGATTCGACGCGGGCTTCACGCCGACGATGCAAATCACCGCGTTCGTGCTGCTGTTCATCGGCTTCGCGATCAAGATTCCCTCGTTCCCATTCCACACCTGGCTTCCCGATGCCCACGTCGAAGCACCCACCCCGATCAGTATGATTCTGGCCGGCGTGCTGCTGAAGATGGGTGGCTACGGCTTGCTGCGTGTCGCGTTTCCGCTCAGCCCGTACGGCGCGCAGTATGCCGCCTATACGCTGGTCGCCATTGGAACAATTAGCATCATCTACGGTGCGTTCGCCGCAATGGCCCAGACCGACTTCAAACGGCTGGTCGCCTACAGTTCGGTCAGCCATATGGGTTACGTGCTGGTCGGCATGGCGGTCTGGCGAATTAATGCCGACGCTGGCGTCACGGTCGGTAAGGAATGGTGGCAGTTGGGACTAAACGGGGCCATGTTCCAGATGCTGGCTCACGGCGTTTCCTCAGCCGGCATGTTCTTCATGGTGGGTGTGATTTACGACCGCGTGCATCATCGCGACTTAAACCAGTTCGGCGGTCTCTCGGCGCTAATGCCCTTATACAGCGGCTTGGCGGCTGGCATTTTCTTCGCCGGTTTGGGCCTGCCCGGGCTGTGCGGATTCATCGGCGAAGTCTTCGTCACGTTGTCCGTTTGGAACTACTCACCCCTGTTGGCGATCATTGTGGCCTCGGGTGTGATTCTCACGGCGGGCTACATTCTGTGGACGATTCAGCGAGTCTTTCTCGGCCCGGAATACAAAGGCCCGCACGCCGATGAAATTACTCCCATGACGGCCCGCGAAGGTGCCATCGCCGGCATTCTGTTGCTTGCGGCGATCGTCCTGGGTGTGTATCCGGCGCTTCTGCTCGACATGATGGACGGCACGTTAGCTCAATTTGTTGACAACCTCGACGCGGGTTACCAAAAGGCCGTCGGCGGGATTGAGAAGATGAGTTCGCTGATTAAGTAACGATGCTGATCAAGTAACGATTTGAACGATTTCGGTTCCCGATGAATATCTCTTCGCTATTTAATAGTCTGATCGAAGACACGCTGGGGCGGTCGCTGGGCCATTTTGCGCCCGAGTTGGCTCTCTCGGTGACGGTCGTCGTCTTGCTGCTTTCCCGCCTGTGCGGTTGCGACAAGAAGTGCCCACCCTACTGGACCGCCCTCATCGGCGCGCTGGTCGCGTTCGTGTTTGCGTTCGCACAATTCGTGTACCTCAAGCCGGGCGGCATTGACTCTGTCTCTAGCCTGTTGCACGTCCCGGTCAACGCCCTGTTCGGCCTGTTAAACCTCGACCCCGCCAACGTCGAGCAAACCACCGGGCCGTTCTTTACCGGGCTGTTGATCTTCGATCAGTTCACCGTCTTTCTGAAACTGTTCCTGTTGCTGTTCGTGATTCTGGTGATCGCGCTGACCGTGCTCACCGGCATTCCCGACAACGAAGACGGCCCCGATTTCTACACGCTGCTGTTGGGGGCCACCATCGGCATGATGCTCATGTCGTCTGCCAACCACCTGCTGATTCTGTTCCTGGGCATCGAAATGACGAGTGTCCCCAGCTACGTGATGGCGGGCTTTCAGAAAGGTCGGCGAAAAAGTAGTGAAGCCGCTTTGAAGTACGTCATCTACGGTGCGGGTGCCGCCGGCGTGATGCTCTACGGAATCAGCCTGCTCGTCGGCCTGTTGGGAACGGGCACGCTGATCACCTCGATGTCAGGGTCGAACCCCGCGATTGCCGAACAACTCACCATGCTGCTGCAAGGCCAAGACGTCGGTATGTCCAACGCGATGGTTCGCACCGTCATGCTGGCCTCGATGATGGTGCTGGTCGGCATCGCCTTCAAGCTCTCGCTGTTCCCGTTCCACTTCTGGTGTCCCGATGTGTTTGAAGGGGCGTCTGCCGAGGTGGGTGGGTTCCTCTCCGTCGCATCCAAAGCGGCCGCGTTCGCATTGCTTGTCCGGTTTTGTTTGGCCTTCATGGGCGATTCATCGGTCATTCTGACCGATTTGTACGTCACGCTGGGCATCGGCCTGGGAGTGGTCGCCGCGTTGAGTGCAACATTCGGCAACCTGGCAGCGTACGGGCAAACAAACGTCAAACGGCTACTCGCCTATTCGACAATCGCCCATGCCGGTTACATGCTGATGGCGGTTTCCGCCTTGCTGATCACCCTCAGCGAAAAGCCCGAATCGTTCTTCGCCCGGCTTGATGCAGACTGCGATGGCGTGTTGCATCGCGTGGAAGTTCCCGCACAGTATTACGGCGAGGGGGCAGCCGACGGGGGTGTGAAACCGATCTTCGATCACCTCGACAAGGACGAGATTTACATACACGAGTTCACTACGTCCGCGTCTTCGAGCCTGCATCCGGGGGTGCATAACGGTGAGGCACGCCGCTGTTTGGAAGGGCTGCTGTATTACTTGGCGGTCTACCTGTTCATGAACCTGGGGGCCTTCGCGATCGTCGCGTTGATTCGCAACCAGATCTACAGCGAAGAAATCGCCGACTACGCCGGCTTGATTCACCAAACGCCCGTGCTTTGTATCTGCATGCTGATCTGCATATTCAGCCTGGTGGGCATCCCGCCGATGGGTGGGTTCATCGGCAAGTTTATGATTTTTGCTTCGCTGTTTGAAGCGGGGAAAGCGCACTGGTCGATGTGGTTACTGCTGGTTATCGGCGGTTTGAATACCGTCTTCAGTCTCTTCTACTACCTGCGCGTGCTCAAGCCGATGTTCATGGAAGCCCGGCCCGAGGGGGCACGCGAAGTGAAGGTTGCTGCCAATTCCGTTCAGGGCTTGTATGTCGTTGTGCTCACCGTACCGATTTTGGCCTTGGGAACTATTTTCATCGAGCCGCTCAGTCAGACCGCCCAGAATGTGGCGTCGGTTCTGTTTCGCTGAGCGGACATTTTGCTGCACGAGAGAGTCCAGGCCATGCCGGCATCGGAACATAATCGCGAACTCAAACGACTGCTCGTCGACTTAGGACGGAGTCTGTTGCAGTACGTCGGAGAATGCTGGCCTTGGACCGACTCGGCCGAGGAAGAAATCCATCACACGATCGACCGACTCGTTTCGCGGCAGAAACGCGAGATCGGTCGACTGGGCGTGCTGCTTTCGCATCGTGAGCGGGTCGTCGACTTCGGCACGTACCCCACCGAATACACCGACCTGCATTTCCTCTCGCTCGACTATTTGCTCGGCGAACTTGTTGCTGGCGAGAACGACTTGGTCCGTGACCTCGAACGCGCCGTCGACGATCACGCCGACGACCCGGAAGCGGCCGAGTTACTACGCAGCTTCCTGCAAGTCGAACGTGACGCGGCCGCCGAGCTGACCGAATTGGCCAAATCACGCGCTGCGGCGACGGCGTAGAAGTTCGTCCGCGCTCTCTTGGTGAAGCGTAGGTCATGCCATGCAACTGTTCGACACGCACGCGCACCTCGATGAAGAGGCGTTTGAAACCGGCCGCGAAGAAGTGATCGCGCGGGCCGAGGAAGCGGGACTGGTTGCCGTCGTCACCATCGGCACGACAGCCCCGACAAGTGTTCGCTCGGTCGAACTGGCCGAACAGTATCCGCTGTTGCATGCGGCCGTCGGTATTCAGCCTAACTACGCAGCCGAAGCGGCTGCCGGCGATTGGGACACGATCGTTGAACTGGCATCGAATCCGCAGGTGGTTGCGATCGGCGAGACGGGGCTGGATCGCTATTGGGACTACGCCCCGATCGATGTGCAGGTCGACTATTTTCGTCGGCATCTTGCACTGGCAGCCGAACGTGATTTGCCGTTCATTGTGCATTGTCGTGAAGCCGAGGCCGATGTCGTTCGTGAATTGCAGCGCGCCGCCGAGGCTGGGCCATTACACGGTGTGATGCATTCCTTCGCAGGTGACGCCGAGACCGCGCAGGCCTGCCTGGAACTGGGGATGCACATTTCGTTTGCCGGCATGGTGACGTTCAAGAAAAGTGATGCCCTACGTGCAGTGGCGGCTGATATTCCTGAAGATCGTTTGTTGGTCGAGACGGATGCCCCTTATCTTGCGCCGACTCCCAATCGTGGCAAGCGGAACGAACCGGCATTCGTACGTCACACTTTGGAATGCCTGGCGGAAGTGCGTGGCGTGCCGATCGAGAACCTGGCCGAACAAACAACGCGCAACGCGCGTGCGTTTTTTGGTTTGGATTGAAGTGGTGTTTGGCGATTGAGTGTAACAGCTGGCTGACACCGGCCGCTCGCCTTTCCAACTCGCACGGGTCGCATTCGTTGGCGCGGCGCGGTATCTTGTCGTCATGTGTTTGGAAGCTGTTCCCTGCGATGGGGGCCGCTTTGAACGGAACCGGCCGAAGGGAGTTGCGAGTGGCTGTGATTGCCGCCAACGATTCTTTGCAAGACGTGCTGACATGGCGCGTGCATCCGGCGAGGCATCGCCTGCGGACGACTTGTTTCGTGTTTGTCATTATCGGCGCGCTGGCGTGGCTGTCGGCCGACTTGATGAACGACTTTTGGTGGGCGGTCATCGCCTGCCTGGTTGTCGGCGTGTCGTTGCGAAACTTTCTGTTACCCGGCGAATTCCGTATCGATTCCGCGGGGGTCTCGGTCCGCCGACTGGCGTGGACACGATGTTATCCCTGGCGTGACGTCCGGCGATTTCTGCACGATGCGAACGGCGGGTTCATCTCGCCTCGTGCGCGCAGTTCGGTCATGGACTTGTTTCGCGGCATGCATTTGGTGTTCGACGGAAACCGCGAACTGGTCGTTGCGGCTGTCGAGCGTTCGATGCGTGTTTCTTCCACCTGCAATGATGGGAGAACGCGCTCGTGAAATGGCTGAAGCATGCGTTCGCCGTTGATGCCACAGGGCCGGTCGAGCCGACCGAGTCGCAACGTGCGATTGTCGATAAGGTCTGTTGCGAAGTCGTCCGCCGCCACCTGACAACACCCGCCCTGCTCGCGTTGGAGATGTCGCGGCCGTTGAATTACGTTGCCTCGCAAGTGCTGCATTTCTTCGGCCCGTTCGTCTCGGCGATCACCGATGCCGAAGGGCATAAACATTTCGCGATGTTCCTGGAACAACGCGGTTCGATCGACTATCTCTGTCGGCGCATCGAAGATCTCGAAGCGGAAGCCACCAACCACACGAAGACGCCACCCTCCGAGCCCACCGAAAAATCGGCCGACGGATTGTCGATGCCCCATTGAGCCGTCGCGTGAAACGCTCGGCACGGATTGCCAACAACGAACGACTATGAGCCAGATCGATCCGGACAAGATCGAAGTCATCCTCGCGACCGACTGCGGTAGCACGACGACCAAAGCCATTCTCATCGAGAAAGTCGATGGCGAATACCGGCAGACGTATCGCGGGGAAGCACCGACGACCGTCGAAGAACCGGCCGCCGACGTTACCGTGGGAGTCGTTAATGCGGTCACCGAAGTGGGCGAACTGGCTGGCCGGCGATTGATCGACGACAACGGCAATATCCTGCGCCCGTCCAACGGGAAAGACGGCTGCGACATCTACATCTCGACGTCCAGCGCGGGCGGTGGGTTACAGATGATGGTCGCAGGCGTCGTTCGCGAAATGACCGCCGCTAGCGCGAAACGAGCCGCGCTCGGGGCCGGGGCGATTGTGATGGATGTCATCGCCTCGAACGATAAACGGCTGCCACACGAACAGATCCAGCGCATCCGCGAGTTGCGGCCCGACATGATTCTCATCTCGGGCGGCACCGATGGCGGTACCACAACACACGTGGTGCAAATTGCCGAGTTGGTGGCCCCCGCCAAGCCGCAACCGCGTTTTGGTGGCGCATTTCGTATGCCGGTGATCTACGCGGGGAATGCGGATGCCGCTTCGCTTGTCGAAGATGTGTTCGACGATTCGGTCGAACTCTCGGTCGTGCCCAACTTGCGCCCCGTGCTCGAGCGTGAAAACCTCGGCCCCGCTCGAGACGCTATTCACGATTTGTTCCTTGAACACGTGATGGCCCATGCGCCCGGTTACGAAAAGCTGATCGAATGGACCGACGCGCCCATCATGCCCACGCCGGGAGCCGTGGGGAATATTCTGCAAACCATCGCGCGACGCCAAGGCATTAACGCGGTGGGAGTCGATATCGGCGGGGCCACTACCGACGTCTTCAGTGTCTTCACCGCTCCCGAATCGGAAGAGCCGGCGTTTAACCGGACGGTGAGTGCCAACCTGGGCATGAGCTATTCGATTTCCAACGTCTGTGCGGAAGCCACGTTGCCGAGCATTTTGCGCTGGGTTCATTTCGACATGGACGAACGTGAGTTGCGAAACCGCGTGAAGAACAAAATGATCCGCCCCACAACCATTCCACAAACGCTGGAAGCTCTCGTCTTCGAGCAAGCGGTTGCCCGCGAAGCGTTACGGCTGGCGTACGATCAGCACAAGGCATTCGCCACCACGCTCAAAGGGGTGCAACAACAACGCACCGTCGGCGACACGTTCAGTCAGGAATCATCGGGGCAGACGATCGTCGATAACATGCGGCTCGATTTACTGGTGGCGTCCGGCGGAGTCCTCTCGCATGCGCCACGTATGGAGCAGACAGCCGCCATGCTGATCGACGCATTTCAGCCCGAAGGCATCACCACGCTCGCCAAAGACAGCATTTTCATGATGCCCCACTTGGGTGTCCTCGCGCAGGTTCATGACCAAGCCGCGATGGAAGTATTTGAACGCGACTGCCTCGTCTATCTGGGAACGTGCGTCGCTGCGAAGGGGACTGGCAAACTCGGGAAACCCTGCTTCCAATACAAAGTCGACGGCGGAGGACTCAACGAAGCTGGCGAATTGAATGTCGGTGAAATGAAACGACTCCCACTCGACGCCGGACAGTCGGCCCACATTTCGATCGAACCGGCGATAGGTTTCGACTTCGGAGCAGGACCGGGTAAGCCGGTCGAACAGAATGTTCGCGGAGGCACCGTCGGCCTGATTCTGGACGCTCGCGGACGACCATTGATTCTTCCGGTATCAGCCAGCGACTGCCGCGCGGCGGTGACGTCTTGGATCGAAGCGTTGGAGTTGTACCCGCAAACTTGAGGAACGTAACAGCGGGTTTACACCCGCCGCTCGCCTGTCTAACCACTAACCACCACTCACTAACCACTATTTTTCCTATGGCTCACGCATACGCCCCCGGACTCACCGTCACTCCCCGCATCCGGCATCGATGTCGGCGGGTGCTGCCCATTGCTGGGAAAGTGCTTGTCGCTAAGGGTGACCAGGTCGCGGCTCGGGATGTTGTCGCCGAGACGTTCATGCCGGGCGACGTTATGCCGGTCAATCTGGCCAATGCACTTTCCCTGCCCCCGGCTGACGTTCCCGAATGCCTGCTGAAAGCGGAAGGTGACCGCATCGAAGTGGGCGACGCGATTGCCCAAACCAAGGGCATGTTCGGATGGTTCAAGAGTGAGTACAAATCGAAGGTGGCCGGCACGATTGAATCCATCTCGAACGTCACCGGTCAGATGATCGTTCGCGGCGAGCCGTTACCCGTGCAGGTGCAGGCGTATCTCACTGGCGAGGTTGCCGAAGTCGTTCCCAACGAGGGGGTCGTCATCGAGTCGGATGTCACTTTCATTCAGGGCATCTTCGGAATCGGGGACGAAACGTTCGGCCCGATTCGTATGGCGTGCGCCAGTCAGGACGACAGTTTGACCGCTGAGCGCATCACCGCCGACATGAAAGACGCCATCGTCATCGGCGGAGCAAGAATGACGGGAGACGCGGTTCGCAAGGCGATTGAAGTCGGGGCCGCCGCTGTGGTCGCGGGGGGAATGGACGATCAGGACTTGCGCGAGATTCTCGGGTACGACTTGGGCGTGGCCATCACCGGTTCGGAACGGCTGGGTGTCACGCTGATTATCACTGAAGGTTTTGGCGAGATCGCAATGGCGAAACGCACATTCGATTTGTTCGCCTCACGAGCCGGTGACGAAGCGGCCGTCAACGGGGCAACGCAAATTCGTGCGGGCGTCATGCGGCCGGAGATTCTCGTCCCTTGTACTAAGGCAGCTTCCAGCGGCGAACAATCTGGGAAGCACACACCGGGGTTGCTGGATGTCGGCGCGCCGGTGCGTATCATTCGCGATCCCTACTTCGGTATGATCGGCAGCGTGGCTGGGTTACCGTCCGAGTTGACGGTTCTGGGGTCCGGCTCAAAGGCGCGCGTTCTCGATGTGACAGTTGAGTCGGGAGATGTCGTCACGGTTCCACGGGCGAATGTGGAAATCATCGAAGAGTAAGGAGACCGCCATGCAGCGAATAAGGAATAGGCTGGCACTCGCCATCTTACTCTCGATGCTCGGGACGGGTTCCGCACTCGCCGCGTCTCCGGCACCGCCGAGTAATTTGGTAGCCCTCGATGCGCCCGGCGATGTCGGCAAGAAAGTCATTCTGAAATGGGAACTTTCTCCAGACGACACGCCCGACGTGAAACCTCGGAAGGTCATCAGCTACATCCTGTTTCGCAAGCTTGCCGGCGATTCAAAATTCACCAAGCTCGAGGATGAACTGACGTATCAGGCGACGACCTTCACCGATGACGAGTGCGAACCGGGCAAGTCGTACCTATACGAAATCGTGGCGGTGGCTCCTGATGGTTCCCATTCTACGGCGGCTACAACCACAGAAGCGGTGATTCCCGATCTGGAGTACTTCGATACCAACAAGGCCTGGTTCGGCGTGTTGCTGTTGATCGTATGCGGCTCGGTGATCTACTTCATCGAGAGCGCCCGCTCCGGCAAGGAATTGAAAATTCGCAAGATCGCCGGGCTGGAAGCGGTGGATGAAGCGGTGGGCCGAGCGACGGAAATGGGGCGTCCAATCCTGTTTGTGCCCGGCATTCTGGACATCAACGACATCCAAACAATCGCCGGCATCACCGTGCTCTCACGCGTGGCTCATTTGGCCGCCGAGTACGGCGCGCAAATTGAAGTTCCCACGTCGCGTTCGCTCGTGATGACAACGGCCCGCGAGACTGTCGAGGCCTCGTTTCTGGCGGCCGGTCGGCCCGATGCGTACAACGAGGACGACATCTATTACCTGACCGACGAGCAATTCGGTTATGTGGCCGGTGTGCAGGGCATGATGGTTCGCGAGAAGCCGGCCGCCTGCTTTTACATGGGAGCGTTTTTCGCCGAGTCGTTATTGC
>Ga0115002_10007625_pt1 | contig 12139 bp, 14 predicted proteins | sample ArcticOcean_MG_C_8_FD_89576 | JGI IMG/M metagenome (GOLD analysis project Ga0115002, IMG submission 89576) | Marine microbial communities from western Arctic Ocean - ArcticOcean_MG_CB11_86 | ecosystem: Environmental > Aquatic > Marine > Oceanic | place: Arctic Ocean: Canada Basin | collected...
CAGCGTCGAGGCCCTTTTCGCGCTACCCCACGACCCGTTTCCCATCACTGCGACACTCACCACGCCGCTTGGTGACAAGACATTGGCGCAGCGTGCGGACGTCCACCAGGTGGGCGCTCGGTGGGTCGCGCGCCCCCTCGTGGGAACACCGGGCCGTCCTGCCGTCGTGCGGTCGCTGCCGGTGGCCAACGCACTGATCCACACCAGCGCGAACGGACGCGACGCAGACGTGGAATCGCTGGCCATGCCCACGGGCCGTGCTCTGGTTGCGGTCGGGTGTGATCCGTCGGTGTCGGTGGTGGCAGCGCACCTGCACGGACGTGGCGTGGATCTCTCCTGGCACGAGATGGGCAGCGCAGCCGCGCTCCGCGAATTGGCTGCCGGGAACGCGCATGTGGCGGGGTGTCACTTGCTAGATCCGGCGTCCGGCCAATACAACCTACCTGCGGTCGCTCGCATCCTCCCATTTCCGGCGACAGTCGTGACGTTCGCGGTATGGGATCAGGGTCTTGTCGTTGCACCAGGGAATCCAAAGCTGATACGCGGGATAGAGGATCTGGCCCGGCCAGGGATAGCCATCGTTAACCGCGAGCCGGGCTCCGGGAGCCGCATGCTCCTCGACGAAGCGCTCGCCGGCGTGGGAGTGCCCACAGCGTTGATCGCGGGCTACGAGCGTGCCGCCGCCAGCCACCTGAGCGTGGCGGAATCGGTGGGCATGGGCTTGGCCGACGCCGGAGTGGCCGTGAGAGCGGCCGCGATCGCGCTAGGCCTCGACTTCGTGCCCCTAGGCCAGGAGCGCTACGACCTGGTATTCCCAGATCACTTCCTGAACGACGACGCCGTAGCGGAACTGCTCGGCGCGCTCCGCTCGTCGAGCCTACAGCGCCAGGTGGAGGCTCTCGGTGGCTATGACATCGCACTCATGGGCGCAGAACCGGCAGCCGCCTAGGTGCGAGCGTGGTACTCGGTACTACTGATGCTTGCTCTGGTGGGTGTGCCCGCCTGTGCGGGCGAGCGAGCACCGTCGATCACGGTAGGGGCAGCATCAAGCTTGCAACCGCTGTTGGATTCGATCAAGCCAGGCTTCGAGGAAGAGAGTGGCATCACGCTTCACATCACCTACGCGGCGTCTGGTGCCCTCGTGCGTCAGATCGAGCAGGGAGCGCCGATCGACGTGTTCGTCTCGGCGAGCGCACAGTACATCGACGAATTGTCAGCGGGGTCGTTTTTGAGACAGGACAGCTTAGCTGCCATCGGCTACGGCCAGCTTGTTCTGATTCGCCCCGAGCAGGACAGCGGCGAGATACGGTCGTTCGCGGACGCCGAACGCATCGCGATAGCGAACCCGGAGACGGCGCCCTACGGCACCGCAGCCAAGAGCCTACTGGAATCATCCGGCCTGTGGCACCTGGTTGAACCGCGCATCGTCTACGCGGAGTCAGCGCTCCAGGCATACCAATTCGCCAACGCAGGCGAAGTCGATTACGCGTTCGTTCCATTACCACTGGTCCGTACACCCGCCGACGGAATCGCGTACGGCGACCTAGCGGCTGCGGGGCTGGGAAGCATGCCGACCGTCAAGTACATGGCAGCTGTGACTACGTCAACCGACGAAGAAGAAGGCGCGCGTGGATTCATCGACTATCTCGCCACCCCCGAAGTTCAAGCCAAGGTCCAGGAGTTCGGCTACAACAGCACCCTGGGGCCGCGTTGATGGCAATTCACATGCATGAAAATGGCACATTAGTGACAGTAGCCCCTAGCGCGTTCACGACCTCCATCACTATGCTGGCTGACCATCTGCAACGATCTCGCCGGCTCTTCTCTCGGCGAGCGGCAGATGATGACTCCAGAGGCGGATGGGCAGAAATGAGCAGAAACGGGCAACATCAAGACGCGCGGCTCGCCGCTCGGGCTGGCCAACAGCAGTCCAACTCCCCGTTCGTCCTTAAGAACGCGAAGGGCGAACGCCCGCCTACCCGCAGACAGCGGTTGGAGGGCAACCGCTAGCCATGGACTGGGACGCACTACGCATCAGCCTTCAGGTCGCCATCACGAGCACAGTGCTCGCGACACTGGTCGGGGTGCCTTTCGCGTGGTGGCTGGCGCGGGCTAACTTCCGGGGCCGCAACGTCGTCTCCGCGTTGATCCTCGCCCCCATGGTGCTGCCCCCCACCGTCCTCGGCTACTACCTCTTGCTAGCCGTAGGCCGACGCAGCGCTATCGGTGGGTTCCTAGACTCGGCCTTCAGCTTCTCATTCGTTTTCGACTGGACTGGAGCAGTGCTGGCGGCGTTCGTGGTGTCAACTCCGTTCCTCGTGAGAACCGCGCAGGCTGGGTTCGAGTCTGTGGACACCGTTTACGAGGAAGCCGCCCGAACCCTCGGGCGCTCAGAGATCTCGGTGTTCTTGCATGTGGCGCTACCCCTCGCTCGGCGTTCGGTGCTGGCAGGCGTGGCCCTGGCGTTGGCGCGAGCGCTTGGTGAGTTCGGCGCGACGTTGATGGTGGCGGGCAACCTACCAGGACGCACACAGACGATGTCCATCGCTATCTACGACGCCGTGCTCGCAGGCCGAACATCGGACGCGCGCGTGCTCGCGCTGACGCTCACATTCGTGAGCGTAGGGCTCCTCGTCGCAGTGGGCGCCAGCGCCGGAGCCGCTGGCTGGAGGCAACGCTCATGAGCGTATCCGTAGACATCCGCTTGCGTACGGGAGCTTTCTCCCTCGACGCCTCGTTCCAGTCCGACGCAGGAGCAACTGCCATCCTCGGAGCCTCTGGCGCAGGCAAGACGCTCACACTGCGGGCTATCGCTGGGCTTCAAACGCCCCTCGAAGGCAAGATTCTCCAGCGCGGAGTAACGCTGTACAACTCCGAGCAGCGGATCGACCTACCCGCCCGCCGACGCAACGTTGGCTACCTGTTCCAGGATTACGCCCTCTTCCCGCACCTCACGGTCGCCGAGAACATCGCGTTTGGATTGAAGGGGCGAGAGCACGCAGGCCAACGCGAGTCCGTGTCACGGATGGTCGACCTGCTGCGTCTGCACGGGCTGGAAGAACGGCACCCCGAGGGACTGTCTGGAGGTGAGCGCCAGCGAGTCGCACTGGGGCGGGCGTTGGCGCCCCACCCTGATCTGTTGCTCCTCGATGAACCTTTCTCCGCGTTGGATGCGCCTACCCGCGATTCGTTGGTAGAAGAATTCATCGCGCTTCGCGAGGCGATCGACGTGCCGATGATCCTGGTCACCCACGACATCGGTGAGGCGTACGCCCTCGCGGAACATCTGGTGGTGATGGGCGGCGGACGTGTGCTGCAGAGCGGCCCCAAGGCGGAGGTCTTCCACCAGCCTGCGTCTCCTGACGTGGCCCGATTGGTCGGCGTGCAGAACATCTTCAACGACGTACGCGCCGGAAACCCCGTCGTCGTTGGCGTGCGCGCTGCGGACATGCTGATCACGTCTCAACGCGAGCCCAACGCTACCCTGAACCAGACCATTGATCGCGGTACTCAACTCTTGGGTAGGTTCACCACAGACCATGGCGACCAGATCGTGGCCCAACTTGATCGATCGCGTTTCGCTGATCTGATACCCAGCAGCCGCTGGTTGGTGGAGCCCCGCCAGGGCGCGTCCCTCGTCTGGCCTGCATTGCTTGGCATCTAGGCCGCATCGAAGTCAGCAATAAACACGAACCGTGGGCGACGTTCACGGCTCCGCGAGCCGTGTGTCATAGCTGGCCAGAAGCGGCAAGGGGCGAGGCAGAGGACGAGGCAGGCAGCAGAGACACAGCAGGGACAGCAGGCGGCACCGCCAGCTCCCCCAGAGCATCCCAAGCGACCACGTTACCGGCAGCAACGCCGGAAGAAGAACAACCGCATCGGTACGTGGATCGGTGGTGGGATCGTTGTGGCGATCATCGCACTGGTTGCACTCACGGTGCAGACCGGCGGTACCACCGGCGGCGGTAACTTTGCGCTAACCGCCTACCAGGGCAGCTCGTCACTAGGCGGGACCAACGTGGACTTCGACCAGGTTCGTCTGGCTGCCGCAGGCAAGCCCATCGTCCTCAATTTCTGGGGGGATCATGCCCACCGTGTCGAGCAGAGATGCCTGGGTTCCAACGAGTGCATGACCGGCTCGGCGACGACTTCCTCATGCTCGGGTTGGATGTAGGCCCATTCTTCGGCTTGGGAACCCGCAACTTGGCGTTCCAGCTACTGGATGAGCTACGTATCACCTACCCGATCACGGCTGCCAACGACCGAACACCGATCCAGCAGTACGGGGCGACCGCCCTGCCTGCAACGTTCTTCTTCGACCGCGACGGCAACCTGGTGGATCAGGCCCTGGGGTTCATCAACGAGCAGGATCTCGAACGCAAAGTGCTGGGACTCATTGCGCAAACAACTGCAAGCGTGGGAGATGATCACGATGCCTAGTCAACAGGTACACAACGGCGACCGCAAGTGGACCGAAGCAATCCTGTCTGCCGCAGTGCTCGTAGTAATAGCGACGGCCGCCAGCGCATTGATCAACCCGCTGCTCGGGTGAACGGTTCACGGGAACATCGTGGCGATACTCATGCCATCGCTGTTCATTCTGGTCGCGTTGTTGTTCAAGAAACGATGGGTCTAGACCCGACATACGCTGATAGCCTTTTGGAGTGAAATCAGTGCAAGGAACTGTCCCCGGAAAAAGCAGGCTGCTGAGCAGATCAGCCATCGTCCCGCTCGCAGCGCTTGTAGGCGCCCTCGGCTTCGCAGTGATCGGGGCTCTCATCACGGGCTCCGACATCGGACTGGTCGTGGGCAGCGTGGAGGGCGCGTCGGCTAGTTCTGGAAACTTCCTCGACCGCGCCAGCACGCTGTTCCCGCTAGGCTTCGCGTTCAGCGCTGGCATGGTGTCGTCGGTGAATCCATGCGGGTTCGCAATGCTACCCGCGTACTTGGGGCTCTACCTCGGTGACTCGGGTAACGACGGTGACGAACGAGGCCTTGCCTCCAGGCTCCAACGTGCGGTCTTGGTGGGCGCCACCGTCACGGCAGGGTTCGTGGTCATGTTCGCGATCGTTGGCGTGCCCATCGGCCTGGGCGCTCGCGGCATCGTCTCAGCGTTCCCGTGGGTGGGTCTCTCCATCGGCGTCTTGCTGGCCGTCGTGGGCACCTACATCCTTTCCGGCGGGAATCTCTACAACAACGTTGCCATGCGCCTATCGGCGCGCATGGGTAACGCCAACAACAACAGCATCCGCGGCTACTTCACGTTCGGTCTCGCGTACGGCACAGCATCGCTGAGCTGCACCCTACCGATCTTTCTCGCAGTCATCGGAGGCACGTTCACCGCTGACACCTTCCTCGACACCTTATTGCAATTCCTGCTCTACGGCTTCGGCATGGGCACGGTCATCCTGTTGCTCACGGTGGGCATGGCAGTGGCCCGAGGCGCGATGGTGGGAGGCCTGCGCCGGATGCTTCCGTACGTGGGGACGATAAGCGCGGTGATGCTACTCGTGTCAGGTGCGTTCATCGTTTACTATTGGCTCACTATCGGAGAGCTTCTGGAGCGTATCCAGACCGCTTTCTAATCCAACCTTGAAGGATCGATAAAAAGCATGGGAATGGACGAACGGCAACGCCGCCGCGACGGATCGAGGCGCGCCCAAGCATCGCGAGAGCGACGGTTAGACGCGAAATCTCGTCGCAAGAAGACGAACATGATCTATGCGATCGGCGCATCGGTGTTGGCCGTGGTCGCCATCGGCGTGTTCTTCCTGCTGCAAGGTGGAGGCACGGAACTGGGCGTCTCCGTCAGCCAACTCTCAGGGCAGCACGCCCCCCCGTACGTGTACGTCCAGGAAGTGACGATCGCTGGGGAGCCTGGTCGGATACCCCCGACATCCGGCAACCACTTCGCGCAGCAGAGCTCGTACGGATTCTTGGGGACCGACGTGATCCCCGAGGCGGCGGTCCACAACATGGAGCATGGCTCCGTGGTGCTCTGGTACCAACCTGACGACTCCGAACTTGCGGGAGAGGTCAACAGGTTAGTTCGATCCCTGGGCAACGGGTGCATCGTCGCCGGATCTTTCGCCGACCAGTCATTCCAGATAACGGCCACCGTCTGGGGTCGAGCGCTTCCCCAATCGACCTACGAAGAATCTGAGCTACGTGCGTTCATCAACAAGTACCGTGGCAAGGAAGGTCCCGAAGCGGGCCTCTGCCGCGGCTAGCCTCTCAACCACAGGGTAACAAGAAGGGGCGGTGCACCGTGGATGCGCCGCCCCTTTTGTTGTCTACTGATCAGTGCCCTACTCGCCGAGCCTGAGCGCCTCAGCCGGGTAGATATCAGCCGCCTGCTTGGCTGGCAGGAATGTTGTCAGCAGCGACGCACCGTAAGTCACGACGAACACCACCAGCGCTGAGCCCCAGGGAACTCGGTACTCGACGCCGTCAATGTCCTGGGCGATCTCCGAAACGATCATGACCGACAGGCCAAACCCCAGCGCCATGCCGATCACGATGCCCAGCAATGCGATGAACGAAGACTCGATGAGAAACGTCAGTTGCACCATGGCACGCTGATAGCCGATTGCGCGCAGCATGCCGATCAGCGCGCGTCGCTCCACCACCGACCGAGCGGCAATGACCCCCAGCGCCGCCACACCGACGACGATACCGAGGCTCATGAAGCCTTGGATCAGCCTATTCAGCGCGAGGTTGATCGCCCGTTGTTCTTCGATGATCTCGCTCAACGCCTCAGTCTGCATCCCGTTAGTGACGAATGCCGACTCGAGGGCCCGCGCCACATCGATCGAGTTCAGCGGGTCATGCAAGCGTATCTGGAACTGCAACGGCGGCATCGCTTGCAGCGTCGCCAACGACTCAGTGCCGGTGATGACCAGACCCACGAACTGCGGGGGTGCAGACTCATCCAGCACACCGATGACGCGTAGGCGCATCGACTTTTGCTCGGTACGGTCGAAGACTTCGATGTACGTCTCCGGTAGTTCCTCGTCGTCCCGGTAGAATCCGGTCAACTGGAAGAAGTCGCCTCCGATGACCACACCGAAGTCAGAACGCGCGGGCACGACGAGGGATGCGACCACGACCGTATCCGGCTCATTGTTGAGCGCCTCCCAGACGTCGCGATCCGTCTCATAGCGCGAGTCCTTCAACGCGAACCCGTAGGTGACGGTTGATCCGAAGTTGGAGTCGACCGAGGTTAGCGGTGCGCCCATGGGCTCAGCGTCGTCGATGCCGACCTGCACCATCTTGGTGCCTATCCCACTCTGGGAGCCGATGGCTTCGATCTGGGCGATGTCGAGGCCATCGACGCTCGCGAGCTTGCCAATGAAGTCGTCCACGGGGTTCGCTGGGCTCACGGTGGCAGTGACGTCCCATCCGCCTGAGAATCCACGGGTGTCGTCGAATGCCGCGCCGATGGCTCCGATGATGACGCTCATCACGATCAGCGTGAACACGACCAGCGAGAACATCGCCAACGTCATGCCGGTGCGGAACTTCGAGGCCAGAGGGAACGCCATTGCTGTGCGCATGATGGGACGTAGCGTTTCCCCTCGACCAAAAACGAATACGCCGAATGTGACCAGGTAATCTGAATTGTAGATAACGACCCAGACAGCACCGATGACCAGCATGACGCCGGACAGAACGAACATCTCGATGCCAGCTTGGAAGTCGGGCAGGCCGAGAGCCTCAAGCGCGCTGGATGGGAGCATCCACACGGCGACGACCAACACTCCCGCCGACGTGAACGCAGCGCGCTCAGGCAGGCGACCGAGATGAAGTAGGGCCAGCGGCACGCCGATGAGCACCATCGAAACACCGATCATGAACACCGCGAGTTGCTCCCCACCGATCCCCATTTGCACCAACGCGAGGCCGAAAAGAATCATGAGGTAACCAGCTCGGAATAGCGACCAACCCAGGCGCATCCACGCGCCAACGGTTCCGAATACGAAGACCTTGACGGCGATGTGAGGTCGCAGGCGCGCCAGCGAACCGGAGGTGCGTTTGTAGGCGCCGCCAACTTCGCGGAGGCGCTGGCGCACTTCAACCTGATGTCCTGGCGGCTCCGGCAGATCCCGGACGGCTCGCACGATGTTGAGCGAACTCACCCTGCCCGCTGATACGAGTACGACGAGGAACGTCACGCTCATTCCCAGCGTGTACGCGATGACCATGCTCTGTATCCGGAACGAGAACACGATGTCGACATCAAATGTGCCAAACACGCCTGCGATGACGCGCACCATGACGAAGCCTACAGCGACCCCCAAGGCGCTGCCGACGGCCGCTGCCATCAGCGAGTACACCGCGCCCTCGAAGATGAACAGCCGAACGATGTGCTCACGCTGCGCTCCGACGGCGCGAGCGATACCAAGCTCGCGCTTCCGCTCGGCGGCCAGCATGACGAAGATCAGCGCAATGAGCAGGATGCCCGCGATGATGGAGAATGAACCGAAGAGGACGAAGATCGATGTGAACGCAGAGCCGGCCAAGTCAGCCTGGCGGAGGAAGTCCGCTTTGATAGCCTCCGCCTCCAACAACGTGTCCTCTACCAGCGGCTCCAGTACCTCCATGACCGCGTCGGAGTGCACCGCTCCCTTGATCAGGTCTCCGTTGTTACTCACGAAGACACGATTGATGCGACCGGGCTCATTGACCAAGCCCTGAAGTGCTGACATCTGCATGAACGCAGAGGCAGCGTCGGAGGCATTGCCGCCGTCGCTGTAGATGCCCTTGACCTCCACGACCGTTGGGATGACTCCGAAGAACAGGTTGATCTTTGCGCCAGTGGACACGTTGATGGCATCCGCAACGCGCTCGCTCAGGTATATGTCACTGGCCCCCAAAGAGGCGATATCCAGTTCTCGCCCAGAATCGACCGCCTCAAGAAAGTCGAATCCCTGCATCAGCGTCGGATCGAGGCCGCTGATCTCCACGACTGGCTCGCTCAGATTAGTGGATGGCGCGATAACGGGCACCGCGAATTTGACCGCAGGCATCACGCCGTCCACGGGCGCGCTCACCAGTCCATCGCGGATCCGCTCGTACTCGGAGTACTCAAAGAAATCGCGTCGTCCGGCAGTGTCTACGGACTCGGAGCGAACGACCTCGTCGACCTGGCCAACCACACTGAGGATCTCTAGCCGGAACGAGTGGGCGATGGTGTCGCCCGTCGCGAAGGACGCTGAGAACAACAGCGTCGCCAGCATGAGGCCGACGACGATCAGCGTGCTCTGCGCGCGGCGCCGGGGGATGTTCCGAATCGCCATCTTGAACATCACGCGGTTGCGCATGGCGAGGAACGCGATGATGGCGGTACCGAGGAGGAAGAACACCGTCAGGATCGCGGACAACTGACCGATGGGAATGCCAAATAGTGATTCCATAACGCCCTACGCCTGCGCAGCGGTGGTGAGTTCGTCGCTCTCAACAAGCCCGTCACGCATGCGGACGAGCCGTCCCGCTCGCGCGCCGACGCCCGCGTCGTGGGTCACGAGAACGAACGTCTGGTGCTTGCGGACGTTGAGGTCACACAGCAGATCCATGATTTCCTTGGATGTCTCGCTGTCCAAAGCACCGGTAGGTTCATCGGCCCAGATGATCGCAGGGTCGTTCACGATAGCCCGCGCGACGGTGATGCGCTGTTGCTGTCCGCCGGACATCTCGGCAGGGCGCTTGTTCGCTTGGTCGGCCAAACCAACCGATTCCAGCGTCGCCATCGCCTGATTGCGAGCCAGCTTCTGGTTCATGCCGCCGACGAGTAGCGGAAGCTCGATGTTCTCGACGCCGGTAAGCACTGGGAGCAAGTTGAACGCCTGGAAAACGAATCCCATGCTCTGCGCTCGGTAGCGCGTGCGTTGTTTGTCGGGCATATCGTGGATGGATGAACCATCGATGATGACCTTACCCGATGTGACATCGTCAATGCCAGAAAGGGTGTTCAACAACGTGGTCTTGCCGCACCCAGATGGGCCCATGATCGCGACCATCTGCCCGCGCTCGATGTTGAGGTCGATTCCGCGTAGCGCCTCAACCCGCTGGCCGCCGGTCTCATACGTCTTGAAAAGACGTTGGACCTCGATGATGTTCTCCACAGCGACCACCTTTCACGCATCAAATTGGTTGGTACCAGTTTACGTGAGAGCCGTGGGACGTCCGAGGCGTGAGCTACTCGGTAGCGGCGATGAGAATCATCGAGCGGAGGCGTGTGTAGTCAACGATGCCATTGGCGTACATGCCATTGACGTAGATGGCGGGGAGTTCGCGCACACCCAGCGAGAATCCATCGCGCAAGCCCTGCTCTACCGGAACGATGGTGTCAGGGGTGGCCATGCAAGATCGGTATTCAGAAGGCCCGATGCGCGTACCGTAGGCGAACTGTTCCAAGAGATCCTTGGGGAAACGCTCGATACCAACCCCGGCCTTCCAAGAGGACAAGAGTTCGTGCATCTCCCAGAACTTGCCCTGCTGCGCCGCGCATTCAGATGCGAGTGCCGCCCGCACAGATTGTTCGCCCAGTAGAGGGTAATGCCGGTACGCGAGTAGCACGACACCGGGGTCGATGAACTCGTCCCGGAGTTGCGGCATGATTTCTTCAGCGAAGATGGCGCAACTATCGCACTGGTAGTCGCCGATAGCGCCCACGTGACCGGAGCGCTATCGCTACCGGTCACGTGGGCGCTATCGGGGATCAACGGGTTGCTGGCGACGGAACGACTATTCAGCAGGTAGTTCCACCCACCGAAGGCTAGTGCGGCAAGCACGATGACAAACAGCCCCAGCACAAGTACAGGTGAACTGTGCTGGGGCGCCGGCGTGTCGTAGTTTGTCTGCCCTTGAGCTTGCATAGACGCGCGTGAAGGCCCGGACTAACGGGCCGTACATATCACATCATCCGGTAAAGGCGGAGGGTTGAGATGAGGGCAGACCCTCAAATCTGGCCCCATCTCGTTTCACTTGGGCGGTCAGTTGGCACCGGAGGCCTCACCTGATGCAGCCAGCGCTTGATCGAGCGCGGCGCGCACCGTCTCGGCATCTGGAGGCGATATGAACTCGCCGTTGATGAAGACGCTCGGAGTACCGTGAACGCCGAGTACACCTGCGTCCGAAAGGTCTTGTTCAACGTTGGCGACATACTTGCCGTCCAGCAGGCATGACTCGAACTCGCCTTCGTCGAGGCCGGAGAAACGGGCCAGCGCGACCAACTTCGCGTCGGCGAAACCACCGGCGTTACGGTCGCCTTGCTGGTTCGCCAACAGAAGATCCGAGTACTCCTCGAATCCACCCTGCTCACCGGCACACTCGGCCGCCTCAGCGGCGCGCGTTGATTCGGGGCCCAGGAAAGGGAAATGCCTGGAAACGAACCGCACCAGACCAAGTTCGACGTACTCTTCGATCACAACCGGTTTCACCGCACGGGCGAACTCTGCGCAATGCGGTCACTGGTAGTCGTCGAACGCGACCAGCGTTACGGCAGCGTCAGCAGAACCGAGGGCGTGCCGATCCGGACCTTCGAGCGGCGGCGGGCTCCCATCGTTGCAGCCGATAGCGGCTACCAGCAGGAGCAACGCCGTCACGACGACGAACTTGAATTTCCATCTACTCACTGATCTCGCCTTCGTCCTGAGTGACGTCATCAACCCTCCACGATCGGCTGGGCCACGATCCACAAGCTGACCATGGTGTAACCCGCCATGAGTACGAGCATAGGGTACTGGCTGCGGACGGCGTCTCCCTTCCCCGGGAACGTGCGCAACGCATACACGTGGGCAACATACACGGCGACGATGTGGCCCACGACGATGGCCGCTATGCTCAGGAACCAAACGAAACGAGCGTTCACCACACCAATATCAATCGCGTAATCAGCGGTACCAAACAGATCCCAGCCCCACCCGAACGGGTCCGAGACCAATGAGAACATCCGCTGGCCTTGAATCATCAAGAAGCTGAAGAAGTGAGCTATGTGGTACGCAAGGGCAATCGGCACCAGTGAGAAAACGAAGGTTCTCACGAGTTCTATCGTGCTAAGGGATGCATTCACTAACCAGCCCATGAGCCAAGCTGTAAGTGCGAACACGCCGAAGAATATCAGCGGGGCGAGTATCAG
>Ga0115002_10007629_pt1 | contig 12136 bp, 11 predicted proteins | sample ArcticOcean_MG_C_8_FD_89576 | JGI IMG/M metagenome (GOLD analysis project Ga0115002, IMG submission 89576) | Marine microbial communities from western Arctic Ocean - ArcticOcean_MG_CB11_86 | ecosystem: Environmental > Aquatic > Marine > Oceanic | place: Arctic Ocean: Canada Basin | collected...
CGCTGCAAAAAAGGCAGGAACGTATTGCGCAACGGCAATCTGCTAGCGATGACACTGACACTGACACTGACGACGATGACGGCGATATAGAGGTGCATTACGAACCATGAGTGCTGGCGATGGTAACTTCGGTGTAGGTGATACCTGGGTCGTTAAGATTGGTAGTTCAATGCTCACGGAAAATGGGCAGGGTCTTGCTGTGGATCGTGTTGCCCATTGGGTAGATGACATCGTTGCGCTGCGCACTGCTGGTATCAGCGTGGTTTTGGTGTCATCGGGTGCGGTAGCTGAAGGTACGAGACGATTGGGTCTTGAAAATCGTCCTGAATCTGTTCATCTACTGCAAGCTGCAGCGGCCGTTGGTCAAATGGGTTTGATTCAACTGTATGAATCCAACTTCCAGCGTCATCAGATTCATACCGCGCAGGTGCTGTTGACCCACGACGATCTTCGTTCTCGGGAGCGCTATTTGAATGCACGCGTCTGTCTGAAAAGTCTGTTGGATCTTGGCGTTATTCCGGTGATTAATGAGAATGATACCGTGGTCACCGACGAAATTCGATTTGGCGACAATGACACCCTTGCCGCTTTGGTCGCAAACCTGATCGAAGCTAACACATTAATATTGTTAACGGATCAGCCGGGACTCTTTAGTAAAGATCCTAGGCTTGGTGACTCAGAACTTATCGAGTCAGCAGCAGCAAGCGATACCGGGTTACTGGACATGGCAGGGCCGGGTGGCGGTATGGGGCGTGGCGGTATGGTGACAAAAATACGGGCTGCTCAGATTGCCAGCCGGAGCGGAGCCAATACCATTATTGCCTCGGGTGATCAGGCGCATGTACTACGGGATATTGGGCAGGGTAAGCGGATAGGCACCCGACTGTTCGCAGATCAACCGCTGCTCGCGTCCAGAAAACAATGGATGGCGGCTTTACCTACCTGTGGTGAGCTCATTTTAGATGAAGGTGCGGTTCGTGTATTGACGAGCGAAGGTAAGAGTCTGCTACCTGTTGGGGTGAAGAGTGTCACTGGCAGCTTCACACGAGGTGAAATGGTTGCCTGTGTTGACGAATCAGGAAAAGAGGTCGCCAGAGGGTTTGTTAACTATGGTGATCGAGAAACGACGGCCATTATTGGCAAACCCAGTCAACAGATAGAGGCGCTGCTGGGATTCGTCAACGAGGAAGAGCTAATCCACAGAGATAATCTTGTGTTGCTATGACTGTAGCGCTTTGACCTTCGTGTTTAGGCGAGACTTATGCCGAGCAGCCTTATTTTTTTCAATAATGCCATGAGTCACAGCTCTATCGAGAGTAGGAACCAGAGACTTATAGGAAGTACTGGCCTGCTCGTAGTCACCGCTGGAGATAGCTGATACCGTGTGTTTCAGGGCAGTGCGCATTGCTGAACGTTGGCTTGCATTATGTTGCCGACGTGTTTCAGATTGCCGTGCGCGCTTACGTGCTTGAGATGTATTTGCCACTTGCTAGTTACCCGACTGGTGCCGAAAAATGAGCGCGGTACTATGACCATTCAAGGTATGTTTGTCAATCAGGATCGTTGAAAACCCGCGTTATGGCTGAAGAAACCAAAAAATCGGGAAATTTACTCAGGTCGAGCAGCATCGTTGCTGCTCTGACGATGGTATCGCGCGTCTTCGGGCTAGTGCGAGACATGATCATCGCTTATTTTTTTGGTGCCAGTGCGGGTGCCGATGCATTTTTCATGGCCTTTCGTATCCCCAATCTGTTCCGAAGGTTGTTTGCCGAAGGTGCGTTTGCCCAGTCATTTGTCCCAGTGTTGACCGAGTATCGCAACAAACAGCCAACGGAGGTGGTTCGTCAGCTCATCAGCCGTGTTAGTGGCACGCTGGGTATTTGTTTGTTGGTCATTACCGTTCTGGGTGTTGTTTCGGCGGAGTACATCATGCGCGCTTTTGCGCCGGGATTTTTGTACCACGCAGACTTGGAGAAACTCGGTTTGGCTGTCGATATGCTGCGTTTGACGTTCCCCTATTTATTCCTTATTTCAATGACTGCATTTGCCGGTGCTGTTCTCAATACTTTCGGTCGATTTGCCGTGCCCGCATTCACACCGGTATTACTGAATCTTTCTCTGATTTTATGTGCGATATTTTTGCGGCCACACCTCGAGCAGCCGGTCATGGCGTTGGCTTGGGCGGTGTTAATTGCTGGTGTTGCACAACTAACCTTTCAACTGCCTTTCCTGGCCCGTGCAAATCTATTGGTGGCACCCCGGGTGGATTTCCACGATCCCGGCGTTCGTCGGGTCATGGCGCTGATGTTGCCAGCCATGTTTGGTGCGTCAGTTGGCCAGATCAACCTGTTGCTCGATGCAGTCCTCGCGTCGTTCTTGGAAACCGGCTCGTTGAGCTGGCTATGGTATGCCGACAGATTGTTTGAGTTACCTCTCGCGCTATTTGGTATTGCTATCGCGACGGTGCTTTTGCCAGGGCTATCTGCAGATCATGCCAATGAGTCACCTGCGGCTTTTTCGGCAACACTTAATTGGGCGATTCGGCTTATTGTCCTGTTGGGTATTCCTGCCACCGTTGCGCTGGTGTTTCTGTCGGAAGCCCTGATTACAACATTATTTTTCTATGGTGAAATGACGCAGCGTGATGTGAACATGGCGTCCTTGGCTTTGTCGGCCTATGGCGTAGGCCTGTTTGCACAAATGCTGGTCAAGATATTGCTTCCAGGATATTTTGCTCGACAGGACACATCGACACCGGTGCGCTACGGTGTGATTGCCCTGGTGTCGAACATGGTATTAAACCTAATTTTGATCTGGCACCTGCACCATGTAGGGCTCGCGCTTGCTACGTCGTTGTCCGGCTTTCTCAATGCGGGTCTGTTATTTTTTGGACTGAAGAAAATCGGCGTCTTGCAGCTTGATAACGGTTGGCCACGCTTCCTTGTTCAGGTGCTGGCGGCCAATCTGGTGATGTTTGTAGCGATTTATTTGCTGACACCGGATCAATGGTTCGGCTATGCGTTGCTCGAGAGAATTGGCTTGATGCTATTGATCTGCAGCGCTGGCGCGTTAATCTATGGCGCCTGCCTGCTATTGGTGGGCGTTCGAATTCGTCAAATGGTGCGCTAGTCGATGGAGATCATTCGCGGTTTACACAATCTAAAGCCTCGGCATCACGGCAGCGTGGTGACTATTGGTAATTTTGACGGCGTTCATCGTGGGCACCAGGCGGTGCTGCGCCAGGTACACGAGAAGGCACATGATCTCAATGTACAGACGATGTTGATCTGCTTTGAACCACAACCGAAAGAATATTTTGATGAATTTAATGCCCCGGCGCGACTGACGCGATTTCGAGAAAAGGTCGAATTGCTTGCGGCACATGGTGTTGATCTGGTGCTCTGTATGAAATTTGATGAGCGGGCCCGGACTCAATCGGCACAGGGCTTTATGGCTCTACTATTTGTTGAGATCAAGGCCAGCGCAATATTCGTTGGTGATGACTTCAAATTTGGGCATGATCGCAGTGGGGATTTTCAAATGCTACGGAATGCCGCGAAAACGACTCATACTGAAGTCACTAATCTATATACACTAACCGTAGACGAAGAACGCGTGAGTAGTACTCGCATCCGGGAATGTCTTGCCGAAGGTGAATTCTCGTTGGCCGAGAGCTTGCTCGGTCATCCCTACTACATATCCGGCAAGGTGGTATATGGCAACCAGTTTGGCAGAACCATGGGCGTTCCGACCGCGAATGTGCAACTGCATCGCGATCGCGCACCGATTAGCGGATCTTATGCGGTGGAGGTTCACGGGTTAGAGAAAATCTACCAGGGTGTGGCGAATGTCGGTGTCAGGCCGACTCTTGACCAAAAAACCCTGAAGCCCATTCTTGAGGTTCATATCTTTGATTTCGACAGGGATATTTATGGGCAACAGGTAAGAGTGCGATTTCTAGACAAGATTCGAGATGAGGTGAAGTTTCCGGATACTGATGCCCTTAAGGTTGCCATCTACAATGATATTGAAAAGGCTCAACTTTTTTTTGAGTCGGCGGCATGATTTATTACAGCATCACATTGATCGTATTTTTCGCTGATCAGGTACTCAAGTGGTATATGAGCAGCATCCTGCCTTTGTGTGTCCCTGGGCGGTGTGAGTCGATTGATATCCTGCCGATGTTCAAACTGACGGTTTTGCATAATACCGGTGCTGCATTTAGTTTCTTGGCCGATGCAGGTGGCTGGCAACGGTGGTTTTTGGCCTGTCTTTCGAGCGTTGTTAGTGTAGTGATCGGAGTATGGTTGTATAGAGTACAGCAGCAAAAACTGCTGGCTGTATCGCTGGCACTAATCTTGGGAGGTGCACTTGGCAATCTTATTGATCGATTCCTACAAGGGTATGTCGTTGATTTCTTCGTGGTGTACTATCACCCCTATTACTTCCCGGCATTTAACATCGCTGACTCGGCGATTTCAGTGGGTGCAGTTCTAATGATCCTGGATATGCTGCTAGAGAAGAAGAGGACTGTAAGTGAGTAGTCACACACCTGTGGGCCCAGGTACAAAAGTAGAGATTCGTTTTTCCCTGAAACTTGCGGATGGACATATGGTGGACGCCACGGGTGATAATGCGGCGAGTTTTGAAGTGGGTGACGGGAGTCTCCTGCCGGGTTTTGAACAGGCGATGTTTGGCATGCTGGCAGGCGAGGTATCGTCATTTGAAATTGAAGATGGCTTTGGAGAGCACAACGAAGACAACGTACAGCGCATGCCAAGAACCCAGTTCGCAAGTGATATGAAACTCGAAGAGGGCCTGATCGTGTCATTTGCTGATCAGCAGAAGACAGAGTTGCCTGGTGTGGTGACTAATGTAAGCGAGCTGGTTGTCGAAGTTGATTTCAACCATCCTCTCGCAGGTAAGAGACTGATATTTGATGTTGAGATCATTGATGTGCAACAGATAACTAACGATATAGTTAGGGTGCAATAGTGGCCTTCCATGTGTACCTGGCGAATCCTCGAGGATTTTGTGCCGGAGTCGATCGAGCCATTGAAATCGTCAACCGGGCGCTCGAGAAATTTGGCTCCCCGGTGTATGTGCGGCACGAGGTCGTTCACAACAAGACAGTTGTCGAAGAACTGCGTCGCAAGGGGGCAGTCTTTGTTGATGAGATTGAGGAGGTTCCGAAAGGCGCCATCGTCATCTTTAGCGCCCACGGTGTCGCTAAAAAGGTAAAGCGTGATGCAGACAATCGCGGCCTACAGGTTTTTGATGCGACCTGCCCATTGGTTAGTAAAGTTCATCTTGAAGTGATGAAGTTTGCAGATCAGTCTCGAGAGACGATATTGATCGGCCATGCAGGCCACCCGGAAGTCGAAGGAACCCTGGGGCAATATGAGGGCACGTCGTCCAGGATTTATCTAATTGAGACCATTGAAGATGTTGCGCGCTTGAATGTCGTCAATCCCGAGGCGCTATCTTATGTCACCCAAACGACACTATCGGTGGATGACACTGCGCTGATTATTGGTGCACTTCGAGATCGTTTTCCAGAAATTAAAGGACCTCGAAGGGACGATATTTGCTATGCGACGCAGAATCGGCAGGATGCCGTAAAAGAACTGGCCGGGCACTGCGACCTTATTTTGGTGGTGGGGTCGAAAAACAGCTCCAACTCCAATCGACTGCGTGAGCTGGCCGAGCGTCTGGGTCGGCGGGCATATTTGATTGACGATGAATCAGAAATCGACCCTGACTGGCTCAAAGACCCCGTGAATGTCGGTATAACCTCCGGGGCATCAGCGCCGGAAGATATTGTTCAACGTGTTATTGCGAAATTGCACCAATATGGTGCGATATTCCACCCCGATAGTGGTAATCCCCATGAATCAGTGGAATTTGCGCTGCCCCGGGCGCTGCGCACCGAGTAAAAGAACAATTGCCACCGATATGCCCTATAGCGCATAATGTGCAGCTCTTCTCGAAGGAAAAGACAATGAAATCATAGGGTTACACACTTATTGAGATCATGATTGTGGTGGCAATCATTGGCGTTGTGGCATCCATTGCCTATCCAAGTTATCAGGGTTATTTATCTGATAACTATCGAGCCCAGGCGGCAGCTGATCTAAAGGCATGTGGTATGGCGCTGGAGCGTTTCTACTCCAATGATTTTAGTTATATTGGCGCAGACACCAATACCATCTGCAATACCAATTCACCCACTGAAGGCGCTGCGCAATACGTCATAACCTATGAAAACCTGACTGCTACAGTGTTCAGCATTCGCGCGACACCGGTTGGCGAGTCCTGTTCCGGTGATAACTGCATCCAACTTGATCAGACAGGTGATCAAAGCACGTTGTAGCCCATATAAACCGGGGTTCTACAAAATATGTCCGCTCGTCCTCATTTGGCACTGCTTTGTCGGGTCGTCGCCAGCAGGTCCCCTGAAACCATTAATATTACGTCGGCCGAGAGCTTTGCTGTCGGATGGTGGGCTATGGAACAACACAATGCGCAAAGGTAATACTGGTTTTACGCTAATAGAGCTGATCGTGGTGATTAGCATCATTGCGTTAAGCATGACGATTGCGGTTCCTGGTTTTCAGAATATGTTGGCCAGAAATCGGGTGGCGACCCAGGTCAATGATTTTATATTGGCCACAAACCTTGCCAGGAGTGAAGCGCTGCGGCGCGGTTCGGTCGTCAGTATTCTGGCAGAAGATGGTTCAGATACAGCTAACGAGTTTGGACCGGGGTTTTGTGTCTACGTTGGTTTGGCGGTCTCTGGCACCGATACCTGTGCAGATACCGGCGATGTGGTATTGCGAAACTTCCCCGCGCTTGTCGGTGGAGCGACGTTAGATAGTTTTGAAGACGATGAATCCATCGCTTTTAATGGGCTCGGAGGTGTTGTGGATGAGACGATTAAAAATATCGACCTGTGTTATCCAGGTCAAGACGGCAGGCGGATTTACATTAGTCTGATTGGGCGATCAAGATCACATCGACCAGACGACGCGGATAGCGCGAAGCAGCCAATTTGTTAGGGAATGAGTGTGCTTAAAAACAGGAGAAATAGCCGGGGCTTTACCATGATCGAACTGCTGGTTTCGGTAGTGATCATGTCTGTAGGCGTGCTTGGTATGGCGGGCTACAGATGCTCAGCATGCAGCAGAACCGCAGTGCGCTGCTCCAGGGTGAGGCGACGCAGCTTGTTAATGACATTCTTGACCGTATGCGGGCTAATCCTGACACAAGTTACGATGGCGTTGACATCGGCGACGACCCTGTTGTGACAGACAGTTGTATAGGCAATACCTGCACAGAAAATGAAATGAAAGATTTTGATGTCGCGCAGTGGCTATGTGCCATCAATTCAGTTGACGAAAGCGATGGATCGACACATACCGTGTGCGACACATTTGGCATTACAGGCTCGCTGCCGCTTGGCAGTGGATCCGTAGTGTTAACAGGCGACATTTATGAAGTCACCGTACAGTGGTCAGATAGCCAGAAGGTTTCTGATTCTGCTGGTACCACTCGATCCGTAGTAATCAACGCGATGGCGCCATGATGAACTACCGCAACCGACAACAAGGTTTGACCCTGGTCGAATTGATGATTTCGCTGGCGATTGTCTCAGTACTGACCGTTGGCCTGATACAGATGTTTACCGCGAACCAGGAAAGTAGTCGTATGTTAACCGGTCAGGGGACCCTGGCAGAATCCGGAAGGTTTGCCATGGAACTCATCGCACGTTCGGTTCGAAAAGCAGGCTATCGAGGTTGTAATTCGAAACGCTCGCTCGATGACAACATTAACGATGAGCCCTATGAATTTAATCTGACGGCTGGCATGCAGGGATTTAATGCGACAGGTTCGGGCTGGTCACCAAACATTACATCGATCCTGCCACAAACCGAGACCGATCCGTCGGTTTCAGATACCAACGTTTATTTGGCCGCGGGCACTGGCGTGATAGTCGATGACTATGCCACATGCCCAACGACTGGCTGCCTGAAAAGCGGCGCCGACATTATTACCATGAGGTTTGCGAGCAGTACTGAATATAGTGTCGATATCGCCAATTTTCCAATTAATAGTGGTGCGGAAGATGTGATTATTGATGGTGTTCTGGCGGATGTGCAGGCGGATTTCGATCAGTACCATCTGGTGTTCATTAATGACTGCAACACCGAGGACATGTTCGTCGTGACGGCTTTGGCCGATGAAGGGGGCGGGCAAACTAGAATCTCCCATAGTGTGGGCGGCTTTGGATCGACGCAGAATCTACAAAGCTCGTTGGGCGATGGTAGTGGTTATCAGACCGGCGCAACGATTACCCCCATCGCATCAAATACCTACTATATAGGTGCCAGTAGAAGTCTGAATAATCAGGGCGATCCGGTAGATGCGCTTTATCGAAAGTCTGGCCTCGATGCCCCGCAGGAGCTTGTTGAGGGTGTTGAAGATTTACAGATTCTGTATGGCGTTGACACAGGCGGGGACGCACTTGTACCCAACACCTATGTTGATGCCAGTCTGGTATCAGACTTTAATGATGTTGTAAGTGTGCGGGTACAATTAACGGTGAATAGTATTGATGACGTCGGGTCGTCCGATGCAGATGGGATTCTGCGTCGCAATTTCACCCAGACAATCCGTCTACGGAACCGGTTGATACAAGAATGAAGAAACAGCAGGGTGTTGCGCTAGTTATCACGTTGACAATGTTATTGTTGTTGACTCTTCTTGGCGTGATGTCGATACAAACAACGGGCATGCAGGAACGTATGGCCCGTAACTATCGGGACGTTAATATGGCGTTCCAGGGCGCAGAGGCTGCAGTGAAAGAAGCGGAAGAATTTATTGAAGGGGTAGCGAACGCGGCAGCATTTCCCGAATCCGACGATAGTCCACTGTGTGTTGCCGGTTTGTGTAATTCAGAGGACGGCGGCAACCGCTGGTCCGCCACCGATTGGTCTGACGCTTCCACAGAATACGTATCTACGACGACGACTGCCATTCAGCTGGGCACCGCTGCAGAACCGCGCTATGTCATCGAGTACGTCGCCAAGGTGACCATTGAGCAGGATACATTGAACATCGGCAACGTTGGTGAGGGTGGCAGCTCCGGTAGAGCCTACATCTATAGGATAACCGCAAGGGGTACCGGCGGCACCGCGCAGTCCCACGCCATGATACAGGCGTTGTATGGGAGGCAGTTTTGAATGCCGTTGGGTTTATTGATATGACCGCTGAAGTGATGGGTGACTCAAGGCGGGTGACATCGTGTCAGAATCGATGAATCAATGGGTTAATGGTAACCGAGAGTTTTGGTCGAATCTATGAAAGTAGGGTCAGTGCCTCATAAGCTAATGAGCAAGACGTGTCTTGCCGTTTTTGCGTTGCTGTTGAGTACACAAGCGCTCGCTCTGCCGGTATTCGGTAATTCCGCAACCAACTCGGTCAACGAGAATACGACGGTTGCACATTCAATATCGGTTACCAGTGCATTCAATATCAATGCGCTTACTGTCAATGGGGGCGTCGATCAGGGTGATTTTAATGCGGTACTGACCAACATCGTTGGTCTGGGCACAGCCAGTGTTACGGCGGATCTTGAGTTTAGTCCCGACCCTGATTTTGAAAACCCTACCGATAACGATACCAACAATATCTATCTGGTCCAGTTAAGGGCGTCGGACCTTTTCCCTTCCAACGCAACGCAAAACATCACCATTACCGTCCTTGCTGTCAATGACAATAAACCCGTGATTACCAGTGGCCCAACCGCCAGTACCCCGGAAAATGTCTCAACCTTAACGACCGTCTATGCAACTTCCCAGACCGATGCCGACCTGCCTGTAAACTCGTTCACCTATTTTCTAAATCCGGTTGGCGATTTTGCCGATTTTAATATTGGCGCAACGGGGCTCGTCACATTTGCTGTATCTCCGAATGCTGAAATTCCAGCGGATACCGGCGGTGATAACGTCTATAACATCGTAGTCAGAGTAAATGATGGGGTTAATAACGCTACCCAGGGTGTAGCCATCACGGTCACCGATGTGGATGAGTTTGATCCGTCAGCATCTGATGATACCTATAACAGTCTGGTCTCCGAAGATGGAAGCACGACTGTTGTTGCAGGTAGTGGTGTCCTGGCAAATGATTCAGATGCAGATGATAGCCCTGCGCTTACTGCCGCAGTCTTGGTTGGACCTGTAAATATCGATTCTTTTACGTTAAGAGCAAACGGCAGTTTTGATTACGACCACGATGGTACCGAAAATCTGACGGACAGCTTCACCTATACATTATCCGATGGCTCAGTACCCACGGATACTGGATCTGTATCAATCACCATTGATGCGGTAAACGATGCCCCCGTTATCGCTTCGATCACTGGGCAGGAAGTTAGCACACCACCCGATTTCTATGTGGTGGAAAACACGGACGACATTGGGACAATTGTTGCGACTGATGTTGAAAATGATACGCTATATTATCGATTCTGTTCACCATCATCAGCATGTGGTGTGGGTGCCAATGAGGATGCCGGGACTCAAAACGATCCTTTCACCGATATAGCCCATTCAACGTACACCTATTCAATTACTGCTTCCGGTCTCATGTATTTCACGCCTGAAGATGTTCTAGAGGTTGGTACACCCGATTTCGAAGGTGATGGATCTTTATCGGGAAATGGCAATACCTATAGCGTCACCGTGACGGTTTATGACAGAGACCCTGATGCATCCCCGGTTGCATCGGACATTCTTTCCGCGACTACAGGACCATTGGAAATTCAGGTCACCGATGCAGATGATGCCCCCGGTGCCTGGTTGTGCGAGACGTTTACAGGTGGTGTGTCAGATGACACGGTCGATGACCGCTTCAAGTATGTCAATGGCGATGACACAAAAGCGGTCATTCTGGAATTTGAAGAAGACGATCCTGCCACGGAAGCAAGGGAGGATTGCCACCGCATCGTTGGATCGGGAGCAGAGACCGAATATTCTGACTTCTTCGAGGGCGACAAGCTGGTTGCCTACGCAATCACGTCAGCAGGCGCCACACTGCCGACCGATACCGATGATGTCGATTACAAGAGTCCGATCCTATACACAGTAGCAGCCGGTCTTGATCAGGATATCGTTGATGTTGACACTGATGGAACCCTGTATTTCGCGGGCATCACCCTGATCACACAATATGGTGCGTCGGTCGCAATGAGCGACATTGACGGCGATCGCGCGGATGACGTTATTGAGCGCGGCGGCTTTGTATACGACCCGCCAGGAAATCTTGATACTGATGGCATAGATAACGATTACTTCCTGTATCGAGTCTGCGATAACGCGACGGCGTCGGATGAAGAAACTGAATGTGCTGTTGGTCTGGTTGAGATTCAGATCGAAGACGTCCCGCCGGTAGCGGTTGCCTCGGAAGACGATGTCACCTTTACAGAGACCTTGTCACAATCGCCGCTGGAGTTACCGGTGCCGGCTATTCCCAATGTGTTTGTGTTGTTTGATGACACCGCCGACGGTATGCAGACCGACATTCTGACTAACGATACCGTAGATGCCGGTCAGGACGGTTCCGAAGGTAAATATATCTACAGCAACGATATCAAGACCTGGATCATGCCCTACAAACTTGGCAATAATAATGACTATGCCCCGGATGAGGCGACAGATCCGAGTAACGGTTTATGGCGGCTACGTAACAAGGATTACAACAGCCTCTACTATGACCCATCGGTGACCTATGAGCCCTGGAGTGGATACGATTCAAACTCGGTTGAATATGCTGATATAGACCCGACCGATGCACCGGATAACCCCTACGATCCGCAAAGAAATTATGACCTGACGGGAACTCACAGCCTCGGCGGTGGCGGTGGTGGTAAAGGTGGCTCCAGAGGACAGAACACCAACAAACGAGATGATTCTAAAAAGCCAGATACTCGTCGTAATGACAGTCAAAAAAACAGTTCGGAGCGCAACGGTAATACTGATACCGGCAGCAGCGGTGGTGGCATCAACATTAATTACTACTGGACCTGGGACGATGCGGATACCGATACCTATGTGGATATTGGTGAAGACGATACCAA
>Ga0115002_10007638_pt1 | contig 12131 bp, 9 predicted proteins | sample ArcticOcean_MG_C_8_FD_89576 | JGI IMG/M metagenome (GOLD analysis project Ga0115002, IMG submission 89576) | Marine microbial communities from western Arctic Ocean - ArcticOcean_MG_CB11_86 | ecosystem: Environmental > Aquatic > Marine > Oceanic | place: Arctic Ocean: Canada Basin | collected...
AACTTCCGCCGCGAGCAATTCCTTTTGTCTTGTCGCCTTTGGCCGCCGAACCATCTTTGGACGCTGTGGAGTAATCGTCTTTGGGAGCATCGGAGCACCATTCCCATAGATAGCCATGGATATCGTAGAGTCCCCACGGGTTTGGTTTTTTCGCTCCGACGGGCGGGTCGTTTCCAGCCGCGTTATCAGTGGACCATCCGTAGGCGTCGAGCATTTCTGCATCGTCGCCAAACGAATACGTGGTCGTTGTTCCGGCGCGAGCGACGTATTCCCATTCGGCTTCGCTCGGCAAACGAATTCGCTGCTTGCTGTCGATTAACTTAGCGGCTTGCATTAGTTTTGTGGCTTTGTCACAGAACTCGATGGCCTCGTCGACGTCCAGCATTTCGACTGAGTTTCGGGGCCCTTTCCATTTCGATGGGTTACTGCCCATAACGGCTTCCCATAGATTCTGAGGCACTTCGTATTTGGCGATTTCAAACTTGTAATCAAATGTTACCGAGTGCAATGGTTGTTGGTTTTTTGGGCCAGCTTTGCTTCCCATTTCAAAACTCTTGGGAAACTTGCCTTCGCCCGGAGTGACCGAAACAAATTCCGATTGGAACGTTTTGAGCAACTTGATTTGTTCCGCCGTTGGATCAGCGTTGAGAGCGGTCATGAGTAGAATCGCAGTAAACATGGTTGGTTTCCTCGTGTGTTAGACGCACTAGTGTTAGACGCACTAGCAGCGCACGATTTTACACGATAGCTTTTTCAAAGCGACTGAAATCAGATAAAGGGACGCGTTAATCAGCTACGCGCTAGTTCCGTCAACTCGTCCGCTGCGGAATGCTTCAGCCATAGCCATGGGAACTGCGGATTCCGCAGCGATCAGAAGAGCGCGGTTTTCGGCAACCTTGGCCTTGTTTTGCTGTTCGGTCGCAATTGCTTCAGCGCGACGTTGCTCAGCTTTGGCGCGAGCGACGCGAGTATCCGCTTCAGCTCGATCGGCTTGAAGACGAGCACCAATGTTTTCACCGACATCGATATCGGCGATATCGATCGAGACGATTTCGAAGGCCGTGTGTGAATCCAGCCCGCGTTCCAAAACCGCACGAGAAATAAGATCTGGGTTTTCCAGAACTTGCAAATGTTCCTTTGAGGAGCCGATCGAAGAAATGATGCTCTCACCGACTCGGGCAATTACTGTCTCTTCGGTGGCGCCACCGATCAGCTGTTCCAAGTTAGTTCGCACCGTCACTCGTGCGCGAATCCGAAGTTCGACTCCGTTTCGAGCGATTGCGCTCAACGTGGTCTTACCGCTTCTTCGCGGATCGGGGCAGTCGATAACTTTCGGTTGTACGCTAGTTCGCACGGCGTCCAAAACATCGCGACCGGCCAAGTCGATAGCTGCGGCGCGATCGAAATCTAAGTCGATGCCAGCTCGATGAGCAGCGATAATCGCGTTGACCACATTCATGACGTTGCCACCTGCAAGCTGATGAGCTTCAAATCGTCGAGTTTCGATCGCGGGTATTTGCGCTTTCGTCACCATGATTTGGGCCAACACAATCGTGTGCGGCTTGAGTTGCTTGAGGCCCATGAAAATCAGCTGGAACCAACCGACGTAAGCCCCGGACATATAGGCTTGGAACCAAAGTTTGCCGTAAGTGACAATGATAATCAAACCGGCAAAACCAACGATGCTGGCAAGAATTGCGGCGCAAATCCCAGCAATGATTAGTGGATCCATCTAATGAGTCTCAAGATAGAGGTGCTGAACGCGAAATTAACCTCTAGCATCATACCGAATTTAACGGCGAAATAAAGCTACTTCAGGTGAATCGAGTGAACAATACGAAGAGGGAACCGCGAATGAACGCTGATTTTCGCGAATATGACAGGAAGAGGAGAAGTAGTCCGGGCGTGGTCGAATGGCTGGTGCGGACTAAAAACTCTACGGCGTCCGTTGGAGTCAGTCCCTCAATCGACAAACTCTTTTACTGAATTCCTTCCATTCGCGAATATCAGCGTTCATTCGCGGTTCCTGTCTTTGTTGTCCGAGTGGCGTTTTATTGTCCGAGTAGCGTTTTATTGTCCCAGTATTTTATTCAACCCATTGTTAAGCTGATCTTGTAGGAATCGATTTGCCGTATCTTGAAGCAATTGCTTACTCAAATCGCGTAAGACTCGACGATCTAGCTTCGGGCGACTCAACGTTCCGTCGATGGGAATTTTGATTGTTTGACCCTTCAACGCCGCCAAAAACTGCTTGCCTTGAATCCACTCGTCCGCAATTGGCACTTCGGCAGTCATGCTCATTGTTTGATCCATGCCTACCCATCCGTGAGTTCTAATCACGATATCTTTCGTCTTCATCACTAGTGAATTGTGGTACACGCGACCCTGAGCGACCTGGAAGGGAATCTGTTGCTCGGGAATTTCGATCCATGTTTTGCCGTCGTCAGCTGCCGATTGTTGCGGCTGGTAGACTTGACCATTGAGCAGAGCGCGGATTTCCGACGCCAGCGAAATAAACTGAGCGGACAACGGACCGGGTCCAACTCTTGCTGCGTGGATCTTTACGGCACCGGCGGCAGAAGTTGCCTGGGCATTCGAAAATGGAATTGCTGCTGTATCTGACAATTCGACTGAAAAACTACCGCTGGCGCGAGTCGCTTGAGCCATCAATGGAGCGACGAACTTTAACCAACCGTCACACATTTGCGGTGTGATTTGAACGTTGGTCAGCAAAGGGCCCTTTCCGACGAGCAAAGTCGGGTCGTTGGTTTGCATATAGATTAGCGGTTGAGTTTGAAGTTGGCCTCCGCTAATCGCAACTTGCAGTGGGTTGAATGCTATATTCCCATCTTTTGTTTGCGCCGTGATGGTGGCCGGTCCCGCCACAAAACCAAACGCGTCGACTTGTTGCCAGCCGATCGATGCGGTGGCCGCGAATTGCGTTGGGATTGGCGAAGCGTTTTGAGCATTTGAAGATTCTGTTACTACAGTGGCGGCAAGCAGCGGACCTTTGACGGTATACTGCTGATGATCCCTACCAGCAACTCGAACCGAAGGACCCAATTGCGATTGAAGCAACTGAGTCGCCTGTTCCCAATCGAAGCCAATGCCACCCCGCAAATCCATTGTGCAAGACTTCGTCAACTCCGAGATCGTGCCTTGTGTCGACAGTGTTAACGCGCTCGATAGGACTTCTGATTTGTTGAGTGTTACTTTGTCAGAAGCTGACTCATAGCTACCTGTCCCACGCAATTTGAGTTCTTTTTCATTCCAAATGGGGCGATACGTGGTCGGCTGATTGACCGGTACAAAGTTGCCGTTTTGTACTGGTGAGATTCGCTGCGAAATTGCGAAGTCAATAGCTGTTACATCCCAACCCACTTGAACCTGTTCGCCATTTGCGTTGAGCGTAAATGCGCCGGTGACGGTCCCCATCAATTGGTGAGACTGTTCGGGTCCTGCCAAGAACCAGTCTCCGAAACGCTGCGCGTTCACCTGGAAGTCGCTTCGACCGACGACGTGAAAATCGTCTCCGGCAGTGACGGTCAGTCCATCGGCGCGAACGGCCACCGTCGAACCGACAACTAGTGCCTTGGCAAATTTCAAAATCTGAGTTTTGTTGCTCCATGTTCCCGCCAACGTCAAATCCACTTTAGGCTCTTGAATGTTCATGGATGCGTTGCGAACCGCCAGCGATTCGACGGTAGCTTCCGAGGTCGAAAATGCGACGTTGCCATTTTCGATCGATGCAGTACCCAACGTCCTTACATTACCTTCCAGTTGCAAATCGCCGAAAGTCGTGATCGCTTGCAGTCGCGATTGCCAGGTGCTCAAGTCGCCGAGAAACGAAAACTGAAAAGAAGCAGCAGCCGTTTTGAAATCGTCTACGGGTTTCGTAAGTTGAGCGGAGAGCACGTCATTTCCCGATCGCACCTCGGCGGTAGCGTGATCGATGCGACGTTTTTCCCCAAAGAAATCGCCAGCTGTCGACCCGGAGACAATTAGCTTCGCTTCTTGCCAGGGCTTAATGCCGGGACCACTCAAAGCGAATTGTTGAACTTCAAGAACTGTACTGGCAGTAGTTTGGCCCGCGTTTGAGAAGCCCCAATTTATCTTCCCGCCGAGTTTCCCTTGCAGTTGATACTGGTCGATGTCAATTAGATCGCGCACGTTTCGGACTAAAGCATCCAAGTCGCCATTGATTGTTATCGAACCTTGTTCGGTCGTGCCCGATCCGTTCAAGTTGATAAAATCGGACTCGCAGCGGATCTGCTGAAACACGGGTCCCTGTTTCCCCGAAAACGCACTGATATTCACCGCGATGGGACGTTCCCAGCGTATCGGCTTGCCGTTGCGGTCGGCCACGATTTCCGACGTAGTTACAGCTGCCGTCCAAACAGGAAGACCGGACGTCGGTTGACCTTCCAATTGAAAACCAATTCGTCCAGCTGTAATTGTTGTGTCGTTGCGAATTCGCAATGTTTCAGGGAACATTTTGGCTAAGGTTGCGAGGTCGATTTCGCCCCGTACACTACTGCCCGATTGTTTCAAAATCTCGTCGATCTTCTCTGGTGTAAAGTTCGACAAATCCCATTCGCCTTGAGCGGTCGCAGAGCCCAGATCGCAACTGACTGCCAAGTTATCGAAGCTGACATTGCTACCCAAAATAGTTGCAATGCCATTCGATTCGCAGCGGTTCAGATGAACATGGTCATTGCCAAACAACTCGGCGCTGCGAGCGTCCAGGTGAGTCACCTTTACTTCCGACAATGCGATGCGATGTGCTGTACCAGCGTCGTCCCATTGATAGTCGACAGTCCCTTCCGCAAAGCCGTTAAGAGCTAAGTCCATCCCCAGTCGCTCGAATACCGGAGTTGCAATTGCCAACGGTAGCGAGGAACTCTTTACTTTCGCCTGACTCGGCTGGCCTTCGTTTCCGCCGATCGCCACATCGACTGTCACATGTCCTTCCAGCTGCTCTTTAATATCGCTGTCAATTTTCATTTGCATCGCGAACTGTTGGCCAACGATGAATTTCGAATCGAGTGATATCTTTTCAAGCTTCCATTGCTTGCCCGTCTGCTGTTTCGTCGAGTTGTTTTGCAGATCGATCGTGCCGTCGACTACGCGGATCCCAAATCGATAGGTCTCAGTGCTTTCCGAAGCGGGAGCGCTGAGTAGCGGTTGAATGAGATCTTCGATATTGCTGCCGTCGCGATAGAGGTCGCAAAGCACTTGCGGCTCTTCAAGGGTCCAGGTGCCAAAATCATTTGAATTCCAAACGAGATTCCAAAGTGATCGATCACCCGTCAAGCGAGTAACTGTAGCGATCGTTTGGCCGTCCGCGTTCTCAATCGTAACGTCACTTGCAGATAGACTCGAGAACCAACCCAACGAGACCGATTTTGCAACGACTCGGCCGTTCAAATCTAGCGAAGAATCGATCGTCGATTGAACGAGCGAAGTTTGCGAAATGATCCAAGGCGCAGCGGCAACTAAAATGAGAAGCAGCACAATGAGAATGCCGAGCCGACGCATCATTCGCGATAAGAACGACCTCTGCTTCGTACCCGATTCATTTTCCAAGTCAACGTTTCTCGCCATGACCGCTCCAATTCGCCTAAAATTTTGGACGCGGGATTTTAGGAGTAATGCGAGACCAGGGCTAGATCGGTTTTTGCTAGCAGAGGGGGAAGAGGGAACCGCGAATAAACGCTGATGTTCGCTAATGACTGAGAATCAAAATGAAAGAGTCTACGATGGAAGGACTGACTCTGGCTGATACAGCTGCCAATCGCGCGATCGACAAACTCTTTCTTTTCGAGTTCCTTCCATTAGCGAACATCAGCGTTCATTCGCGGTTTCCTGTTCTTCACGAAAACCTCACGTCAACTGGAAGACTTCGGGACCGACGTGATTTGTGATGATGGTCCCGTGCAGGGTGTGAGGTGCGGCGTCATAGATACCGATGGGAAGGATTTTTCCCATTTGTCGTCGGTTGCCTTCGAAGACGACAATCCGATCGCAGTTAGTTCGTCCCATGAGTTGCAGGACTTCGCCTTCGGTAGATTGTTTCTGTGCCGTCTTGCTGGGGCCCTCGACGAGGACTTCGACGGTGCGACCGATGAATTTTAAGTTCTCTTCTTCGCTAACGGCGTTTTGCACTGCGAGCAGCTCGTTGTTGCGGCGTTGTTTGACCTTGTAAGGGACGTCGTCTGGTAGCTTTTCAGCCCCTTTGGTGCCAGGGCGTTCGCTGTATTTGAAGATGAAGCTGTTTTTGAAGCGACATTCCTTGGTCAGTTCGATCGACGTTTGGAATTCTTCTTCCGTCTCGCCGCAGAAGCCAACGATGAAATCGCTGGAGACAGCAGCGTCCGGAATGTACTCGTGGATTCGCGCCATCATGTCGCGATAGTCAGCGACGGTATAGCCACGACGCATCCGTTCAAGGACGGAGTCCGAGCCGCTTTGCAGTGGCACGTGTAGATAGTGCGATACTTTCTTGAGGTCGCGGATCGTTTCGAGCAGATCGTTTGTCATGTCCTTGGGGTAATTGGTGACAAACTTCAGGCGATGGATACCGTCGATTTCGTGAAGTTGTTGGAGCAGATCGGACATGCGAGTCACTTTGTCGCCGTCGACGTGCTTGTAGCTGTTCACCGTTTGGCCGAGCAAAGTTATTTCAACGCAACCTTGGTCGGCGAGAATCTTGGCCTCGGACACGATCTGCTCGGGCGAACGTCCTTGTTCGGGACCGCGAGTCATCGGGACAATACAGTAGGTACAAAACTTGTCGCAGCCGATTTGGATTCGCAAGTATGCCTGGTAGGGAGTCGGACGCATTGTCGGATCGCGGAGCGGATCGAACGTTTCGTGAGTGCGTTTGATTTCGTTGAGCGAACCGTCGCGGCGACCCATGCTAATCGCCATTTGATCTTGGGCGCCGCCTCTCGCTTTCTCGATCAAATCTGGCACTTGTTGAAGCTGTCCAGGACCGACAATCAGATCGACATAGGGCGCCCGCTCGAAAATTATCTTCTGATCTTTTTGAGCCATGCAGCCCATCACGCCAATGATCTTTTCCGGGTTGCGTTTCTTGGCCTGCCGCAAGCGACCTAGCGCGCTATATATTTTGTCCTCGGCGTGCTGGCGAACACTGCACGTGTTGAACAAGATCGTATCAGCTTGTTTGATGTCTGGAGTGAGTTCGTATCCGCGCTTGCGCAAGTCTGCGACAACCATTTCGCTGTCGAGCATGTTCATTTGGCAACCAACGGTTTCGATGTACAGACGGTGTTTCATAGTCGTATCGAATTCTTCAGCGCGGGGAAAATTAGGTTATTTTGCCAGTGTTGCTAGATTGGTCAGTAGCAATTGTCAAACAGCATCGCAGCCCTACGCTGCATCACTGTTTGGAGTTGATGAACCTTCACCGTTTTCGGCATCGTAATCATCGAACTCTGGACGAAGGCTAGTTTGATTTTCGCGTTCGATGCGAGCTCGCTCTTCTTCGATGTCCGCTCGGACTTCAGCCAATAGCCGACGATGCTCCTCAAGCATAAGACGAGCGATCATTCCCATGGCCGTAAACGCAGCCATGGCGAGCAATGCCATATCAAAATAACTTAAGTTCAACATGCTTCCGCCCCGCAATCCTTCGCTGGGTGAACAACTCTGCAATTGTCTGCTTGCCGATCGCAAGCCGTTCGCAGTTACGTATCTTAGCAGGTTTGAGGGGTTCACGACGAGGGGGATATCGCTCCCAATTTCGACGGATTTCCCATTTGTGGCCGGTTCTAGAGCGAATTAGTGAATGCTAGCGAGTTGTAGAAAAAACGTTTCGACGACGGACTGAGAACGATAGAATTAGAGTGAATTTGGTCATCCGCTTTCGCAGTATTATCTCACTCCACGAGGGCTTCCACGAGGGCTTCCATGAGAACTCGCATGAATCTAGTCGTTTGTTTTCTCGCTTTCACTTTCCCTGTCGCCATTTTGCCTGGCTCCATTGGGTCTAGTTTCGCCGCCGAAAATGAGGCTGAGCTCGGTCTGGTTCAAGAGAAACCAAAGAGCGGCCTGTATGTGGAAACCGAGCAAGGCTATATGGTCCCTTATCGACTTCACATTCCCGATTTAGAAATCGAGATCGACATGATCCCGATCCGCGGCGGGACATTTTTGATGGGAAGTGCTGAAACGGATCCCGAGGGGCGAAACGACGAAGGCCCGCAGGTCAGGGTAACGGTCGAGCCATTTTGGATGGCGAAGCACGAGGTGACCTGGGGAAATTACAAGCCCTATATGGCGACGTACCAATATTTCAGGACAAACGAACACAAAAAGATTCGAGTCGTTAACGACGAAAACAAAGTCGATGCCATCACCTCCCCTACGGAAATGTATCTTCCAGAAATGCGTTTCTATCCGCGCGAAGACAATCGTTTTCCAGCAATGTCCATGACTCAATATGCCGCCAAGCAATATACGAAGTGGTTAAATCGCATGACGGGTGTTCAATACCGGTTGCCTTTTGAAGCGGAATGGGAATACGCATGTCGAGCTGGTTCGAAGAAGCGATATCACTTTGGCGACGATACCGAAAGACTTCACCGATACGCGTGGTACGATGGTAACAGCAGAGAGGAACCTCACTTTGTCGGACAGAAGCTTCCCAATCAATTTGGTTTGCACGACATGCACGGCAACGTAGCAGAGTGGGTCTTAGATCAATATTCGCCCACGGGCTACAAGCGGATCGAAGAGAAAATCCGTCGAGGCGAAAACGTGACGGCACTTGGTACTTTTCGCCAGCCCGATACAATCACCGGTCGAATTGTTCGAGGTGGAGGTTTCGTGGACAACGCCGATATTTGCCGCAGTGCCAATCGGCTGGCCCACGACGAAGTGAAGTGGAAAGATCAAGACGCCGACCTCCCCACCAGCACTCATTGGCTCGCCAGCGACGACTTTATGCACATCGGTTTTCGCATCATGCGACCGCTGACACCGATTTCCCAAGAGAAGGCAGCTGACCTTGGTATCTGGGACGCCACGGTCGAGAGCCTCGTTGAAAACATCGAAGTTCGAGTGGACGAAGGACGAGGCGCGATTGGATTGGTCGACACCAAGCTGCCGTCTCTGCTACGCCAGTATCACGTAGCAGAAGAGGAACGAATCAGAAAACTCAATGAGCGAAGACGACAGCAACAAAAAGAGAAAAAGTAATATTCGCCGCCGCACGAAATGCGGTACCGGATGTCACCGGCCTGAACTCTGGCGAGCCCAGCTACAGCCTGCATTTGTCCCGCAAGCAAATCTCGCTGCTTATTTGCCGAGCGATTGTTTGAACAGCCAATCGTAGACTTCTTTGTTGGCATACGTGCGGCTCCACGAGTTGTGCCCGACACCTTTGTATTCCGTGTACTTGGCGTCGCCGCCCGCCTTCTTGATGGCGGCGATCATGTCTCGCGAACGGCTGGTTTTTACGGCGGTGTCCTTGTCGCCGTGAAATGCCCAAATCGGCACGTCCTTGATCGTCTTTGCCTCCGCGGTGTCGCCTCCGCCACAAATCGGAACTGCCGCTGCAAACTTTTTAGGGTACCGCTGAACAATGTCCCAAGCACCAAAACCTCCCATCGAAAGACCCGTCACGTAAATGCGATTCTTGTCGATCGAATAGTCCGCGGCTGTTTGGTCGAGCAGTTCCAGCGTCGATCTCATTCCAGGTGTCGCCTTCTCCGGCATCGTGTGCGAATCCAACGACCATGGTACGTCGACCCACATCTGATTGCCGGGGCACTGCGGTGCGATGACAAAACATGGATGAGCTTCCATGTTCTCGTCGCTCGCAAAATCATTCATGCCATGAACGAGCTGTTTGAAGTTATCGCTGCCACGCTCCCCTGCCCCGTGAAAGAAAATAACGAGTGGATATTTCTTCTTGGCGTCGTAGTTCTTCGGCTTGAGCAATCGATACGGGAGCTGCATATCAAAACTAGATTCGTAAACGAGTGCTTCGAAACGCTCGCGATTGTCCGCGGCACTACTAGTTTCAGCCATGGTTAGTCCAAGAAGAATGGTTGTGATCAGCGTGTATCGCAAAGTATTCATTTCGACCTCGTGCGTTTGTTGATGCTCCCAGATGCTAGAACACACATCATCGACTCGGGAAAACGCGAAGTCAATTCAAAAGAAACGCCAGCGACCGATGAAAATCACCGTTACTTGCCATACCACTGACTAATTGCCATACCACTCGTATGTCGTCTGCATCGCTTCGCTCACAATCTTAGTGATTTCGCGGAAGCGGATCGGTTTGGAGAGCACGGAGTAGACGTCTGCTTGCTTCGCTTGTTCGACGATGCCGTCATTTAGTGCGGCAGATATCAGAATGCACGGCAGACGGCTCTGCTCTTGGCGAAGCCGAAGAATCGTCTCCAAACCCGTGAGACGTGGCATATGCATATCGAGCAGAATGAGATGCACCGATTCGCGGTGCACAATCTCCAACGCCTCTTCGCCATCGCCGGCAGTGAGGGTACGAAATCCTCGCGGCTCGAATACCTCTTTCAAGGTTTCGCGAAAATCAAGATCGTCATCAGTTATCAAAAGGGATGGTGTCATAGCTTTTCAATTCTTGCTGTAACACTTCTCGCAGTAACACTGTGCTCGCTGTAACTGCCGCGGTTATGGCGGCACGTAATTTGGCGAACAAAGCAAATAGTGCAACTAACGCGCCGAGGACCATCGGATAAACATCATTTATCAGCGCAATTCCGTAGCTACATTATACTTCTAACAAATCGACGGTCGCCTACCTATACATAATAGGTCAAATGTGAGGCTTGAGTAGATAATTGTCGTGGGCAGAACACTGTCAAATAGGCAGTTAATCAAAGACAGGGCGGGGTTTCAACGCTTTTCAGCTCCTACGACACCTTTAAAGCATGGTTCCGCTGGCTGCAAATCGCATCGGCGGAGCCGCAAATCAGTAGCTTCTTATATTGCCTGCGCTTCTTAAATTCACAGTTGTTTATCATCGGCCGATCGAGCGAAAAGTATTGCGCCGCTGGAGTTTATGGTCGACAGGCCGGGTTGTAACCACCTGCGGCGTTTATATACTGCTTATAGTTCCGCTGTTAATGGAAGTGAAAGGGATCTGGTGAGTACCGACGACAATTCCAGTTTTATGGGCCGTAACGAGTTTCTGCTACGGCGATTACATTCACTGAGTGGTCTCGTGCCGGTGGGTGCGTACATGATCGTTCACCTCACGGTAAACGCGACTGTCGCGATCGATCACAATCTTTTTCAGAAGTTGGTGCATCAAATCCACACCTTGGGATGGGTGTTGCCGGCGGTCGAATGGACCTTCATTTTCATTCCGATTCTTTTCCACGCCATTTATGGCATGATGATTTACCAAAATAGTAAGCAAAACCTGAAGAGCTACCAGACTCGCAGCAACTTACGCTATTGGTTGCAACGCATTTCTGGAATGGTCGCCTTCTTTTTCATCATGGGCCACGTCTTCCATATGCATGGTTGGTTCCACTTTGAAGCGTGGGCGAGTTTTGCGAAGTCGTGGGGAGGGATGCAATTCAGTCCCTATAACGCATCCTCGACAGCTTCTTCCGCGATTCAAAATCCAATCGTCACCGCGCTGTACCTCATCGGTGTATTGTCCTGTGTATTGCATCTTTCCAACGGGATTTGGACGATGGGAATTACTTGGGGGATTTGGACGACTCCCAAGGCTCAAGAGCGAGCGAACTACATAAGCATCGCTGTTGGCGGATTGCTGTCGATCCTGACGATAGCGAGCGTAGTTGGGTTGCATCGAGTGGATCGGGACAAGGCGCGTCACGATGAGGACGCCATGTACGAGACGATGAACGATGCTGGTTGGATTGTCGAAGATGATCACAAGCGAGCAACACCACACGAATCACTACCCGCAGCGCCACCCGAATCACCACCCGAATCACCACCCGAATCACCACCCGAAGCGCCTCCGAAAAAGAAACCCGCAGATGAGTCGACGGGTCCTAATCCCGGCGACCCTACTCCCGGCGACCCCACACCAAAAGATAACAACCCAAGTACCGATCCCGCCGAGCCACCGACCGACG
>Ga0115002_10007639_pt1 | contig 12130 bp, 10 predicted proteins | sample ArcticOcean_MG_C_8_FD_89576 | JGI IMG/M metagenome (GOLD analysis project Ga0115002, IMG submission 89576) | Marine microbial communities from western Arctic Ocean - ArcticOcean_MG_CB11_86 | ecosystem: Environmental > Aquatic > Marine > Oceanic | place: Arctic Ocean: Canada Basin | collected...
ATGAGCCTCGGTGTAGCTGGATTGATTTCTACTGAACCGATCACGATTCTCGATCCCGATGTTGCGGGAATTTCCTACCCGAGCTACTGGGCAATAATCGGAGAACTTGGTGGATTGGTTGGCTAACGACAGTCGCTCGGACAAGCAACCATTAATTGTTGTTATTTCGGGCCCATCTGGCGTCGGAAAAGACGTGATGATCGAACGCATGATCGAGTCGGGTCGACTCGGTTTTCACTTCACCATCACGGCTACAACCCGCGCTCCGAGGCCCGGGGAGCAAGACGGTGTCAATCACCACTTTGTTTCTGTAGACGACTTCGTGCACCTGATCGCCGCCGATGAATTGCTTGAGTGGGCTCAGGTCTACGGAAACTACTACGGTGTGCCAAAGAAGCAGGTCCGCGATGCCCTGGCCGCTGACGACCATGTAATTATCCGTGTTGATGTGCAAGGGGCAAAACGTCTCAGAGAAATCATTCCCGACGCGCTCTTGATATTCATTATCCCGCCCTCGCTTGAAGTACTCAAGATGCATCTCGTGAATCGTGGTGTCGACACCGATGCCGAAATGACCAAGCGTCTGGATGCGGCGGCTGAGGAAATAAACCAGTCAAATCTTTTCGATTTCACGGTAACCAACGAAGAAGATCGATTGGACAAGACGGTGGACGACGTCGTGGCGATTATCGAATCGGAATCACAGAGGATTCCGCCCCGGATCGTAAGCATCTAGCTCAGATCTGACAAGACCAACGACCAACGGTCAACACTATTACGGACCGAACGTTTCGGTCGAGAATCGCCCTCTCTGCATCGACACGTATCGATCGGCTGACATGGTGGGTTTGTGCTTGTCGATTGTCTCTATGGCCAGCTGCGCTCCGTTCCCGAGCAACTCCAGCACAGTCGCGGTCAGCACCTTCGCCGGTGCTACAACAGCACGATCGTAGTCCTCGATTAGGTAGTCGGGTCCGTGACCGACGCCAGACGCCGAATTCGCGTACGGATGGATCGCCGGCATTATGGCGCTGAGATCGCCCATATCTGTAGAACCGCCGTGCGTCTGCCTATCGCCAACGACCGTAATCGAGTCTCGACCCAAAATTAGCTCGGCATTGCTGATAAATAACTTCTGAAGTGTGGAGTCCTGCTTCAGGGCGTGATAGCCAGCGATCACCTGCACCTCGACAGAAGCTCCCATAGCGAGCACTCCTGCTCGATAGCAACGGATGACTTTCTCGGCGATCGGCTCGATAGCTTCGACAGACTTTGCTCGCACTCGCCCTTCGTACAAAACCTCGCCCGGCACCGCGTTCACTGCGGTGCCACCGTTAGAGATAATTCCGTGTACTCGAACAACATCCGATTCCTGAAAGGTCTCTCGCTGGGCATTGATCGCCGCGTTGGCGAACATGGCCGCCTGAAGAGCATTTATTCCTTTGTCCGGAGCACCTCCGGCATGAGCAGATTTGCCGATGTAGCGAACCTGATGTGACACATGGGCGTTCGATGTTCCACCAATACTCAGTGGGGAGTCGCCATTTCCGGCCGAGGTGTGGACCATCATCGCCATATCGACGTCATCAAATGTACCGAGGCGAATCATCTCTTGCTTGCCAGACAGGAATTCGATCTCGCCCGACGCCCTGAGAGTCAACCGGTCGTTCATCTCGATGAACTCTTCGGCAGGTGTGATGATGAAAGCGACGTTGCCGGATAGCGAGTCACGGATTTCGGGCACGCTGAGCGCAGTCGCTACACCGATAAGAGCGCCGATCTGGGCATGGTGTCCGCAGGCATGTGCCGCCCCCGTTGCCTCATCGGCACCGGGGTGTGCTGGAACTCGAAGTGCGTCTAATTCAGCGATTACCGCAACTGTTGGCCCGGGTTTTGATCCTTGAAGTACGGCCTTCATTCCCGTGCGTGCGATTCCCGTTTCAACTTCGAGACCTAATGCTTCAAGTTCCTGTTGCACGTAGGCTGCGGTTTTGTGCTCGTTGAAACCAGTTTCTGGCGTGGCGTAAACCGCTTTAGCCACCGCTATGAAAGCCTCTGACGCGCCATCGATTGTGCGGAGCACTAGCGCCCTTGTATCGCTCATTTCAGAATTACTCATCGAATTATTCTTGGTAGGTGACGTCGGAACGGAAGCTGCGCATACGCTCGAGATATTCACTTATTGACATCGGGGCCTTGAACGCCCCGGCTATTTTATTGCCGGTTGCACCATCGCCTGACAACAGGTCGATGACGGTCATGCCCATCGCTTTTCCCGCTTTCAACACTGCGAGTTCGTAGTTATCAACCAGATAGTCGATTCCGTGTCCGTCCCCGCTGGTGGCGTTCGCTGTCGGTTGGATCGTGGCGATGATCTGGCTTACGTCGCCAACATCGGTGCATCCGGTGCTGTGCTTGAGAGTAATCACGCTATCGTCGCCGACCAGAGATGAGGCATTGTTGCGATATATCTCGGTGAGACCCTCGTCATATTTTGCCGGGAGATAGCCCGGGTTGGTCTTTATCCGTACAGATGCTCCAGTGGCCAGTGCGCCTGCCCGGAGAGCTCGGTCGATTTTTTCAGAGGCGTTGAGAATTGCCGGAACATTTGAAGCCCTAACATAGGTTTCCATGCGGACGTCGGCAGGAACAGAGTTAACCGATGCCCCGCCCTTCGTGATGATGGGGTGCACCCTAACGGTGTCAGCATCTCGGAATGTTTCTCTCTGGGCGTGAATGGCAGCGAGTGCGAGATGAGCGGCGTTCAGGGCGTTCACGCCAAGATGAGGAGATCCGCCGGCGTGTGCAGCCTTTCCTATGTACTGGATTGTCTTGCCGATCATCCCGTTATTTGAGCCGCCGATCCCAAGCGTACCGGGTGTTTCTCCGCCGGTATGAGTGAGCATGGCGATATCAACATCGTCGAAAAATCCGGCCTTGATGAATTCCTGTTTGCCGCCAAAAAACTCTATCTCGCCGCTTTCGAGTAGGGTTTCTCGATATTCGAGTTCGATGTACTCTTCGGCAGGAACGGCCATGAAGCTGACTTTGCCTACCAGATCCTTTTTGACTGAGTCTGCGAGTAGTCCGCTTGCCACGGTGAGCATCGACCCAATCTGGGCATGATGCCCGCAGGCGTGGGCCGCGCTCGTTTCGGGGTCGGCGTGGGCATGACCGGGGACGATCAGCGAGTCGAGTTCACCCATTACAGCAACGTGGGCGCCGGGTTTTCCGGTGTCCAGAGTTGCGATGACACCCGTCTTCGCTATGTCGGTTTGAACTTCGAGTCCGCTGGTTTTGAACCAATCGGCAACCAGCTTTGACGTCCGAACTTCACGATAACCACTTTCGGGATGGTCGAGGATGTCGCGAGCGATGCGTTCCAATTCGTCGGCTCTACTGTTTACTGCTGAACTGAATGAACTTTTTAAATCGGCGCGGTCGACCATGAATTTGAATTCTCGATACTTGTGGTGTCGGCGGCGAGTGTAGCAGGCACCCTCATCCTGAGCCGTGTGAAAATCGCCCGATTACGCCACGGAACTCACCTATACTCACATTTATGAAAAAAGTAGTACTTGCGCCACAGGGATTCAAAGAAAGCCTGACTGGCATGGAAATAGCGATCGCCATGTCGATTGGCGTGAAACGCGTCTGGCCTGACGCTGAGACTGTACTGATTCCAGTTGCCGATGGGGGCGATGGCACACTTCAGGCTTTGGTCGACAGCTCGGACGGGGAAGTTCGAGTTGCAAAGGTCGAAGACGCTATCGGGCGGGTGATCGAGGCCGAGTGGGGTGCTCTTGGCAATGGGACCACTGCGGTGATCGAAGTGGCGAGTGCGGTCGGTCTCGCACGCCTGACAACCGAAGAACGCGATGTTCGTAATTCTTCGACGCGGGGTGTGGGTCAATTGTTCACCGAAGCCCTTGATGCAGGGTTTACCGACATCATTATCGGGGTCGGCGGAAGTGCCACCAACGATGGTGGGGCCGGCATGATTCAGGCTATGGGTGGCAAGCTAACTGATTCGGACGGCAAGGAGATCGCACCAGGTGGGATTGCTCTTGCTGATCTTGCGCATATCGATATTTCAGCTCTGGATCCTCGAATGGCGGATGTTAACGTTGTTGTTGCATGCGATGTGAATAATCCTTTGTGCGGGCCTAGAGGTGCATCTGCGATATTCGGGCCGCAAAAAGGTGCCACTTCCGAGGATATTCAACAGCTCGATGCTGCTCTGGCGAACTACGCTGAAGTCATTTCGAGGGACCTCAATACGGATGTTTCCGAAATTCCGGGGGCCGGTGCTTCGGGTGGTCTCAGTGCAGGTTTGATGGGTTTCTTTGACGCTAGGCTGCGGCTTGGAGCCGACATAGTTCTTGAAGCGGTGGGTCTTGAGAAGCATCTGGAAGGTGCCGACCTGGTGATCGTTGGAGAGGGTCAGTTCGACCGTTCAACGGTGTTCAACAAGTCACCTGTGGCGGTCGCTCAGCGAGCGAAGATCAAGGGTTTGCCGGTCATCGGTATTGCGGGCTCGCTGGGTGCGGGCTTCGCCGAGGTGCACGATCACGGCATTGACGCTGTGTTCAGCCTCGTCAGTCGCCCAATGTCGTTGAAAGCTGCAATGGACGATACGAAGCGCCTTGTTGCCATAGCCACGGAAGAAGCATGTCGAGCCATAGCGCTAAGTATCTAGCGTCTTTATTAGTCGTTTTCGAGAATGATTAAGTGAACTTCTAGCGGTCCATGAATCCCGGTGACGGTGGTTCCTTCGATATCTGCTGTCTTGCTCGGTCCAGATATCAAGTTCATCGATCCCGCAAGATTTCCTGACATGTGATCGTTTCGCTCATGGGCGAACAATTCGTCGAGGGAATCGATAATTTCGGTAGGTCGGAGTACGGCGATGTGTGTCGGCGGGGCCAGTGAAACAAGGCGGGACAGACCGCTTCTCGGGTGAAGAACAATCGTGCCAGTTTCAGCGATTGCGTAGTCGGCTCCTGTGATACCGATGTCGGCGGAAAACGCAGCGGATTTAGACTCCGTGATCTTCGTTTCGTTGTTATCTCCGGAATGTTCAGTTACTCCCAGTGTTGCGCCTGAACTGGTTACCGCAGCATCAACGTTTATCTCGTCCAGAACATCGTGAGTCGATCGGAGAACCGAAGTAGCGCCCTTTTGATCACAGATGTTGGACACGATGTCAGCGGCGTCCTCAGGGTTGGATACGCGATGTACTTTCCACCCTATCGTTGAAGCTGCTTCGGCCATTCGGTCGGTTAACTCAACCGCATTTGATGCTGCATCGGCCAACGCACGATCAGCAACGGCACGGGCTGTCTCTACATCATCGAACGCAGCGGTTGATTCGTCACGGGGTGGCGCGATCACTTCTGTTCGGCCGAGTGCGGATGTGACATTGGCGATGAACTTTGCTCGGTCTGTCATGACTTCGCCTTCTTCGACCGCTTGTTCAATCTAGCCTTCAACGAACTTGAAGACACCAATGGGAAGTCTCGGGTTGAAGTCCAACCGGAAATAGGTGGTGGTGCCTTTTTCAGCCAACCGTTTCTCGCCATAGGTCTCAGGAAAAGCCGTGATAGTCGAGCACCAATGTCGAACCGTTTTCTGCCCATCATTCCGATACGCCAGGCCTTCCAAACGGTTCGTTCCCGGGTTGTCGACGTGCGTTCGTCCTTATCGGTTTTGCCTTCAGCCGTTCGGTACCTGAGTTCGAGCAGCATGCGAGGCATATTTATCTTCACCGGGCAGGCATCGTGACACGCGCCACATAGCGAAGAAGCTGCCGGTAGATTAGCCGCGTCTTTCAGGCCTGTTAGCACTGGTGTGACTATCGCACCAATGGGACCCGGGTAGACCCAGCCGTAGGCGTGACCGCCGACCTTGCGGTAAACCGGGCAGGCGTTCAGGCAAGCTCCACAACGAATGCAGTTCAACGACTCGCGCATCTGATCATCGGCAAGAAGCTTTTGACGACCGTTGTCCATGATCACGAGGTGAAACTCTTCAGGGCCCTCCTCCTCGTCAGACTTACGGGGACCGTTGACCATCGTTACGTAAGACGAAATTCGCTGACCGGTGGCGGACCGGATCAGAATCCTGAGCATTGTGCTGAGGTCCTGAATTGACGGAATGATCTTCTCCATGCCCATTACCGCCACGTGGACACGTGGAACTGTGGTCGACATGCGGCCGTTACCTTCGTTCGTCACAAGCGTGATCGAGCCCGATTCGGCAACTGCGAAATTGACTCCCGTAACCGACATATCGGCACGTTCAAAGACACCCCGAAGCTTCTCACGCGCCATCATGGTCAGTTCGGTGGCATCGGGTACCGGATCCCCTTCGACGTAGTTATCGTCGAGGAGTTCTGCCACTTCTTTTCGAGATTTGTGCACGGCCGGGGCGATCAGGTGATAAGGAGTTTCATCTGACAACTGAATGATGTATTCACCGAGGTCTGTTTCGACGGCTTCTATTCCATCGTCGATCAGGGCCTGGGCAAGCGCCATTTCTTCCGAGACCATCGATTTGGACTTGATTACCGTTTTGATGTTTCGGGCATGCGCGAGATCGAGCACATACTTGCGCGCTTCCGCGGCATCTGCAGCGAAGAAAACGCTTCCGCCGTTTTTTTCGACGTTGTCGGCAAGCTGACCCAAGTAGTAGTCGAGATGGGCGATCGTGTGATCCTTGATCGCCTTGCCCTTGTCACGAAGTTCTTCCCAGTTATCGGTATTGCCGGCGGCTTCCAGCCTGCCCTTGAAGAAGCCAGTGTAGACGTGCTCGAGCGACTGGAGCACCTGCTCGTCGACCATCGTTTCAGCGGCCTTGGTTCGGAAACTGGTTGTCAGTGGCTTCATTCCGAATTCACCGCCCTGTTGCTGTTACGTATAGATTCCGCGAGAACTTCCGCGATGTGCACGACCTGGACTGAGGAACCTCGGCGCCTGAGACCGCCCTGCATCTGGTAAACACAGCCGGTGTCGGCAGCGATAACAATGTTTGAGCCATTCGCTTCGATGTTGTCGAGTTTTTCATTGAGTATCGCGGAGGAGATGTCGGGCATTTTCACCGAGAAAGCTCCCCCGAACCCACAGCACACATCAGCTCGCTCGAGCGGTGTCATTTGTAGGCCTTCGACATTCGAGAGTATCTCTAGCGGTTCTTCGTCCACACCTATTTCGCGCAGCAGGTGGCAGCACTTGTGGTACGTAGCGGTGTCGGTGAGTTTGCCGGTTATGGCATCGGTTCCGAAGAAACGACTGATGAATTCAGATAGCTCGTACAACCGCTCGCCTACCCGATTGGCGCGCATGACCATTTGTTCATCGACACGGAACAGGTCCGCGTAATAATTTCGGACCATTGCTGCGCAGGATCCAGAAGGCACGACTATCGGTCCTGATACCTGTTCGAAGAGTTCTATGAACCGTTTCGCAACTGGCAGGGCCTCTGAACGAAAACCGCTGTTGAATGCTGGCTGTCCGCAGCAGGTCTGGTCATCGAGAAATTTAACTTCGATACCGAGGTGTTCGAGTACGTCGACAGTGCTTTCCCCGACGGCGGTAGCGAGCTGGTCGACCATGCACGAGGCGAACAGAGTTACGCGTTCGGGGCGAGGTGAGTCGGGAGTGTTTTCAGGCATCAGACAAAAATATCAGATATCGGTCGTAAAGAAACCAAAGTTCAGGGTGCTACGAAGACTCTGGTGCTGTGGTATTTTTGTCTATATATAGTTCTAATACGAAAGATACTCAAAATTGCGTTCTGCAAAATATGATGTGGTGATCATTGGGGCCGGGATTATCGGGCTATCTACAGCAATGAATTTGCTGGAACGGTTCCCGCACGTCAGGCTCACAATCCTCGAAAAGCACGCTAAAGAAGGAACGCAGCAGAGTGGCCACAATTCTGGGGTTATCCATTCCGGTATTTACTACAAACCCGGCTCCCTAAAAGCTCAATTTTGCGTAGCGGGTCGGTCGACTATGACGGAGTTCTGCGAAGAGAACGATATTCCAGTCTGGACATGTGGCAAGCTGATAGTTGCCAACGACGACGCGGGAATCGCGAGGCTCAACGCACTTGAGGAGCGCGGGAAAGCCAATCAAGTCGAAGGCCTCCGGATGATGGACGATGCTGAGATCATCGAAATCGAGCCACATGTTATCGCTCGTAAAGCGTTGTACGCTCCGGGAACTGGCATCGTCGACTATCGCAACGTCACAGCTGTGTACGCCAAGCGCGTGAAGGCTGCGGGGGGAGTGATCGAGTTCAATACAGAACTGATCGGCTCAAAGGTAGTCTCGGGTAACACGATCCTCGAGACCACGACGGGTGATTTCGAAACTAGCGCCGTAATCAACTGTGCCGGGCTGCATTCCGACATCGTCGCCGAGACGATGGGCGTGGAGACGGGGCTCAGGATCATCCCGTTTCGCGGCGAGTACTACAAGCTGAAAAAAGAGAGCGAGTTTCTCGTAAAGGGGCTTATCTACCCGGTGCCCGACCCTGCGTTCCCGTTCCTTGGCGTTCACCTGACCCAGACCATGAAAGGTTGGGTAGAAGCAGGACCAAACGCAGTGCTCGCGACAAAGCGAGAGGGTTACCGTAAGCGCGACTTCTCGTTTGGCGAGTTTCTCAGGACAGTCACATATCCCGGATTTTGGAAGATGGGGATTCGCGAATGGAAGACGGGGGTGTGGGAGATAAACCGATCACTGCGCAAGGGTGTGTTCCTCGAAAGTCTTCAACAGATGGTGCCCGAACTGTCGATGAGCGATCTCGACGGTACTGGCTCTGGTGTCAGGGCCCAGGCTGTTGATAAGGCTGGGAATCTGGTCGATGACTTCCGAATCGAGGAGTCACCCGGAGCTATACACGTTCTGAACGCTCCTTCTCCAGGCGCGACTTCCTCTCTTGTTATCGGTGAGTACATTGCCGATCTCGCTACCAGGAACTTTTCGTTGGGTACGGCCGTTCAAACAGTGGCCGGATAGTAGCCCATATAGCGTCCAGATCTTGGACGGACGGATGGCGGACGGCCGCAAAACGTTTAGCGCATTCGGTTGTCGTGGTTCCACATGTCGGCGCTCGTACCAAGTTTGGCTTTTACCGGCTCTGTTGCTGCCGAGAGACGTTCAGCTATACCGTCGGGCAGGGTGTACTCAAACGCCGGGATATTCAGATCCAATTCTTCAGGCGAGCGTGCGCCAACCAGCAGCGACGTGATTCCCTGACGCGACCTAAGCCATGCAAGTGAGACCTTCGCAGGATGCTCTCCTAACTCTTCAGAAATCTCGATTACTTTTGCGATCGCTGCAAACGCTTCAATTTCGCAACCGGGTTCCCCGTGAGTCGCCCGTGGGCGATCGCCGCTGAACACACGTGAACGAGACAGTCCGTCCGGAACATCGTCTGCCGTCGCGTACCGCCCTGTTAGCAGTCCCTGCGCCAGCGGGCTGTAGCAAATCAACCCGACGCTGTGCTCAATGCATTTCGGCAGAATTTCGTGTTCGATTGAACGCCACAGCATGTTGTAAGGCAGCTGGTCGGTAACAATATCTGCTGAATTCACTGCGTCTGAAAGATCCCGTACTCCAAAGTTGCAGACTCCGATCGACCGGATTTTCCCTGCATCTCGCAACTTGATCAGCGCTGCCAGTGAGTCCTCAATCGCGATGTCGTGGTTCGGCCAGTGGATTTGGTAGAGGTCGATGTAATCGGTCTGCATCCGGCGGAGGCTGGAGTTGCAAATGTCTTCCACCAGCTCCGGTTTCAGATACTGCTTGCCGAGTTTTGTAGCGATCTGGGCCTCGTTCCGTCGGCCTGCCAACGCTCGACCTAGCACTTCTTCCGAGTTTGAATCGTCGTCGTATCCTTCGGCTGTGTCGAAGAATGTAATCCCTTTGTCGAGCGCGGCGTGGACGGTTGCGATCGAAACGTCATCTTCCTGTGGACCCCAGACTCTACCGCCCGCAAACGGCCAGCAGCCCAGTGCAAACTCGGAAACTTTAATATCAGTGTTGCCGAGTGTTTTGTACTGCACGAGCATTCTCCCAATTAGTAGAAATATCGAACCGTTACGCACTTTAGCACCGCACCATCGCAGTATTGATACGTTGCGGCAACTATTTGCATCCTGCGATTCCGTTATCATCTCGTATTACGAAGGTTCGGAAAGTTGAAATCCGTTGAACTATTAGGGGTTTGTTTTGATCAAGGTCAGTATTTCCAGCACCGCTAGCCGCGCTGAGGGCGTGTCTGAATCGCTTCAGTTAATCGATTCGGAAATTGTGATTCCCGACCGTCCCGTGATGGTCAAGCCGAATTTCGTTACTACATCGTTTCAACTGGCCGCCACTCACGTGGATACAACCCGGGCGACTCTGGAATATCTTTCCGGAAGAGGTGTTCGAGACTTCATCGTTGCCGTAGGGCCCGCGATTGGGACGCCAGATTCTGGATTCGACAACTACGGTTACCGAGATCTGGCCAAAGATTTCAACGTCGAGTTTTTCGACCTGAACACTGATGACCGCGTTCCGGTTCCAGCATTCGACGATCATCTGGAACCCCAAACTCTCTACATGTCCAAGCGTTTGTCGGAGTCGTACGTTGTTTCCGTGTGTCCGATGAAAACCCACAACAACGTCGTTGTGACGCTGGGCCTGAAAAACATACTCGTGGGCACTCTTTCTGGTGTTGAGCAGAAGACGAAAATCCACAAGGGAAGCAAAGCCATCAATCTGACTCTGGCAAAGATGGCACAGCATGTTGTTCCCGACCTGACGGTTATCGACGGAACGATTGGCATGCAGGGCAATGGGCCTATCGACGGGTTTGAGATGCCTTCAAACGTTGTGGTTGCGTCGCATCATGGAATTGCAGCCGATGTTGTTGGTCTTCAGGTGATGGGTTACAAGCTTGAGCAGGTCGGGTACCTTCGATACGCGATGGAACTGCGTAATTTGAGTGTTGACGATCTCGAAGTAGTTGGCTCAACGATTGATGACGTGCGTGTTTCGTATGCCGATCACGATGACATCGACGAGCAGCTGACATGGCCGCTCCAGAATGACTGGCATGGTGTATTCGACAAAGGTTAGCCGGTTCTTGCTAACGGGCATTTTCGAGACAGTAATGCTTAGTCACATCGAGCGCGTTTTAGATTCCAGAACGCGTAGGCGACAGTCCGGCCAGGTAAACACGACGTAGTAACGACTACAGAGAAAGAAGTCCGATTTACACTCAGATTAAATTCATAGTCAGCGCTGTTTTCGCAATTGCAGCGCTGGTATCGTGTACTTCCGAAGAACCGAGTTCTTCCTCAACGTCTGTTGCTGGTATCAAAGCCCCATCTTCCACTCCTGAGATAACCATAGCCAACGGGATCACCAACGTAGTCATCCACCTGTCACCGACTGAAGGAGAAGGACAGGTTGGCACTGCGACTTTTAGTACCGACGGAACGACAACTACTGTCGAAGTATCGATTTCTCCGGCGGCTACCGAAGCACAACCGATTCACATCCACGCAGGGGTTTGTACCGATGTTGGAACAGTGCTCCATGCGTTGCAGAACGTTGTAAAGGGTAATTCGACAACAATCATCGAGCTATCGCTGGAAGAGATTATTAACGATGGTGCGATGGTGAATGTGCACGCTTCGTACGCCGACGCTTCAACCTACACAGCCTGCGGCCAACTTCCGGATGAGTTGCAGTAACTAGGCTGCAACTGCCGACCGACCGCCTAAGGGTGCGATAGGTAGCTCTACTCGAACGGTGGTGCCGCGTCCGCGTTACGAACGAATTGTCATGGTCCCGCCGTGGAGTTCGATGATTTGCTTGCAGATCACAAGTCCAAGGCCGGTTCCCGAAACCTCCCGGGTTTCAGGGTTGTCGGATCGGAAAAACGGAGTAAATAGCTTCTCCTGATCTTCAACTGAGATACCAATTCCTCGGTCTGCAACTTCAATTGCCCTGCCCCCGATAGCGTTACCACTTATTATCTCGGATTCACGACCAGTTGAAGCCTGGGCATGATTGCCTCAGGTGTCGGCGGCCGGTATCCGAGTGAGCTGTGTGGTCGGATCGTGTTG
>Ga0115002_10007644_pt1 | contig 12127 bp, 11 predicted proteins | sample ArcticOcean_MG_C_8_FD_89576 | JGI IMG/M metagenome (GOLD analysis project Ga0115002, IMG submission 89576) | Marine microbial communities from western Arctic Ocean - ArcticOcean_MG_CB11_86 | ecosystem: Environmental > Aquatic > Marine > Oceanic | place: Arctic Ocean: Canada Basin | collected...
CGCGCCGCAATGGCATGAAACGTCCCAATCCATAGGTCTTCTGCGACCGGACCAACCAGCCCGGCGACACGTTCACGCATTTCGCGCGCGGCTTTATTCGTAAAGGTTACCGCCAGGATCTGCCCGGGAAACGCTTTTCGTGTCACCAGGATATGAGCAAGACGCGTAATCAACACCCGCGTTTTACCAGTCCCAGCACCGGCAAGAACCAAGACCGGGCCATCAACAGCTTCAACCGCGCCGCGTTGCACAGGGTTCAGCGTCGCCAGATAAGGCGGTGACCCTTGCGGGGTTGTTTGCGGTGCAGAAGCCTGCGGTGGTGGTTCAATAATGTCAGCCATGAGGACAAACATACTATCAGTGACTGATAGGCCGCGGCGATTGCCGAATCGCGCTTTTTGATTCGATTCAGCTAATAATTTGATCGTAAGATTGTGATCGTGCCGTCACGTTCGACGATTGCCCTGGAAACCTTACGCGCTATATCGTTCTAAGGTCTGAAAATTGAAGGTTACCCCATGCCCAACGCACAGTCTTGTCACCTCCTGCTTCTTACAAAATTCGCGAGAAGAGCTGCTGTCATAGCCCTATTGACCTTCGGAATGGTTGTGACGGCCCCAATCACAGCATCAGCCCAATCTAGATTCACCCTTGATGGTTTTCTTGAGGCGGTTGTTCAGGTCGTCTCCAAAGTACCAGCAGAAGCCCGAACCGCCCGCACGCTGGGGACCAATCGGGATGGCAGTGGTGTCGTCATCGATTCGAATGGACTGATATTGACCATCGGATACGCCATTCTCGAAGCGGAAAGCTCTGAAATTGTTATGTCCAACGGCAAGCGGGTTGCCGCGCGCGCGGTCGCTTACGATCATGCTTCGGGGTTTGGACTTTTGCGGGCCAATGAGAAACTGTCGGTAAAACCCGTCGAGCTCGGCGATTCCGGCGCTTTAGCTGTTAGAGACCCGATCCTTATGGTGAGTCATGGCGGCCGCAAAGGGGCTCTGCCAGGTCTCGTCGTATCACGGCGGCCATTTGCGGGGTCCTGGGAGTATATGCTGGAGAAGGCTATCTATACCGCACCACCCCACCCCGCTTTCGGTGGTGCCGCGTTGTTTTCAGCCAAAGGCAAGCTCGTCGGCATTGGTTCGCTCATTGTCGGCGATGCCTTGGAACCGGGTCACGCGACACCCGGCAACATGTTTATCCCGATTGATCAACTCAAACCAATCCTTGGCGATCTCCTAGAAAAAGGGCGTGCCACCGGGCCTCACCGCCCCTGGCTTGGCCTGTACGCGCAAGAAATTCAGGGCCGATTATTCGTATCTCGGACGGCTCGCGGCGGGCCAGCGCAAACTGCAGGTGTTAAACAAGGTGACATTGTTGTCGGCATCGCCGGAAAGCCGGTAACAAGTTTGATCGATTTTTATCGCCGAATTTGGAAGCTGGGAGATGCCGGCATTTCAGTACCGCTCGATATATTGCAGGGCGCAAAAGTCCTGCCGATTTCAGTAAAATCTACCGACCGCTACAAATGGCTCAAGCTCGACCACAGCTATTAAGCTAGAGCGCGCCATGCTCCTCTTCGCGGGCGCGTATGATAGCCTTGTTATAAGCGAGCATGACCTCAACTTCGTGAACCACACCGATCATTTGCATGGTATCCGTGTCTTCAACTACGGCAATATGTTCTTCATGGACTTCTTCCATGAGCTTGATCGCAACTTCCAGGTCAGTTTCCCGCATCAAAACCGGAGGCTTTGGCCGCGTGACGTCAGCCGCGTTCAGGATATTATCCAAAGAAGAGTCATAAGCCGCTTCAGCAACGTCAGACAGTCCAATCGTGCCGATCAACGCGCCCTCGTCATCTAAAACAAATAGCTGCGCATGCGGTGCTTTATGTAATTTCTCGCGTAGATCCGCAATGGGTGTCTCCCGCGTAACATTCATATAGGTCGACGTCATAACGTCTCCAATATGAACTTCAGCGAGAAACCCGGTTTCCCTGCCCCGCGCCAGATTTACACCTCGTCTTTGCAATTGCCACGAGAAGAACGAGCCGCCGAAGGCTTGCTGCGTAATCACAGACGCGATCACAACAGCCACCATGACGGCAATGATAAAGGAATAATTATTCGCCCCCGTCAGCTCAAAAACGATCAGAATCGTTGAAAGTGGGGCCCCCAGTACGGCACCAGCCACAGCGCCCATTCCAACAAGCGTGTAGGCACTATGCCCTGACGACAAATGCGGAAAGGCTTCTGTCGCGATAATGCCGAAAGAACCGCCAAGCATCGCTCCGAGGAACAGCGAGGGACTAAAGACACCCCCGGCGAATCCAGAGCCCAGGCTAATCGCCACCGCTGCCATTTTAGCGGCCAAAAGCATCAATAGAAGTTCCAGAGCGAACTGCTCCTTCATCGCCGCATCAGTTGCGCCGTAGCCAACGCCCAGCACCTGCGGAAAGGCCAACGCGATGAGCCCGATAAGCGCGCCACCAACAGCGGGGTGCACCCAGCGCGGAAGTGGCATTTTTGCAGACATTTCCTGTGCAAAAATAATGCTTCTCATCAAAATGATTGCGACAAACGCGGCAACGACGCCGAGTAACGCAAAGGCCGGAAATTCCAGATAAGACACAATTGAATGGCTCGGTGCGACAAAAGCTGAAAAATCACCAAAATGTCCACGAGATATGATCGTCCCTGTTACCGACGCCAAGGCAATGGGGGCCAACGCCGACAACGCGTAATGCCCAATGATAACCTCAAGAGCAAAAATCGTCCCCGCGATAGGCGCGTTAAAAGATGCAGAGATTGCGGCGGCGGCACCGCAGCCCAGGAGATTGATGGTGATTGTCCGACTGACCCCCAGGCGCCGCGAAATCCACGAAGACAGGCCAGCGCCGAGATGGACCACAGGCCCTTCCCTCCCCACTGATCCGCCAACACCGATCGACGCAGCGCTTACGACGGCAGCGCCCAATGTCGATCTAATGTCCATCCTGCCAGAATGAAGTGTGATGCCTTCCATGACATCAGCGACACCGCGCGGCCGCCCGCCTGGCATAAAGAAATGGATAAACAGGCCAATAAACAGGCCGCCGATTGTTGGGACGGCGATAACCTGCCAAGCGGGAAGATTCTGGGCGTGGGTATAAAGCGTTTCGGCAAAGGTACCGAAGGATACCCCTTGCACGAACCGATAGAGATAGCCAAATCCTATTGCACCATAGGCGGCGATAGCGCCCATAATTATTGCAAGAACCAGCAACACAAGCTGGTCATTGCGCAAAAAACGGCGCATTTCTTCTAATATGCGTCCTCGTGGTTCACCACGACTGGACAACAAGCTCACTACACACTCCAGCGTTCAACTGATCACATTCTACGCCACTTATAGTGGCTATCTCGCAGGAATATAACGGAAAAGCGCAAACTTTCCGTTATCGAATTGCGAATACTAACGATAAGCTTATCCACTCACTTTTTTGATCCATTTCAGGAGTTAAGCAATGGCCGTCACTCTTCCGCCAGAGTTTGAAGAAAGACTCGCAAGTACAACCGACGCGGAGTTAAAGACTCGCGGGATGACACTCGCCGACTTGCGAGCATCATACGAAGCACGCGTTGTCCGCGACGAACAGACCTCTCCTAAACTCGGTGATATCGCCCCAAATGTGACGTTGGAGCGGCTCAATGCAGTGGGTAAAAGGACCGGCGAATTCATCGCCCTCTCTGAATTACGCGGCAAACCAACCGGATTAATTTTCGGCTCCTTCACCTGACCGCCCTTTCGCCACGAGGCCGTGCGTCTCGACGAAATTGCCAAACGATATGCCGATCAAATGCAATTCTATTGCATTTACATCAAAGAAATTCACCCCGACGATGGGGTACAGGTACAGTCTAATATCGATGAAGGGATCATCTTTGACCAACCTACAACAGATGACACCCGCGCCGAAATTGCTGCGGCCTGCATGCTACGTTTCAATTTTTCGTTCCCTATGCTCCTCGATAATATGACTGACGAGGCTGAAGCAAAATTTGTCGCGCTACCGGAGCGATTATATGTGCTGGATGCCGATGGCCGCGTGACATTTAAAGGAGGCCTCGGGCCTCACTGTTTCGATCCGGCGACCTGGGAAGCGGCAATCAAAGAGCTTATTGCTTCATAGATACGGCTAAATCTATTTTAATTTAGGAACCTTGATCACCCGGCCTAAATTACCGGTTTCGGGAAAATTACTGTGGGCCTCGAGAAGGCCGGAGAGAGATTCCTGCTTCTCGACAGGCATAGGCGTCACCCGCCGCGTTGAAAGGTCAACGTGTAGCGACAGAAATTCACAGGTCGCCGCAAGGTATCCATCCGCTACGTGATACATTTCGTGATAATGGTGCAGGCGCTTGTCATCAAATCCAACAAGACGCGTTTCGCAACGCACTTCATCGCTTTCGACGACCTCCTGGATGTAGGTAATGTGATGCTCAACCGCGAAGGTACTACCGGTCGTCGCCTCACGGTATTCCCTGCCTAGGCCGATATAGGTAAAGAACGCATCGACGGCGTGGTCAAACACCAGCGTGTAATACGCGACGTTCATATGCCGGTTATAATCGGTCCATTCCGGCAAGATGCTCTCCTGCCATAGTTTTAGTGGTGAAGGATGGGTCATGCCGCCCCCCGTCTTAGCCTTTCGCCAGCCCCTTGCGACACTGGGTCATGATATCCAGCACTTTGAACGGGTCTTCGATCCGCGGGAAGGTCGGCACACCCCTTGGTTCAAGGAACGCCTTAGCCGCAGCGTTACAGTTTTCGTCACCCGAAAAGGAAACGTAAATGGGTTTATCCGGGAACCTTTTCTTCTGATCAACAATGAAGTCCAGCTTCATTTCGCCCAACTCGTCGGCCAAGATCAAAATCGTCACGACGGAATCAACATTTGGATCCTCAAGGAGCGCCGTCATGGCTTCACGCCAAGCAAATTCCATCCCATTGACGGTTGCTGAAGGGAAAATATCTACCGGGTTGGTAATATTGATAAAAGGCGGGCTGATTTCCTCAAGCCGCGCCTGTGTCTTTGCCGTTATCTTGGAAAATTCCAGCCCGGTCCGTTGCTTACAGATATCTGAAATATGAACGATGAAAGCGCCAGATGGCGACACGAAGCCGACGCGGTTACCTGCCGGTACCGGCATCAATGCCGCTGCCTTCGCCGCTATGAACAGATGGGTAAATTCATCGATGCGCACCACACCAGCCTGCTTCAACGCACCATCGAGAATATTGTCGTCCGACCCCAATGACGCGGTATGAGACATCGCCGCCTTGGCACCGTCTTCAGTTGCGCCGCCTTTGAGCATGACGACGGGTTTCTTCTTTGTGACCCTGCGAGCAATTTCCAGGAACTTTTGTGGACGATGCAGGCTTTCGAGATAAACGAATATCGCACCAGTCTCGGGGTCATCAGCGAGAAATTCGAGAACATCCGCCTCGTCGATATCAACCGCATTACCAAGACCAATACAGCGCGCGACACCATAATGTTCACCGGACATAATTGAGCGCATCATCGCGCCCGTAAAATTACCGGTTTGCGCGATATAGGAGATTGGACCTTTCGGAATATTGCCCAACGGAAAAAAGCTGGAGGTGAAGTTAGCCGGTGTCGAGATATGACCCGCTGTATTCGGTCCCAACACCCGAACGCCGGTCCGCTCAATCACCGCCTTGAGTTCTGCTTGAAGATCTTCGCCGGCATGATCAACTTCAGCAAAGCCGCCTGCCGCCAGAACGACGGACTGGATACCGCGTTCGGCGCAATCAGTGATAGCTTGCGGCGTTTGTGCCGCCGGCAACATCACGATCCCCATATCCACGCCCTTTGGCAAAGCCGCAATCGTTTCGGAAACAGCGAAACCGCAGATCTCCCCACCGCGAGGGTTTACTGGATGAATTGTACCTTTGAAGCCATTGGCGATGAGATTTTCGATGACTGTGCGGCCCGGTTTTCCAGGCGTGGCCGAAGCCCCCACCACAGCAACGGAGCGTGGGTCGAAGAAAGAACTAAGCTTGGATATAGACACGAGAGACCTGCTTTAAAAAATTGTGGTATAGCATAGCGAAGTCGCCACAGCCGCGATAGGCTTATGCTAAATACTGACCAATGTTTTAGGTGAAGCAATGTCATATGAGGTCGTCACACTCGATGTCCAGGGAAGCGCCATGGACTGTCTGGTCTTTAAACCGGAAGGCAATGGGCCCTTTCCGGGGGTCGTCGTCACACAACATATCCCAAACGCCCATGATGGGCTTGAAGCAGACCCCTTTACCATTGATATCGGCGACAAATTTGTCGCGAGGGGATATGCCTGCGTCATCCCCTTCATTTTTCATTGGTGGCCTGCGGGGACTGACCTGGCCGTCAAACGGGAGGAATGGGACGACGCAAAGACTGTCGCCGATCTCGATGCTGCTTGCGGATTACTCACCAGCATCGACGGTATAGACACTGATCGCATCGCGATCATGGGGCATTGCTGGGGTGGCCGTATGTCCTGGCTCGGCGCTTGCCATAACCCGCAATATAAGGTCCTTGGAACGCTTTATGGCGGTCGCATCAAAATTGGTATGGGTGAACGCAACCCGGCTCCTATCGATCTCGTGGGCAATATGAAATGCGACGTCATCGGCGTTTTCGGCAAGGAGGACCAAAACCCCTCTCAGGAAGATGTTGTTGATCTCGGAACAGCCCTAACCGCTGTCGGGATCGCACATGAATTCCACAGCTATGACGGCGCCGGGCACGGCTTCCAAGACTTTGTCTCGGAAGATCGCTATCGGCCTGAAGCGACAGAAGATTCATGGACCAAACTGTTTGCGTATTTCGACGCCAGACTGCAATGAAGCGCGGCTTGACGTGTAAACAACGTCAGCCATAATAAATCCACTTGTTCCCAGGGGAGCCTCGTTAGGAGGCTGAGATCCCGTCGGCAAAACCTTTAACGGGGTTGCAACGCGGAGACCCTTCGAACCTGATCCGGGTTATGCCGGCGTAGGGAAAGGGAAGTCGTGAACGTTACCCCCCTTCCCCCTGCGTATTAGTAACTGGACGCAGTCCATCGTTTTGCTTGTGAGGGAGACTTTTCGTGACCGAGGCGCAGATCATTAAGACCCTACTCGATTTCATCGCGGCAGATGGCACCACCGACGATGAATTCAGCCCGCTTGCATTAGAAATATTTGCCTATCAATTTGAAAACAACATCCCTTATCAGCGCTTTTGCCGCCAGCGTGAGAAAACACCGCGAACCATGCAAAGCTGGCGAAACATACCCGCCGTTCCCATTAACGGTTACAAAGATCTGACGCTCAGCTGTTGCGATCCGGAAGCCGCCGAACGCATTTTTATGACCAGCGGCACGACCAAGAATGGCGTACGCGGAAAATGCCACCATCCAACACTATCCGTCTACGACACTTCGATGATTACGGCGTTCCGGCAACGCTTTATGCAGGAACACACTAAGTTGCGAATGGGCATCTTGTTTCCAACAGAACAAACAATGCCTAATTCATCTCTAGCACATTATCTGGCCCTAGCGCTCAACGAATTTGGATCAGATGGGAGTCGCTATCTATTCAACGATGACGGGCTGGATCATGAACAACTTTTCGCCGAGTTGGATCGCGCCGAACAAACTGGCAAACCTTATGCACTCCTAGGGGCCAGTTTCAGCTTTGTCCACGTGATGGACAAGATGAGCCACCTTGGCAAAACAGTCTCTTTGCCCGAAGGCAGCAGAATCCTCGATACCGGCGGCTTTAAGGGTCAGTCCCGTGAGTTAGAGCTCAACGAGTTCTATGACCTGCTCGAAGCCCGTTTTGGGGTCCCTAGGGATCACTGCATCAATATGTATGGCATGACAGAGCTCAGCACTGAGTTTTACGATTGGGGCAATGCCACCTGCCCCTCGGTTAAATCTGGCCCCCACTGGATCCGCAGCCAGATAGTTAACCCACTGACCGGCGAGGAACTCCCGAAAGGTGATAAAGGCATTTTGGTCCATTGCGATCTTGCTCATTTTAACTGCGTCTCATCGATACTCACTGAAGATGCGGGGATTGAGCTCGATGACGGTTTCTTACTGCTGGGACGCGCCGAGGGTGCCGAGGCCAAAGGCTGCTCAATGGCAGTTGACGAATTCCTAAAAGCAGCACAGGGGTGAGGAGATGGCGCTGAGAGCAGGATATCTCCCCGGGATCAACGCAAATGATGTTGAATGGCAAACGCTGACCTATGACCGTGACGGACAGGCAATAGAGGTTTTGGTTCCACTACTCAGTGATGAGCAGATGAAAGACCTATCCGGGCGCATCAAGGAGGTAAGTCGGCAACATCTGAAATCGATGGCTGTTTCCGACATTACAGCGACCATTGATGCCGCAATCGCCAGACTTCTGGATCGCAACGACACCTATCGCCAGCAGGCGGAAGAATATCTGCCGCTGATTACCGGATACGATGCCGAAATGGTGAGGTTGGGGCTTACCGGCTACCTCAAAACCTTTCGGCAATCCGAGCTCCGCCGATTTGTTGCCGAAGATTTCGTAAACCCGAAAATACTCGATGAATTCCAACCGTTACCCAAAGGCGGTTATGGTCGGGCCTATGGCCCCGACTTGCTGGCCCATATATGGGCAGGGAATGTCCCGGGTCTTCCCTTGTGGAGCCTTATTTCCGGCTTGCTGGTAAAGGCCGGGAACATCGGCAAAGTCCCCAGCACCGAGCCACTAATGGCAAGTTGGTTCGCACACATAATCGCGGAAATAGACCCCAAGCTCGGCCAGTGCCTCGCCGTTGTGTGGTGGAAAGGCGGCGACGTGGACAGAGAACAAGCTTTGCTCAACCAGGCTGACCTAGTGATGGCCTATGGCAACAACGATACATTGCACCAGATTCGTGACCGCACGCCAATCACCACCCGCTGCCTTACCTACAGTCACAAAGTCAGCTTTGGCATGGTCTCTAAAGCCGCGCTCGATACGGGTAAAGCCTGGGAGGTCGCACATCAGGCCGCCTATGACATCGTACGCTACGACCAACAGGGCTGCTATTCACCACATTTGTTTTTTGTCGAGCAAGGCGGTGCTGTCACCCCACAGGAATTCGCGCAATATATCGCCAATGAACTCGATTGTTTTGAAGAGAAATTCCCACGCCGCTCTCTGTCGATCGAAGAAGCCAGCGGTGTAGCCGCCTGGCGGCAATCAGAAGAGATGAAATCCTTCTTTGCAGAGAACAACGCCGTTATGGGTGATGCCAATGATGCCTGGAGTGTAGCTTATTCGGAAGCGGAAGAAGATTTAGCACCCTCTGGCCTGAACCGGACAGCAAAGGTCATCTCCGTCAAACAACTCGATGACGTGCCCGCGCGAATAGCCCCCTATAAAGCATTCCTGCAGACTGTCGGCATTGCCGCCGCACCGGAGGAATTACAACGTCTCGCGGGGATGTTGGGCGCCGTGGGCGTTACGCGGATCAGCGCGCTCGAGCATATGACAGCACCGGAGGCCGGTTGGCACCATGACGGTCGATTTAACTTGCTTGATCTCGTCACCATGACAGAAGTCGAACGATCAGCCGAGACCGCTGCCGAAGCATTCTCAGATTATGTTGATTGAAAACATGAGTTTAGGCGTTTTCGACTGTGATTTTCGACAGAATGGCGCCGAAGCAATCATCTGGAACGGATTTAATGAATTTTGACGGAAAAATAGTCCTGGTTACCGGCTCCAGCCGTGGCATTGGCGCGGCCATCGCCAAGGCGTTTGCTGGTGAGGGAGCCACTGTCATCGTCAACTATGTACAGAATGTCGATGCCGCCGATGAGGTTGTTGCCGCGTGCAAAGAGGCCGGCGGCGACGCGACGGCTATTCAAGCCGACGTAACGTCAGGTGAGCAAATCCAGGCACTAGTCGACCAAACGCTGATGGATTTCGCCAAGATCGACATTGTCGTAAATAACGCGTTCAAACCCTATACTTTCGACCCCGACAATCGGAAGCAATTCTGGGATCTTGAATGGCAGGATTATCAGGACCAACTCGATGGCGCGTTGTTCTCTACCTACACAATGTGTCAGGCCGTCCTGCCCGCCTTAAAGAAACGAACCCAGGGCAGCATCATCAACATGGCGAGTGACCTCGTGGCCCGGCCGACGATTCCCTACCATGACTATACAACTGCAAAGTCAGCATTGATCGGGTTTAGTCGTAACCTGGCAATGGAGCTCGGCCCTCTGGGCATACGGGTAAATTGTGTGGCTCCAGGTTTGGTGTACCCAACCGATGCTAGCCGTAAAACCAAGGAGCGCATCAAAGAAATGATTGTTGCGCAAACGCCTATGCGCAGGATCGCGTCGCCAGAAGACATCACCGGACCCGTCATGTTTCTTGCCTCCGACTGGAGCCGTTTCATGACCGGTCAAACGCTATACGTCGATGGTGGGTTGGTAATGAAATGAGATATTCGATGCACCTAATAAGAACTCGTTTCCTTGTCCTGCTTTTTTAATACTGGAATTACAGGCGATAACTTCATCCACCAACGCCTACTGCATCATCAACCTGCGGAAGAACACACTTCACGTAAAACTCAAGACCTATAATCCGCTCGAAAATTTTCCTCGGATGACAAAACCCAATAAAAAGACCTGTTGCGAATGGTTTGACCGAAATTGTAATCCGAGCAATCCCGTGATGGTGCTATTGTCTTCGACATTCGCAGCCGAAACAAAGAACCTAGAAAACCTTACTGTTCGACAGGATTGCAAAAACAGGTCGCCGGCGTCGGTGGTGGAAAGATTACAATTCGAGAAAGTATTTCAAAAACCGGTGGACTGGAATGCGACAGTCGAGATTATCTTTCCCGCCCGGTAACTGTAACTTTACCGCCCAATAATTATGGTGTTCCCATCTTCAGGCTTCCAGAACAGATCGCCCCTGTCGGAAAGAATTCCAACGACAAGGAACAAGCCCCAGCGCCTAGATAAGAGATATAACCTTTCGCACTTTGACTTCAGGGATTATATCCAAGGTTAGGCGACAACCATTTTTCCATATCCGCCAAATTCCTATTCTTACGTTCGGCATAATCTTTGACTTGGTCCTGGTTAATCTTACCCACTCCGAAATAGTGAGATTCGGGATTCCAGAAGTACCAGCCCGAAACGGCAGCCCCCGGATGCATCGCAAATGATTCCGTCAGGGTAATACCCAACCGGTCCGCATCAAGTAGCTTGAACAGCGTTTCTTTTTCAGTGTGATCAGGACAAGCGGGATAGCCAGGCGCCGGGCGAATACCCTGATAACGTTCCTGGATCATGTCATCATTTTCAATGACTTCGTCCCGAGCGTAACCCCAATATTCTTTGCGAACACGTTCATGTAAACGTTCGGCGAACGCTTCTGCCAATCGGTCCGCCAACGCTTTGGCCATGATCGCATTATAATCGTCATTATCGGCTTCATACTGCTTAGCAAGTTCATCGGCACCAAAAATGGCGACTGAAAACCCACCGAACCAATCCACAACGCCGGATTCCTTTGGCGCCACGAAATCAGCCAACGCATAATGTGGGCGGCCAGCAGATTTTTTACCTTGTTGTCGCAACGTATGGACCGTCGCCAAAATGTCAGCGCGTTTAACATCGTCATACAGCACGATATCATCGCCATCGGCGTTAGCAGGCCAGAAACCGATCATGCCGCGTGCGGTGAGCAGCCCTTCCGCGACAATTTTATCCAGCATCTGGCGCCCATCAGCAAACAGACTACGAGCAGCTTCGCCAACAACCTCGTCCTCCAGAATTCTCGGATACGCGCCGTGAAGTTCCCAGGCGTGAAAAAATGGCGTCCAGTCAATCCGGGGTACTAATTCTTCGAGTGGGTAGCCTTCAAAATCCTGCGTTCCTAAAACCTTTGGTCGCGTTGGCATAACTTTCGACCAGTCGATAGCAAACCTGTTCACCCTGGCGTCGTCTATTGAAACACCGCGCGGGCTATCATCTGCACCTTCGTACCGGGCCCGCACAGTGCCATATTCTTCACGCACGCCCTCGACAAA
>Ga0115002_10007645_pt1 | contig 12126 bp, 12 predicted proteins | sample ArcticOcean_MG_C_8_FD_89576 | JGI IMG/M metagenome (GOLD analysis project Ga0115002, IMG submission 89576) | Marine microbial communities from western Arctic Ocean - ArcticOcean_MG_CB11_86 | ecosystem: Environmental > Aquatic > Marine > Oceanic | place: Arctic Ocean: Canada Basin | collected...
GCTAATGCTCTGGTTTTAGCATTTAGATGATCCAGAATTTTCTTGATGACCAAAGGATCTTCGATGCATGCGATGATCTTGACCGTACCGCTACATCGATTGCAGATCGTGATATCGATATTAAACACGCGTTTAAGCCGTTGCACCCAGGTCATTTCCTTATGCTCACCCACCGTCGTCTCAGCATTCTTCTTGCTCTTGCTGGCTCACTTCAATTTATGCAAAGGATTGGTCGATTACCTATTCCCGGCGGTTACCAATATGTAAATGGCCGTGGGGTAGAAAGACGTTAACTGTTTTAACCCTAGCATTGATAAGAATGACATTTTTCACGATTTGGTGAGGGGCGGGTTCGAGTAAGTGGATGATGTCATGATTGGACTTAAGTATCGCACAAGTGTCAGTTTCTGTTTGGGTGACAAAACGAGAAGGCCTGTGTTGGGCAAAAGGGCTTAGCCTGAAATCGATAGACCATTAAGCTATCAAACTATCAGTGTCCCCGTCCGTCTTATTCCACCGTCAGTACGCTCTGCAGATGGCGATCGAAAAACTGCAATGTGCCTATCTGGTTCAGGTGGTCGCTGTCGTAGAAATAGTCGGCTGCGTTATTCACCGCGGTGAAATCATGAACTTCGACACCGTGCCGCTGGGCCAGTTGGCGAATAATCCGATCAAACTCCTGCTCATTGGGGATCATCTGGTAAATCCGTTCGGGCATGGGTGGTCGGATGATAATGAAGCGATCGCCCCGATCTTGAACATAGCCCGCCAGCGCCTCGAACTCCTGCAGATAGGGGCTCCCCTCTAAAGTGGATGCGTCGATGTTGTCGGGATAGAGAAAACGCAAGCGTTGCCGGTCGATCTGCGCGATGGGACGATAGCTTCGATCAAAGCGTGACCCCTCGGCTTCGAACAGGTCGGAATCCAAGCGGTTCCCGTTGTTGATCTTGGAAAACCCGGTCAGGTAATTAAGAAGGACGGGGCGGCCTGCCGGATTAGCGAGCAGAATTCGCGCCAAGGTCGGATCAAAGGGAGCCCGGGCGTAGAGTTCGGCATCCTGTAAGCGGACTTCGTTCCAGTCCGGGGAGTAAAAGGCGAAGGAATCGACCACGTAGACCACTGTGTCTGTCTCAAGTCCGGTCTCGTAGAAGTACTCGAGGAGAATTCGGTTCACGGTTACGCCGCTCCCCTCGGTGGCGAGGTTCAGGATTTGGGTTTCTGTGAGTTCCTCGAGGCGCGCATTCATATCCCGGTAGTCGAACACGGCGGCGTGTGACGCGCCAAGAATCACATGGTTGTACTGGCTCTGTGGTGCTGCTTTCACTGTAAAGAATCGGTTGCGCTGGGCGGTTTCGTAAACCAGCCACTCCGACCCCAGGTAAACACCCAGGTAGAGAAAGAATCCTACCAGGGTGAACCATCCTCCGCGTCGCAGGAAGGCGCGGGCCTCGTCAGCCTCACTTCCTGGCGGCTGGGCGGCTTTAGGGCTGGTGTTGGATGGGGAAGGGGAGTTCTTGCTTTTCATGACATCACCACCCTTAGAATTGCATGTAGACGAAGTTCTGGAGCTGCCAGGTTCCCAGAATCAGGAGTGCCAGCACGCCCACATAGTAGACTGCCCATCTTACGAAAGTCCGCTGGTGGGCCAGCCGCTCCCGCCAGGGCTTGCGCTCATCCAGGGTCTCGATTGCAATCAGGGCAACGATAAGGGCTACCGAGATCAGCACCTCACTAGCACGGAATCGAGCCTGAAGCATTGACGGAAGGCTTTCGACAGAGCCAGCTACGCGGGTGAAGACCGTCGTCGCGTCTGCGAGCGAATCGGCCCTAAAGAAGACCCAGGTGGGCAGAATCAGGTGAAACGTGATCACTACGCTGGCCCAGGTACGCAACCGGTTCGGCAACGCGATCATGCCGGCTACTTTTTCTCGTGTCCCCCGGGTTAAATCTGAGAGCACCTGGTAGAGGCCGTTGATTCCCCCCCAGATTACAAAAGTCCAGGCCGCACCGTGCCAGAGGCCACTCACCAGGAAAACGATCATGAGATTGACGTGCTTGCGGAACCTGGAAGCCCGGCTGCCTCCCAGAGGAATGTAAAGGTAGTCTCGGAACCAGGAGGCTAGCGACAGGTGCCAGCGTTGTCCCCAGAATTCCCTGGTGCTGGTAGACAGGTAAGGCCGACGGAAATTTTGTAGGAGATTGATGCCCAGCACCATGGCTGCGCCGATGGCCATATCCGAGTATCCGGAGAAATCGCAGTAAAGCTGAAAAGCGAAGAAGTAGGTGGCAATTAGCAAATCTGCCGGGGAGGCGAATGCTGCCTGACCGTAGGCTCCATCCACAAAAAGCGCCAGGCGATCGGCGATCACCACCTTCTTGAATAGCCCCCAGAGCATAAGCTGAAGTCCAAGGCTGACAGCGGCGGCATTGAATTGCACCGGTTGACGAACCTGACTCAAGAATGGTTTCGCCCGCTCGATGGGCCCGGCCAGTAGCTTGGGAAAGAACGAGACGTAAAGAGCAAAATAGCCGAAGTGTCGTTCCGCCGGCAATTGCGCCTTGTAGACATCCACGAGGTAACTCACACAGGAGAAGGTGTAGAACGACAACCCAACCGCTAGCACCAAATTCAACCGCGGAAAGGCGGGCAGCAGGGCGAAGCCTGCAGTCGACTCGAGCAACGTCGCTACTGAACCGGCCGATTCGGCGAAAAAATTCCAGTACTTGAAGAACAGTAGCGCCCCCACGACCACTGTAATACTGCCCCACAGCGCCAGCCTGCGCTGTGGGGCTGAAGTCGAAGAGCCCAGGAGTAGCCCCCCCAAGTACGCCACCAGCGTGACTGCGAAGAGCAGCAGCAGATAGCGCGGATCGAAGGTGGCGTAGAAATACAAGCTGGCTATCAGCAGGAGCGGCCACCGGAAGCGGTGGGGGACCCCATAATAGACCAAGGTCAATGCCGCGAAGAATGCCAGGAAAGAGAAAGAGTTCGGAAGCATCTGTCAGTGAGATCGAGTGTCAGACCCGAACGACTAGTAGGTCGTCCAGGCTTCCAAAAGAGCCGGGGGCAGTTCTGGAACCGGAGTGTCGGGATTGAAATTTACCTTGAGATAACTCAGCAGGGTGCTGAACTCATCGTCAACGAGCCCTTCCACCCGTTGTCGGTGCTCCCTCGACCAACGGTCCCACTCCTGCTCGTTCATTTGCAAAATGAGGATGGGTACCCAGGTGTGACAATTCTGGCAATTGTTCAGCACCAGATTGCGCCCCGGCCCTTGGGGAAAGATTGCGTCCATATCGATAGTGTACCCGCTACCTCCTCCAGAACCGCCAGTGCGTTGTTGCGCTACTGTGTCCGACGTCGAAACTTCCGACCCGCCATCGGCGCACCCGCCAAGAATCGCGATCCACCCGACCAACAGCAGGGCCAGGCCCCGACGCAATCGACAAGTGACTAAACCACTGATCTGGTTCAGTGGGTAGCGCGGTATCACGGGGCTCATGGGGGAGTGCAACCCATGACCAGAAAAGCCGGGGGCACGTTGGGTTCTGGCATGGAATCACTGAAATTTGCCGACAGGTAGCCGAACAATGTGTTCATTTCATCCGCATTCAGCCCTGGAAGGCGGTCGATGTGTGCCAGTCTAATCGAGTTCCATCGGGTCTCAGTTCGCTGGCCTATGGTCGAGCACGCCACCGCGTGGCAGGATGAGCAGTTGTTGAGCACCAGGGCTCTACCATCGCCTTCGGGAAAGAGGTCACCTATGGTTTGTGGCTGGGGACTCGCCGCAGGCGCGCTCGCGGAAGAGGTCTCCATCTCACTTGCTCCTTCCTGGCTAGTTTCTCCACCGCAACCGCTGATGAACAGCGCAACGAAAAATACTATTGAAATCCTCTTAATCGACATAGGTATTCTCTGGTAGTTCACCTCGTTTTCTAACTCTTCCTTCGAGAGAAAAAACGGGCACTTTGATGGTCTTCTCGGCCTCCGACTCTGGAAACCCGCTTTCACTCAGCTTCCGCAGAGCGTCACTTACGTCGTCGTCGTAGAACTGCTCCTGACAAGATTGGCAAACCAGGGCTGGAATATCTTTAACCAGTGCCACTTCATCACCCTGCCAGATGGCTGTGTGTACTTTGGTAGAGGCGAGGGTCTCGCGGCAATGGGGACAAAGCCCAAGTGGTGCCTGATCTTCACTCATGTTGATCGTATTCCCTGGTTCTAATTCCATCCCACAAACAAACCTGCCTCTTCTCCTCACCGCGTACTGTAAGAGGGGAAGAAGAGGCGGATGTTCGAAGCCTGAAGGTTCTTCTAGGTTAGAACTAGCTGCTTGGCGGCATCAACAATCTTTGGCGCATCTGGTCGCAACCACTCCATCATGACACTGGACCCCGGCCCGGGCACATCTGGAAAGGCGATCTTGCTGAATCGCGCTCCTGGGACTAACTGGGCAACCTCAGCAATCACGTGAGAGCCGAAGCCATTGGTGTAATGGCCGTGGTCAACGACGAGAAGGCGCCCGGTTTTCTGTACCGATCGGGCCAGAGTTTCTACATCGAGGGGCTTCAGCGACCTGGGGTCGATGAATTCGACGCTGATACCGGCTTCAGCAATCTCGGGAAGCGCACGGACCACGTCCACTGTTGCCGGTGCCCATGCCACAATCGTCAGGTCTGTGCCTTCCTGCCGAATCGCTGCCTGGCCCAGGGGGATCTCGTAGGGCTCGTTGGGCACGTCGGGCTGCTGGCCGCTGCGCACTCCCGGATAGTCCATGTATACCACTGGATCCGGGTCGCGAATGGCCGTATGCAGTAACCCTTTCGCATCGTAGGAATTACTCGGGCAAACCACTTTTATGCCCGGCAGGTTAGCGTAAATCGCCTCTGCTCCAACGTCCGTGTGCTGACCAGCGGCGCCGCGACCGCGGCTTGCCCCGTCAATCCACAAAACGAAAGGCATATTGGCCTGGCCGCCCGTCATTGAGCGGAGCTTACCGGCCTGATTGAAGACGTACTCGACGGTATAAAACTGTGCCATGCTCGGCAGGCGGGCTATAGCCTTAGAGCCGGCCGTTGCTGCGCCTATGGTAGCGCCAACGATCCACTGCTCATCAATGGGCCAACCGGAACCTGAGGTACGGTCGGTTCCGAACTCCTGTACCAGATCGAGTACTTCCCCGGTGGGTAGAGCCGATATCGGCACCTGGTATTCGTAGTAGTAGACCATATCCGGGTCGTTGCGCATCTCCCAGGCAACAGCTTCCAGTTGGGCGTAGCCATAAGATTTTCTAATTTGTTCTGCCATAACTAATTCTCCTGTGCACTCTGAAGCCGATTAAGTGACTAAGCCTTTTCGATTAAAGAATTGAGTGCGAACCGCGTCGGATTCGGCGTATGTATGAGTTACCCCCGCTTCCGCAGCCGGGTCACTGCCCTGCCGGGCGAACGCTACCGCTGCATCCACGGCCTGCCTCACTTCGGCCACAACATTATCAATCTCAGCCTCTGATGCCAGAGCCTTGTCCAGAAGCCAGGTGCGATAACGCGTGATTGGATCCCGTGAGATCCAACCGCGGACTTCTTCTTCTGTCCGATACGGTAATCTCATGGCGCCGTCTTCACCTTCTCTTACACCTGAAAAGCCCTGGTGGTCGTACCAGCGATAGGTGAGCCCCTCAATGACGCTGGGTCCCTGTCCCGCCCGTGCCCGGGCGACAGCCTGGGAGGCTGCTTTGTAAACCGCTGTCACGTCATTGCCGTCGACGACGTGATGGGGGAGGTTAAGCCCCTTGGTGTAGTCGGTAAGGTGCTTTGCAGGTGAGTGGCGTGCTACTGGGACACCCATATACTGCATGTTGTTCTCTAGAACGAAAATAACAGGGATGTTCTCATTGACGGCGCTTCTCACGGCACTGAAGTAGTAGGGCGATGCTGATGCACCGTCGCCGAAAAAGGCGATCGAAACCTGGTCGGTCCCCCGGACCTTGGCTCGCAATCCGGCTCCCGCTGCCATGTAGTAACTGGCGCCGACGATACCGTTCATGCCGAGAATTCCCTTGGACATGTCAGTAATGTGCATGGAGCCGCCGTAACCCTTGTTGTAGCCACTGGCCTTAAAGAATATCTCGGCTGACATCTTGTTAAGATCTCCGCCTTTGGCAATCAGGTGACCGTGGCCGCGATGAGTGGAGGCGATGTAATCGTCGTCTCTGAGAGCCCCCATCACCCCTGAGGCTATAGCTTCTTCGCCCGCGTAGGAGTGGAAGTACCCATACAGCCCGTCATCGCCCGCCAGAAATAGGTCCTTCATGGTCGATTCCCAGATACGGGTGGATTGCATGGTGCGGTAGAACCCCAGCAGTTGCTGCTTCGAAAGGCCGGCAAATTGATCCGCCGCCTCGCCACTGGTAGGAATCCGTTCGGCGGGAAGGAACTTGAGCGCATCACCGGGGCGCCAATTCTTGTTACCTCCAGGCCCTGCAGTAGAGATATCGACGGTGTCGCCGAATTCACTGCCGGTTAATCCAGAGGTTTGGGTTAGACGAGCTTCTCCGCCGGAGGAGGAAGGCGCCCCGCAAGCTGAAATGACGGTCGCGGACGCGCCCGCAGCCCCCATCATTTTCAGCAAAGTGCGCCGGTCGATCGTTTTTGCTTCTTCTGCCATAACTCACACTCCCTTTGTACATGCGGTTGGTGCTGTTGGTGCTGTTGGTGCTGTTGGTGCGAAATCGCCGCATTCGCTACGGTCTTTTCAAGGTTTATAAAATACTACCAGCCACAGGTTAGTAGGGCAAGACATCTGGGACCCAATGTCAAGCGCCATGACAGTCTCCGTCAGATGGAAACAACAAGCCTGCGGCCCTTATTACTGCACGCGCAAAAAATCTGACACATGGCTTACTCCATTTAGTATGGCCGATAGATAGTCAGTGGCTCTGGGCATGAACAGAGAGTTTGTCTAAGAAGTATAATGTCAGAAAACAAAGCCTAATAAAGATCTCACCTAGTCATTTGCCGATTTGGCATCTTCAGTGTGCTTAGCGATTCGTTGCGTTATAATGGCCTTCGTCCTTAGGGGTGGCGCGTGCGCCTGAGATGCTTACCGATAACTGACTGTCGGAGCGAACCCTGGAACCTGATCCGGTTAATGCTGGCGTAGGGAAAGGCAGGCTTTACACCTTGTACTTTTACCGCGACTGATGCCGGATCTCTTTGTAACAACATCCGGTTGGTAGAAGACCATGCAACGAGTATTGCTTTTCATTGTGTTTAACACTTTCCTTTTACCTCAGGTCGTCTGTGGTGCCGACGAAAACGACATTGATGAGATTGTTGTCACGGCCGATTTTCGCAACGCCAGCCAACTGGAAATCCCCACGAGTATCAGCGTCATATCCGATGAAGTAATTCGAGCGCGCGTTGCCGAACAACTCGAGGACGTTCTCGCCAGTGTCCCCAACATAAACTATGCCGGGGGCACCGGACGCGCGCGATTTTTCCAGATTCGGGGCATTGGGGAACGCAGTCAGTTTGTTGACCCGATCAATCCATCGGTCGGCATCCTCGTCGATGGCGTCGACATGAGTGGCATCGGCACAGCTGCCACCCTGTTTGATGTTGAGCAAATCGAAGTGCTCAGGGGGCCCCAGGGCACTCGTTATGGCGCCAACGCACTCGCCGGATTGATCAATATAAAGACACGCGATCCGTCGGACGAATTCACTTCCTCAATTGAGTTCAGTGCTGCCGGCTATGACACCGTGAGTATAGGCGGCACTGTTTCTGGCCCTATTGGTGATGCGCTCACCTTTCGACTGGCAGCCCAGAAACATCAGTCTGATGGATACACTGAGAATGCGTTTGTCATGCGTGATGATGTCAATGCCCGGGATGAAACAACGGTGCGGGGAACGCTCGAAATCGAAGCAGCTGCCAATAACACAACAAGAATAACGTTTTTTCAGGTAGACGTGAATAACGGCTATGACGCCTTCTCCCTCGACAATACACGTACAACCCTGTCCGACGAGCCCGGGCAGGATAGGCAAAAAACGTCGGCCTTCGTAATCGACAGCAAATGGCGGCTCGATGCCATGGATGTTGAGATCCTGGCATCGGCAGCAACATCAGATATGGATTATGGTTTCGATGAAGATTGGACCTATACAGGCATTCATCCTTTCGGCTATACATCGACGGATTATTTTATGCGCGACCGTAAGACTGCAAATTTCGAGGCGCGGCTAGTGTCCAACGAATCGAGCCGACTTTTTTCTGATCGTGCTGATTGGGTTATCGGGATATATACGCTGAGTTCCAACGAGGATCTGACGCGAGAGTATACTTTTCTGCCGGGGCCGTTTAACAGCAAATTCAATTTCGATACCCTGGCGGCTTTCACACAGCTAGACATCAATGTCTTTGACAACTTTCTGGTGACTGTGGGACTTCGACTGGAGAATCGCAGTACAGAATATTCGGACTCTGAAGAAATTACCTTCAGCCCCGATGAATCACTTTACGGCGGACGCCTGGTACTCAAATGGCTGCTCGAAGACAGCATGATTTACGCCAGCCTCTCACGGGGCTACAAGGCTGGGGGCTTCAATACCGACGGTTCTCTTGATGCAGACCTGCGCGCTTTCTATTCTGAATATCTATGGGAGCTTGAAGCCGGCATCAAGGGCACGCTTTTATCAGGGCAACTGAATTATCGAACCGCGCTATTCTATGACATCCGGCGCGACCAACAAGTAAAAAGTTCCATTGTCAGGGTTCGCCGAGACAGTACGTCCGAGTTCATTGATTTTGTTGGCAATGCGGCTGAAGGGACCAACCTGGGCCTTGAATTCGAAGCGGATTGGAATGTCACCCAGGGTGTCACCCTTACTGCCGGCATAGGGTTGCTTGATACCAGATTTGACAAATTCATCAATGCGTTTGGCGAGGACTACGCAGGGCGGGACCAGGCTCATGCGCCGCGATACATGTACACACTGGCAGCAAACTTTGTGAGGTCGGGGTGGTTTGCAAACCTGTCAGTTGACGGCAAAGACGACTTCTACTTTTCGGACCGTCACGATGTTCGCAGCACCGGACAGACGCTTCTTAATGCACGACTGGGCTACAATGCAGGATCGTGGACCGTCAGCACCTGGAGTAGAAACCTCCTCGATGAAGACTATACGATCCGCGGTTTTGGCAGCTTCGGCAATGATCCGCGCAAAAACTACATCGTTGAACCCTACGTGCAGTTCGGCGAGCCACGAATAGTCGGCATCACATTCGACTACTCGCTTTAGGGCCTTATTGGTTAATCAGCGCGCGGCTATGGAGGGCGCTGTCTGATGTTGCTGCGAGACATCTTAAGAGTGAATGGTTTACGGCTTGCCAGAGAACACAAAGGCGCCCGCCGAGGGCTTCAGAACAAATGGCTATCATCGTATCATCGCCCAGGCAGGCAAATGCTTGCTGGCGGCAGTGCGCCTGAACTGTGAACTTATCCAAGTATTGCGTTAATTAATCAGACATTTCTAAGGAAGCAAATCATGAAAACATCCATTGAGATCAGTTTGTATCCGCTTAAAGAAGACTTCATTCCCCCGATTCGCGAGTTTATAGATCGGATTAGTGCCGCCGGCGACGTGCAGGTTGTTCGCAGGGATCTTTCAACCCAGTTATTCGGCGACTATGACCAGGTGATGGACCTCCTCAAGGCAGAAATTCGATACAGTTGGGAGAAGTGGGGTAAAGGCGTGTTTGTTATCAAGTTTCTGATGGAAGACCTGCGCGGTCTTGCTCAGGACTGACGCTTGATAGCAACATTGCTAGAACAGGCTCGCAATAACTCGGTCCTTGAATTGATTGCTGTTGTATTTGCCATCGCCTACCTGCTGCTTGCGGTACGCGAGCACATTGCCTGTTGGATAGCCGCGATGGTCTCTACCGCTGTCTATCTGGTAATCTTTTTTGAAGTCAGGCTTTATATGGAGGCGATTCTGCAAATCTTTTACTTCGTCATGGCCATTTACGGCTGGTTTCAATGGACACATGGCAAAAGCGACGATTACTCACTTGCCATTACAACCTGGACACCTTCCCAACATGCGATGGCAATTGCTGTTATCGCCCTAACTACACTGTTGTCCACTTTCCTGCTGTCGTCCTACACCGATGCACGCCTGCCATTGATGGATTCATTGACTACTTGGGGTGCCGTCATCACAACGTTTATGGTGGCGAGAAAAATTCTGGAAAATTGGATTTATTGGCTGGTGATCGACAGCCTATCAATTTATCTTTATCTCCATCGGGGGCTTTATTTCACTGCGCTTTTGTTTGCAATTTATATTGTTATCATCTTCTTCGGTTGGGCAGCATGGCTAAAGAATTATCGACAACAGAGCGCCTGAAGCACACGCTGGCGCAATGGTCATCCTGGGAGGCCAGCCTTTCACGTGCACCCGACCTTGTGGAAAAACTTGATGGTAAAAGCAACGACACTTTTCTCGTCGCAGAGGGAAGTGAGCAGTTCGTTGTCAGGATCAACAGTCCCTCTCGCGGGTTGGGTGTTGACCGGCTTACTGAATTGCTGGTTCTGGAAGATATAGCGCAAAGGGATTACGCACCAAGCGTAATCTTTGGTAGTGAGGAAGCACTGGTCACCCGGTACGTTAGCGGTGGCCATCCTGCCCGTAATCACTCCCGGGCCTGGCTTGGCAACGCCGGTCGTCTGTTCCGCGCCATCAATTCGACGCCAACGCAGGTGACGACAATTCTTGACCCACGCAAGCAGGCAATGGACTATTTCAATGCCATTGAAAATCCGGGCCAGGTCGTAGCAGCCTGCTTCGAGACGTTAATGCAAAAATCGCACGTGACATACGATGAAGTATGCCTTTGTCATAATGATCTTTTGTTCCAGAACATCATCTGCAACGAGGGAGGCTGGATTGCGATCGACTGGGAGTATGCCAGACTCGGAGATCCCGCATTCGATCTTGCCGTGTTTGTCGAAACCATTGACGCAGATGATGCTGAATTGGAAATCCTGCTTGACGCATACGGGTCGAGCGGCCCCAAGGATCGTATCAGCTATTATCGAGATCTTTATCGTTTGATCGAGGTTTTGTGGTGGCGTCTCCGATTACCCGACAATCCATTGATTCCAGAACTCACCGGGCTTGCGAACCGCCTTGGTGTCGCGTTGTAAGGCCGACTATACTCTACTTTATTTTAGTGGTACCAGTGGGCGGACTTGAACCGCCACTCCCGTGAAGGAACCGGATTTTGAATCCGGCGTGTCTACCAATTTCACCACACTGGCATTGCATTGAACTCTATCAATTCGCGTAGTAACTTGAGAGAAACTTTGCAAATATTTGCAAGCATTTCAGCTTAGCATTTATTAAATATATTTATAAAAACCAATAACTTAATATTTTAACTGCACTATACGTCGCGTATTTTGAATCCATCGTGTCTACCAATTTCAACACGCTGACATTTCTGGCTGCTTTAAGTGCCGGCAAACAGCATACATAGTATTTACCGATTTTATTTGACTGTAGTTTCTGCGCACATGCGTCAAAGCAGGAGTCAGGATTATAGCAGCAATCACCCACGGCGCAATCGAGAGTCGCAGTCGTGCTTTGTAATCACTTCAGTTATGCTGCGCTGCTTATGCTGGTGTAGTCTACGATCCATTGTTATTCCACGTTAGCAAATGAGCCATCATGCGAACATCTGATTTTAGCTATTACTTGCCAGAAGAGCTGATTGCTCATTATCCTTCGGAAACAAGAACCCAAAGCCGATTGCTGCAACTTGATCGGCAAAGCGGTGCTATTTCTCACTTGGGCTTTACCGACTTCCCCTCGCTGTTGCAGCCTGATGACTTGCTGGTATTTAACAATACTCGGGTAATTCCTGCCCGGCTTTACGGCTATAAATCAACTGGCGAAGTAAGTTTGCCGACATGGAAGTTAATGAGGCCAAGCACCTTCGAGAGCTAGAAACGGAGAACAATAAACTAAAACGTCTGCTGGCTGACAAACTGCTCGAAGTCGAAGCAATGAAGGATGTGCTGTCAAAAAAGTGGTGAAGCCCGCAGATAAGAAGCAA
>Ga0115002_10007650_pt1 | contig 12120 bp, 13 predicted proteins | sample ArcticOcean_MG_C_8_FD_89576 | JGI IMG/M metagenome (GOLD analysis project Ga0115002, IMG submission 89576) | Marine microbial communities from western Arctic Ocean - ArcticOcean_MG_CB11_86 | ecosystem: Environmental > Aquatic > Marine > Oceanic | place: Arctic Ocean: Canada Basin | collected...
GGACTGTTCTATGTGGCCGGAGGTCTATGGCGCCGTACCGCCCGGTCCCAACTTGTGCGTTAAGCCAGATCAGGCTGCCGATCAAGTGCGATTTAATCGGAACCCCAGGCAGTTGGCCTGTAGATACTCGTCGTGTCGGAATGAACGGGCGTATTTGCCACAGAGGGAATTCTAGGCGACACGATGAACAGGTGGCTCGCGATCACTGTCACTGTCGATGTTCCGAAACAAAACTTTAGGATCGAGCTAGCACCTCTTTGACTTCATGGTGCATCGAGCGAAGTATTTAGTCACGTACGGGGTTCTCGCCGATATTTAGGTCTACTACTCGCGAGCGAAGATGAAATTCGGAACTCGTCTAGAGCCTATATCCCTTAACCAGGGGCCCGATTTGGACTACTTGGTTAATTCGACTAGCATAACTTTTTAATGGCGCTCCTTAAGGAGCGCCAAAGAAATAAACTTATATAGGGAGATGCCATGTTTAATGTTTCTCGAGGCTTTGTCGCTCTGGGTGCTTTTGCCCTAGCCGCATTCTTCGTCGGTGGACCGGTCTTTGCAGGTAGCCATGGACTTCAAAAAGTTACAATCCGAGTTTCAGCAGACCTTCCTCCGCCGCCCCATCCAACAGCGATTGCAATGGAACATTTCAAGGAGCGCGTCGAAGCTATCTTCCCCGCAGGTAGTGAGGTCCGCAACTTCTACGCCGGTGCGCTCTACAAGGACGCCGATGCGATGGCGGCCATGGGCGAGGGTAATCTCGAAATGGGTTGGCTAGTGTCCGGAAAGACTGCGGCGGTTGACCCGTGGCTTGGGATCATCGTGCAGCCAGGTGTACTAACGACGGTTGGGGCGGTGCATGAACTTGCAAACCTCGAGACAGGGAAGATGCTACTCCAACGGCTGAGAGAACTTCATGGCATCGAGCCGTTCGGATTTGCCGATCTCAGCTTCGCGCTGGGAGTTGGGGGTAAGGAACGTCTCCTCACCCTGGAATCGGTCAAGGGCAAGAAGATCCGGACGTTTGCGGCGGCGGTTAATCCGGTTATGTCAGCGTGGGGCGCCAATCCCGTAGTTATGGGCTTTGGCGATGTGCCAAGTGCGCTTCAGTCCGGGGTATTGGACGGCGTGGTTACGTCGATCGGCGGCTGGCGGGCAATTTTCGAACAAACGCCGTATTACACGATTGCTGGTGTTGGCGGAGTTGCCTTTGACACCTACTGGGCGGGTGCGAGCCAAGATTGGTTGGGCGGCCTCAACGATGCCTCGCAAGCGAAAATCCGGGAACTAATGGCAGAGACTATGCAACTCCAGAACGAGTTGTCGTATTGCAATGATAAGTTCGCAATCTCTGAATACGCGGCCAAGACCCCTAGCGAGCCTGGGGTCTATCTGGCTTCGGCCAGCGAGGCAGCCCCGCTGCAAGGAGCCATCGGCAACAATGTTGCTGACTACCTTAAGAAGGGCCTGCCCGACGAAGCCGATGCTTGGGTTGATCGATTCCTAACTGAAGGTAGAGCTGCGTCGTCCCGCATGGCGGAGGGAAGCGACCCGCTTGAAAGCCTTGACTGCAGCTCCTACCGTGCGCGGCTCAAGGGCTGACGTTTCGTAAGCGCGTGAAGCGTGGCTCTGTTCATGGACAGAGCCACGTGACCGCCCGACTGACAGGTTCCTGACGTGCGTAACGCTTATATCGCGTGGCGGTACTTTCAGAATCGTTTTCTTCAGTACTGTGCTGCGCTGCTTCTACTTGGTGCGACGCTCCTTGCCTTGCTCGAGGTCGTTCGTCGCTACGTCTTCGGGCAATCCTTCCCATGGCAGCAGGATGCCGTCACCTTCGGAATCTTGTGTGCCGTATTTCTTTTCTTCAGCATCGTCCAGAGCCGAAATCTTCATTTGAGGGTGACGCTGGTTCTCACCGCCTTGCGCCACAATGGTAGTGAGCGGGCGAGGCTTGCTGTGAACCTACTCGAATTGTTTGGCGCCCTACTGGGTCTGGGTTTCTGTGTCTACTTAGTCCTGCGCGGTCTGCCGGTTGCTGAGCGCATGGTGCTGCGCAACCGGATGACGGAAAGCTTAGTTCTGCCCTTATGGCCCTTTTTTATAGTTTTTCTGACGGGCATGGCGTTCACGGCTGTGAGCTTTCTGTTTCAGGTGTATTCGGGAATACTGGTACTGCTCGGGCGAGACCAGAATTGGCCTAAGTTAGACGATGAAGACGGCGGCCAACCGATTCTTTAGCGCAGCAGGCGCCCCCTTCTTAAGTGCTGGAGCCACGCCATTCCTGTTTTTTTTCTAACTGCCTTTGCATTCCTCGGCGCCGGCGCAACAATTGGTGTCGGGCTTGGGACGGCGGCCATGCTGTTTATTCTTCTCGATCCGATGCTGGATGCGCGGGCGATAAGCCAGAGCTTCTTCGCATTCTTGAGCAGCTACAGCCTCATGGCGGTGCCGCTCTTTATCTTTGCCAGCTTCCTTATGGAACGAACGGGCATGGTCACGCAGCTGTTTCGATTAGCGGAAGCGCTGTTGAGCTGGATTGTCGGCGGCTTTGCGCTGGCTACAGTCGCGACCTGCGTAATGTTTTCCGCTATTTCCGGTTCGAGCGTGGCGGTCGCTTCGGCTATGAGTATGATCGCTATTCCCGAGATGCGCGCGCGAGGTTATCCGGACTGGCTGTCAGCTGGGATAGTGTCGTCGGGTGGGGGTATCGGCCTACTCATACCGCCTAGCCTGTCTCTTATCATTTACGGGATCGCCACGGAAACGTCGATCGTCCGCCTGTTCATGGCCGGGATCATCCCCGGATTGATGCTTGCTGCGGGGATGAGCTTGTTCATCGTGTTCGCGGCCTGGCGCACACCAAGTCTCCAATCCGGCCATTTTGTTCCCAGAAGGTTGCTCAAGGACACGGTATCGGCGTTGCCGGGCCTAGGGATGCCGATCCTCGTTCTTGGCGGTCTTTACGGCGGGCTATTTACCCCAACCGAAGCGGCGGCAGCGGCGTGCGGTTATGCCTTGATCTACGGGTTCGTCTCAAAACCTAAAACATTTTTAAAAGAACTGCTGCCAGTTGCCGCACGATCGGTGAACCTTACGGCCATTATTTTCTTCCTAATGGGAAGTGTTGGTATTTTTCAGTTCGTCGCCGCCAATCAGGGGTGGCCGCAGGACCTGGCAGAAGCCGTAATTTCGCTTCAACTGGGCGCGCTACCATTTTTGTTCGGCTATCTAGCCATTCTCTTGGTGCTGGGTATGTTTGTTGACGGGATCGCGATGATCCTGTTGACCGTCCCCGTCGTGTTCCCTGTTGCCACGAGTCTAGGCGTCGACCCAGTCCACCTCGGAATTATAGTGACCATGGGGGTGGAGCTGAGTGTTATCACTCCACCAGTCGGGTTTAACCTGTTTGCCGTAAGCGGTATTTCAAAAATCCCGATACAAACAGTGCTGCGTGGCGCCATGATCTTTTTTGTTTCGGATCTGATTGTGACGGTGTTTATCATTTTGTTCCCCTCACTTTCCACATGGCTACCGCTGCAATTTGCCACCACCTCTCCATTTGGGAGCGGGTAGGTTTGGTGCGCCGCTCAAAAACGTGGTCACGCGTCTTCGATCAGGATTAGACGCACTGGCGCCAACAAAGTGGTAAATAATGTGATGCGTAGGAGCGCCATATTTAGTCATCAAACGAGCTGGTTTGAAAGAATTGCGTTCGCGGGTTGTGGCCTTAGTCAGGGGCGCACAGCCGCTGATAGAAGATCCGTTCATAAACTCCTATTAGAAGGACACTATGGCCAATAAGAAAAATGAGAATCAGGTCTATGGCAGGGGCCATAGCTTGGAGATACCTGCGAGTGGAATGAAGTCCCTTTAAGGTTTTGATTGACAGGTTCCGTCCAGAAAATTGAACCCTGTAACAATGGTTCCTAGACTAAGGCGCCCAAGATTCACCAAGGCACTGAGACAGCGTGCTTGAAGGCCTGAGAATTTAGAGAATTTGAGCAGGCGTTAGATATATGGGCACTACCCCCAGTGGACCATGCTTAGGGGGAACAGCAGCTAAACATTAAAATATCTATTCAGCCTGCCCTAACTCTTGTTCTAACTTTATCCCAAATAATGTCTTAACTAGGGGACCGTCGCGGTCGGCGCGCCTAGTCGCTACTTCTCGGCCAGGTAGATGTTCCAGGTCTGGCGCTTGGGGGTGTCTGGCGACGTGTGGGTGACATTGTCGGCCATTTCGTCAAAACGGCGAATGGTCACTTTCGAGAAGCCGGCGTTGCGAAAAAGCGTTGTGAAATCGCTCTTGAAACAGGCTGGCATGAAAGGTTCGCCGTTGAGCCAGCCCTCTTGGTCTTGCATCGCGTTTTGGAATGGGCTGTTTTCGACGTAAGCGAGTTCAAAGCCAATAAAAACGCCCTTCTTGTTGAGGATGCGGGCCGCTTCTTTGAATAGCGCGGGGAAACGGGCGGTCGGGAACTCGTGCAGCATGAAGGCGAAGAAGGCGAGATCGAAGGTGCCGTCGTCGTAGTTCAGGTGTTCAAGGTCTTGTTGACGCCATTGGGCGGTCATGTTGCGTTCGGCGGCGCGCACGTAGGCGAGGCGGAGGCACGGTTCGGAGAGATCAACGCCGTGGGTCTCGGTGTCGGGGTGTAGTTCTAACCAGGTGCGCACGCCTGCGCCGTAGCTGGTTCCCCAATCGAGGACGCGGCGGTAGTCGCGTTTTGGTAAGTAGGAAAATATGTTGCGGTAGACGTTGTTTGAATCCACACCTACCTTAAACCGCGCGGCGCGCGCCATTTCATAGGCGAGACCGGCCAGCGGATCGCCGGTAACGCCACCGGGGTGTTGATGGAAATCGGTTATCGTGAAGTAGTCGGGCATCTCGAGGTTTGAATCGAGGATGAGATCGCCGGACTTGATACCGGCGTCCGAGAGATCAATCAGGTTTTGGCGCAATTCGATTTTGTGCACCTCAACTGTGGGCACGATGCCTAAGTCGGTGTGATCGTATTTGAATTGTTGCAGATGGCGCATCGCCCAGGCGTAGACCTGGTATGTGGGCAAGGTGTCGAGAATGTCGAGGACAGCATCGGCGTTGCTGCCGTTGCCGCCGGCCCGGCGATAGTCAGCATGTGTCGCCTCGTATAGAGGGCCCATACGATAGTTGCGCGCGGCGTTGAGGAATGTGTGGAAGGCGCGGTATTCACGGTCGGGTTCGATGCCGAAGGGTCTGTTGGCACGGTCGGCGCTCATCCGTCGGCCATCTCGCGGGTCTTGCGGCCAATGTGGCTGATTGGCACGTCGGAGCGGTGAAGTTCGCTGAGGACGCGGGCAACAAAACCTTGGGCGTCGTCTTGGCGTGTTTTGGATTGTTCTGTGGTTTCTTCGAGCGCCTCAACGGCGCCTTCTGGAATCGTCTTGGCATTTTCGAGCACCGCTTCTAGAGCCCCAAGACGGTCGCGTAAGATGTAAACCTCGGAGGCAAGCGCGACGAACGCGCCGACCATGCGGTCCATGCCGATGTCGTGGAGGAATTTTGGTTCGGTCGTCGTGACTGGGCCGGTCAGAACTGACTTGTAGCGCTTGGTAGCGTTGGACTTATTGTTCATCGCTCGTCCTCCCCATGTCGGGGCATGTTAGCGCGGGGCGTGGCGGATGGCATCAAGTGGCGTGACGCGCGCGTTCGCCTAAGAGCGGGGCTTATGCGGCTTGAGGGTTGGCGGCGCGAAGCGGGCGCTCGCTGCCATCCTCGCATAAGGCCATGAGGGTCTTATGGTCACTCAGATGCTTGGCGTCGTCAGCACCCTGCCGGAAGTTTGTGACGTGTTGTGTATGGGCTGTGCGGACGCTCTCAGGAATCAACGTGGTCAAAGGCCGCCAAATATTCAGCCGTACATTGAGAACAGTTTGCTTGAAAGTCTAAAAATTCTCGACTACCGGACCGATCCACTCTTCCTAAGTAGTTGCTAGGCCTCGAACTCCTCGTGGTGTTCGAGCCACCAGGTGGCAATGTCCAAGCGTTTTGCGAACCAGACATCACCTTTGTCTAGAGCGTATTCAATGAACTCCTTCAGAGCCGAGATCCGCGCTGCTTGTCCAATCATGCGCGGGTGCAGTCCAATCGACATCATGCGAGGCCGTTCGGCGCCTTCCTCCCAGTAGGTATCGAATGCGCGTTTAAGGTGGTCCGAGAAGTCAGACGGCGACGAATAGCCCTGCGACATCACAAAGCGCGCATCGTTATAGGTAAAGCTGTAGGGCACTACGAGGTGAGGCTTGCCGCTCACTTCTTGGAAGTAGGGTAGGTCGTCGTTATAGGCGTCGGCGTCGTAGACGAACCCGCCTTCTTCAACCAACAACTCGCGCGTGTGAACCGAAGGCCCGTAGCGGCAGTACCAGCCCTGCGGTCGTTGGCCGACCGTTCGCTTGAACGATTCAATCGCCCACAACATATGCTGCTTTTCTTCCTCGCGTGACAGAGTCCAAACTTCTTCCCAACGCCAGCCGTGGCTGCACGGCTCGTGCCCAGCTTCCTTGAGCCATGCCGCAACTTCCGGGTTGCGTTCAAGAGCCGTGGCGGCAGCAAAAAAGGTGATCGGGATCTGCAACCCGTCGACGAGGCGTTGGACACGCCAAACCCCCGCGCGTGACCCATATTCGTAAACCGACTCCGCGGCGAGGTCACGGTAGCGCGGCTCCATCATGTAGGGAACTTCGGTCATGCCGTCGTTCTTTTTGTCCCCGGCCGGGTGGGTGTATTCCGAGCCCTCTTCGTAATTGAGAACGATATTCACGGCGACCCTTGCGTCGTTGGGCCAACGCACTTTTGGCACATTGCGGCCGTAGCCGACATAGTCGCGCTTGGGGCCGGGGACGTCCTGGTCGATGAAGGGATTCGATGCCATCATTTGTATCCCTCTGGTTGCAGCCTAGGGGTTGAGTACCATGCGACCGAAGAATTTGCGGCTTTCCATCAATTGATGTGCTTCGGCTGCATCTTTGAGGGCGAATCGTTTGTGAATCACAGGCTTTAGTTTCTTCGCTGCAGTCAGCTCGAGGACATGGCGCGCCATTGCCCTGGTCGAGCGACCACAGCCGTGCATCGAGATGTGCTTTCGAAAGAACTCGATCATGTCGAAGTCAACCTGCTCGCCGCCATGAGCGCCTACGGTAACTATTCGTCCGCCAGGCGCCAGCGCGTCGATGGTTTGCTTCAAAGTTTCACCGCCGACCATCTCAAGGGCAATATCGACGCCCAAACCACCGGTGGCTTTTTGCGCCTGTGTCCCGATGTTCTGAGTGCGGTAGTTGATGCCGACATCGGCGCCTAGCTTTTTGGCGCGCGCCAGTTTTTGTGTCGAACTCGATGTGGTGATGACCCGCGCGCCGGCCAGTTTGGCAATTTGAATGGCGGCCGATCCAACTCCACTGCTCGCGGCATTGATCAGCACGTTCTCACCGGCCTGCAGTTTGCCGACTTCGATCAGCGCTTCCCACGCTGTCGCGAACGGCACGTACGCGGACACTGCTTGGTCGTAATCCAGTTTGTCTGGGATCGACACCAAATGGTGAGCGCCCACTGTCACGTATTGCGCGTAAGTGCCCCATGACGTGGCACCGAGAATACCAAAACTAAGACAGATATTTTCCTTCCCAGCGATACAATTTTTGCAAAAACCACAACTCAGAATGAAATGTGGCGCCACGCGGTCGCCTTTTTTCCACTGGCGGACCCCTGGGCCAACCTTGGCAACATCACCCGCGGCATCGACGCCCAAAATGTGAGGAAACACGGCATCCATGCCGGATATCCCATTGCGGATATCGATATCTACATGGTTCACGCCAGCCGCGTAGACACGAACCAACACCTCGCCGGGGCCGGGTTCCGGGGTCGCGATGGATTGGTATTTCAGTGCTTCTGGTCCGCCATTTTTGTGTAGGACGATCGCCTTCATGGATGCTTCCTGTCGAGTTTGTTGTTGGGCCGCATTTGACGGACCGCTTTGTGCGCGGTCAAGGGAGGCCTTGATCCGAGTCATAAGGGCATCGGGCGTTCGGCGCTACGGTGCAGGTATCGCGATGCTGGACCCCAGCGTGTCGCCATATTCTACCGCGCTGCCGACATTTCGCACCCAGAGCCTTACCAAGGTCTATCAGACTGGCGATGTGGCCGTCCATGCGCTGCGCTGGGTTAACCTCGACATTGGTAAGCCGCAAGTTCCGGGTCCTGACGATCATCGATTAGGTAAGCTGCGAATGCCTTGCCTTGATCGTGGCGCGGCAGCTCAAACACGAAGGAGTGCTGGCGGTCCTGGCCGACCTTTTCATCGCGCGCGAGCCGCCTGCGAATATCAGGTTCGATAGTGGCGCCGCATTTATCGCGACCGCAGTCCTGAAATGGTTGGCGAACGTCGGCGTGAAGACGCTCTACATCACTCCGGCATCGCCCTGGGAGAATCGCAACAACGAAAGTTTCAACGGGCCACTTCGTGATGAACTACTCAATGGCGAGATCTTCTACAGCCTCGCCGAGCCAAAAGTGCCGATCGAAGCTTGGTGGCGGCATTACTTTTGTTGGGAACCTGACGTGCCTGTGACCGGCGTCACGCCATATAATGAACCCCTAATGGTAGAATTTTGTATGGACAAGGAATTGGTCGAACACAGCGGGAAACGCGCAAAACTTACCTGCATCCAGAACCAGAAACTCGATAAAATAAACGAGCAAATCGAGGTCATCAAGAGGGTCCAAGAGCAGAGGCTCTCTCAGATAAGCGAGCAAATCGAGCGGATTCGTGCCGATGCCGCGTATAACTTCCCTATACAACAGTTCGTGGTAGTTGCGATTTTGTTTATTCTTACGCTTACGCTGTGGCGGGCCTGGTAGGTCTCAGGTGTTTGATTTGTCGTGAACTACGCAGGCGGATTTAGTGGAGTAATTGAATAAGGGATATGTTCCTCAACATAATCCTCGATCAACTTTTGGAACTCAGGGTCTGCCATCATTGCCCCCATTGCCTCCATATCCATATCAAATAGTGTTACTAGCGCCGTAGAATCATTCGCCTGACCCACAAGCGTTTTACTTTCGTCACACATTTTCGCACGATTTTCTGCGTCTTTGACAAATAGTTCGTGCCATGCCGCATAAGGTGATTTCAATTTTACGATCAAATGTAGGTCCATTGCTGAGCTCTCTTTACTGTTGGTGATATAGGTTGTTGTGCGGCGTAGATCGCACCACCCTAGTCGTCTAGCGTGGTTTTACGCCACGTTTTTCGAAAACCTCGCGAGCTGCTGCCAGGCCCGACGTCGCTGCCGGGAAGCCGGCATAAGCTGCCATCTGCAAAATTACTTCAATGATTTCTGCAGGAGTCGCCCCAACATTCAACGCACCGTCGATGTGGGTTTTTAAGTGCGGCTTGAACGAGGCCATCGCGGTTAACGCTGCAACGGTGCATAGCTGCCGCGTTTTCAAATCGACGCCCGGCCGTTGGTAAAGATCGCCGTAGATCGATTCGGCAAGAAAACGACCGATATCCGGGTCAAGGTCGTCGAACGCCTTCAGTGCGGCGTCAGCGGTCTTGGTGCCTACGATCTCTTCTAGCTTGCGAAATCCGGCCTCGTACTTGTCGCGGTCGCCCATGGCTCAGTCCAAGTAGTTCCAAGGTCGTTTTGCGCGGTCGGTATCCTGCCAGGCTTTGATTTGGTCCCACCCGTCAAGAGTGACACCGATCGCATCTAGACCCTTCAGTAAGGCGTCCTTGCGCGCGGCGTCGATCTCAAATGTGTACGTCGTGCCATCTGGTGCGGTGACCGTTTGCGCTTTGAGGTCGACAGATACCTCGCGTTGCCCCTCGGCGATCTGTGCAGAAATCGCCTCAATGGAGGCTTGGTCTAGGACCAGCGGCAGCACCATGTTCTTGAAGCAGTTGTTAAAAAAAATCTCGCCAAACGACGGCGCGATCACGCAGCGAATGCCGAAACCTTTCAACGCCCATACCGCGTGCTCCCGCGACGAGCCGCACCCGAAGTTGTCGCGCGCCAGCAATATCTTGGCGTCCGAGTAATGCGGCGCATTCAGCACGAAATCCGGCTTGGGCGTTTTCTCGTCTTTCTCGTAGCGCCAATCGCCAAATAGAAATCCGCCAAAGCCTTCCTTACCGGTCTCATTGATCCGGGTCAGGAACCGGCTCGGCAAAATGGCGTCGGTGTCGATGTTGTTCCGCAGCAACGGGACGGCGGTCCCGGTGAGGGTGGTAAAGCTCTCGGTCATGTCTAGCTCGCTAGTTTTCGGATGTCGGTGATCTTGCCGGTAACGGCGGCGGCCGCGACCATTTCGGGGCTCGCCAGATGCGTGCGTACCCCGACGCCCTGCCGGTTTTCAAAGTTCCGGTTGGTCGACGAGATCGCTCGACCACCCTGCTTGAACTTATCGCCGCCCAGTGAGACGCACATGGAGCAGCCCGGTTCGCGCCACTCAAAGCCCGCGTCTTTGAAGATTTTGTCGAGTCCTTCGGCTTCGGCTTCTTTCTTCACAAGACCCGATCCCGGTACACACCAGGCCTGAATGCCGTTGGCAACCTTGCGGCCTTTCAGAATGCTCGCCGCGGCACGCAGGTCGGAAATGCGTGCGTTAGTGCACGAACCGATGAAGGCAACATCGATTGGCGTGTCCTCGATAGCTGCGCCGGGGGTAAGCCCGGTATAGGCAAGGGCGCGTTCAAGGTAGGCCTTCTTATCGGCGTCGCCGGCCTTGATGGGGTCCGGCACATAGCCGTCCACCCCGATCACATCCTGCGGGCTGGTGCCCCAGGTGATCATGGGTCCGATCTTGGTCGCATCAATGATCTCTTCGCGGTCGAAAACAGCGCCGTCGTCTGTCGGCAACGTGCGCCAGTACGCCACCGCTTGGTCCCACTGTTCGCCTTTGGGCGAGAAGGGGCGGCCTTTGAGGTATTCGAACGTCGTGTCGTCAGCTGCGATCATGCCGTACCGCGCGGCCATTTCGATGGACATGTTAGCCATTGTCAGCCGCGCCTCGATCGATAATGCGCGGACCGCTTCGCCGGCATACTCCACAACATGGCCATTGCCCGCGTTCGCGCCGAGTTGGCCGATTGTGTAGAGGATCATGTCTTTGGCGGTGACGCCCGGTGCGACGTTGCCTTCAAAAGTGATCCGCATGGTCTTGGGTTTTTGCGCCACGATGGTTTGGGTCGCTAACACGTGTTCAATCTCGGTCAGCCCGACGCCCCACGCCAGGACGCCCAGACCCCCGATCGTTGAGGTATGTGAATCACCGCAGATCAACGTGCTGCCGGGTAACGCGATTCCTTGCTCTGGAGCGAAGACGTGCACGATGCCTTGGCGGTCGTCGCCGAGATCGAACAGCGTGATGCCGTATTCCTCGCACTTGCGTCGCAATCCCTGCACACCAGCTTTGCCTCCCGCGATCTTCGTCTCATCCGTGCGGCCGAACTCCGTTTCGATGCCATGATCCATCGTCGCGAAGTGCAACTCCGGGTTCGGCATTTTCATCCCGCGTTTGTCGAGCGGTTCGAATACCAGCGACCCCAAAAGGTCGTGCATGATGTCGCGGTCGACATGCAGCAACGAATACCCGTTGCCGAAGTCGCGAATCTCGTGGTCGTCCCATATTTTCTGAAAGAGCGTGCGCGGGGGGCTCATGCAAAATCCTGTTTTTCTCGTTGATATTGCCCAGGCTATCACGCGGTTGGCGAAATGTTGATTGCCCGCAGGGGTGCAAGCGGTGTGTTAGATACTACCAGTACTGACAAAGCGCGCGGCGTGGCTGCGGCGAGGGGAGGGCACATGGAAAAAATAGCTGTCATCGGGGCCGGAATGGTGGGGCGCGCCTGGGCCATCGTTTTTGCCCGCGCGGGCCGTGCGGTCTCGCTCTATGACACCGACGCAGGCGCGCTTGAAAATGCGCTGGTTCTGATTGCTGGGGCGGCGAACGACCTTAATCGCGAGGGGCTCGTCGAGGAAGACGCACAGGCCATCATGGGGCGTATCACCGCAACTACTGATCTTGCTGCCGCCCTCAAAGACGCGGTCTACGCCCAAGAAAACGCCCCGGAGGATCTA
>Ga0115002_10007651_pt1 | contig 12115 bp, 9 predicted proteins | sample ArcticOcean_MG_C_8_FD_89576 | JGI IMG/M metagenome (GOLD analysis project Ga0115002, IMG submission 89576) | Marine microbial communities from western Arctic Ocean - ArcticOcean_MG_CB11_86 | ecosystem: Environmental > Aquatic > Marine > Oceanic | place: Arctic Ocean: Canada Basin | collected...
AAAAAAAAAAAAAAAAAAAAAAAAAAAAAAAAAAAAAAAAAAAAAAAAAAAAAAAAAAAAAAAAAAAAAAAAAAAAAAAAAAAAAAAAAAAAAAAAAAAAAGAGAAAAAAAAAAAGTAGATATAAAAAAAAGAGATAAAAAAAAAGCAGATAAAAAAAAAGCAGATAAAAAAGAAACAAAAAGTCGTATATCATCAAAAAGTGTTATTGAAGAAAACGAAAATATAGAAAGATTAAAAGAAATAATTGGAGATAAGAGTAAAAATTGTGTAACAAAAATTATACCAAAAAAAGATGGTGATGGGAATTACAAAGTTGAAGGTAAAATAAATAAAATTAGTTGTAATAAAAGAACACCTTGTTTATATAAAAAAAGAGGTCCTGAGACATTTTGTTGTCCATTATCTGATAACATAAGAAATTTTATTAATTGTAAAAAACCTCAAAAAAAAACAACTAGACTGACTCTACCAACAAAATTAAAACATGAAAAAGCATTACGTTTTAAAATTGAAAAAGAAATTCCAATGACTAGAAATGTTGTAAAAAGTTTAAAAATGACTATAGATGAATTTGTTAAAACATTATTTTTAAATGAATATGAAATTTGGTATAATATAGTTAATTTTTTTCAAGAAATGGTTGATAATGAAAAAGAAAAAACAATTAAAAATTACGAAAAAATATTTATAGCAAATAGATTTAAAATAATGATTAAAAATTTTGTAGAAGTCTATTATAATAAAAATGCTTTCCCTACAGCACAAAAAGGAGGTGCAACAAAATCTGTAGAACAATATAAACCACCTATTGAACCTATTGAATATTTAATTTCAATAACAAAAGAAAATAAATTAAGTAAAAAAATAGAATTATTTCAGAAATTATTAATAAAATATATGAAACATTTACGAAAAAATAATAACTTATTTCATGCATTAGGATGGCTTAAAACAGATTATGATAATCATTTATTTAAATTATATAAAAATAATGAAAGTTTTGTAGATATTGGTAATTTATTTAATAATAAATTTAAACAGAGTATTGGTTCATTTTTAATTAAACCATTTCAAAGATTAGTGCAATTTAAATTAATGATGAAGGAAATTAAAAAAAATAGTTTAAAAAATATAAAAAAATTAGAAATATTACATCAAAAACCAGATCTTTATAATAATTTAGTAAATCTAAATAAAAATTTAACAGAAAATATTAAAAATCATAGCCAAACTTTAATTAATATAAATAAACTTGCTAATATTATATTTACTTTAAAAAATTGTAATGATTGTCAAATAAAATATTTAAATAAAACAAAAAATGATGTAATAGAAATTAAATGTTCAAAAAAAATATCAGGATATATATATTCATCTATTGTTGATTTAGGTAATATAAAAAAATATATAAATAAAGAATTAAATAAAATAATAAAAGAAAAAACAAAAAAAGGTTTTTTCAATAAAAAAATATTAAGAGTAAAATACAAAGATGAAAATTATATAGCAGGAAAACCAAGTAGAAAAGAACTTAAAAATTATAATGATGAAATAATTGCTAACATTCCAGGTTGTTTAACTAATAATAAATTAAAACATGTACAAAAACCAAACAAAACTATGAATTTAAGTAATTATGAATATTGGTATAATGATAATGGTAATATTATTAGCAAACAATTTCCAAATGCAACACAACTGGTTGCTTTAGTAAATAAAGAAATATTGGTATAATGATAATGGTAATATTAGCAAACAATTTCCAAATGCAACACAACTGGTTGCTTAAAGAATCGTTTCTTTAGAAATAAAGATAAAAGTATTTTTTTAATTTTTTTTAAATTATGTTAATTATATTTTTAATTGGAACATTTGGATATATTACATTATAATGATCACCTTTAGAACTTCTTTTTCTCCATAATAGAAAAATTGCATTTTTATTAAAAAATTTTTTGCCAGAAATTTGATAAAGTTTAAATCTACATTTTTTTTCTGGTTTATTTTTAATAATTCTTCCAGAAACTTCAATATTATGTTTATTTAACTTTACTGGTCTAAATACAATAATAGGTAATTCCAATATATTACTTAAAGCTATAATTTCTGGTATTCCTCCCCATCGATCAGGAAAATAAACTTTTTTTAATTTAGGTTGTCCTTTATTTTTACCACTTTTATAAATACCAAAAGCTACATACTGAAAAACTGCATCACCACTCCAAAATTTATAAAATTTTTCATACTCATCAATATCTAAATTATGAACATTTTCAATTAAATCTTTATAAGTTATTCCTAATTCTTTATAAATATTATTTTTATTTTTTATTAACCATAATCTGGATTCTTCTTGTAATTTTTTTGCTAATTCTGTTTGTTTTGTTCCTTTTAAACCAAAATCAGTATGATTATAAAATTCGTTTTCTTTTTTTTTTACAAATTTTAATTCTTTTAAATCAAAAGGGTTATTTGATTGAGAATTTAATGAATTCGCAATTGACCGATAAAAACATCCGTTGTCAGGCGTTACATCTTCTACTTTAAATAAGCTTGTTGATAAAGTTTTATTTTGAAAATTTTCCATTTTTAATTAAAAAAATATATTTATAATTTTTTAAATCAAATTTTTTTAAATCTTATAATATATTATAAAAATATGATTCAGGTTTTATTGCAATTGGGATATTTTCTTTATTTTTATTTACATGTCTTGCGCCTATCATAGGGTTAGTTCCACCATTTAGTTTGTTAATGCCAATTATACTACCCTTGACTGCATCTTCATTGTGTATTGCTTGTTTTCTATTGTATACTTTTAATATTTTAGGATTTTTTGGAATTGTTTTCTAGTACATTATAAAAGTGTAGATGATTGATTTTTATTACACTAATCTCTTCATAATTTTAAATTTCATCTGTTATTTATTTTATTTATTTTCTATTTAATTACTATAAAAATTAGATTTATTTATTATTGACTATTATTTTTTAATTAATAAATAAAAAAATTTGATTTTTTTTTATATTATTATATCTATTATTTTTACAATGATTTCAACAATACAAATTCAATCTTTTCAACACAATTCTTCAAATGAAGATAAAAACTTATATATTAATTTATTTGATTTACGAAAAAACAGAAATAAAATATTCCCACCTAAGCCATTAAATACAAAAAGCGAACAGTATTATCATCATGAACAATTATGGTTAGAAAAAAGAGGAGAAGAAGAAAAAATACACAGAATTGAAATGGATGAATTAGATAAAAGTATAAAATTATTAAAAGAAGAATTAGAAATAGATGAAGAAAATAATAGAAAAGAAAAATCAGATGAAATTACTAAAATTAATAAAATAGCAAAAAGAAAAAAAGATAAAGAAACTGTTAAAACAAAGAAAGTAAGAAAACAATGGCCAACTATGAGAAGAATTCATAGAAGAAAAAGATAAAAACTATATAAAAAAAAATATATATATATATATAGATTAAAAATATATAATTTTTTTTTTTAATATAAAAATCTTTACTAAATATATAAAAATGATAAAATTATTAAATCCTGTTTTATTTGCAATAAGTTTAAATATTATTTTACCAATGATATTAACTCCTCTGGCAACTTCTGAAGAAATTAAACCAGAAAAAGGTGCGGCATCTTTATCTTTAAAAGGTCAATTTATACATATGATGGTACATCATAATCAAGTAATGTTTACAAGTTCTTTAATTGTTGGTTTAATTGTATTTCTCGCATGTCTTATTTCTGAATATTTTCCATTAATTTAATGTTTTTTTGTTTGTAATTAGAATTTTATGAAAAAATTTGATTTTAATTTTTTGTTTATAATTTAATAAAATATAATGAATCAAATACAAATAAATCAATCAACTACAAATAAAACCAGTAATATCTGGAATTTATTAATTATTGGAATGGGTAATTTTCCAAATATAAAGGAAAATGTAAAATTATTCTGTTGTTATATATCATCTTATGATTTTAAAAAAAATAGTGTAAGTAAAACTATTAAAAATATACAGACACCTTTTTTAACTTTAATACGAAATAAACTACATAACGCATATTGTTCTACAAGGAATATACACTTTCTTACTATGGGAGTGGCTAAAACAACAACCATAGTAAATCACATAACAATAATTATTAAAAATAAATTATCACAAAACACTATTATATCAAAAAACAGTATATATTGGTTAATGTTATTATTTTTATCAAAAACTAAAGTGAATTTTAATATAAAAGATGTTAATGAAAATATTATAATAAAAGAATATGTAATATGTTTAATAAAAGAAATAGACTTTACAAAATGGATTAAAAATTTTATAAAAGAAATAGACTTAACAAAATGGAGAACATGAATGTGAAAAATCAAAAATATTCTATTATATTATTTTCTAATTAGAAGATGTTGTTGTTATTTTTTTTTTATTAATATATTATATAAAATGAATTTAATAATTAATCCAAAAACTGGCAAAAAATATTCAATATTTTCTAAACAAGGTAAAATTATTTTGTTTAATTATTTACAACATTTGAATGGTGGAGCTACTAAAGAAGACTCTTCTTCAGAGAGTAATATAACAAAAAATTATATATGTAGGTTAAATATAGATTCTAAAAAAAAATCTAAATGTGATAAAGTTGAAGAAAGAAAATGTGAGTTAGAAGGTAGAAATCGATTTTATTATACAAAAGGTGATAAACAATATGAAGCATTATTAAAACAAAGAGGTTTAAATATTAAAAAAGTAAAATGTTATACAAGACCTGAATGTGTTCAATCATGTGGTATTCAAAAAACATTTAGTACAAAACATATGTTTGATATGTATAACAAAACAAAATCATTAAAAGATGGTAGTTTTAAAGAATTTTATAAAAAAATAGATCCACGAAAACAATTCAATTTACAAACACTTTTAAAATTATATAATATTAGAAATTTAATAAACACAAAAGTATATCAAGAAAAAAAAATAAATAGAAGACCAACTGTAGGTGATACAGTACAATTAGAAGATGACCCAAGTGTTATTGGTATTATTGTAGAAGATGATAAAGATAGTAGACCTTATAAAATTGAAGTAGATGATGAAATAATTACAAATCCTGAAGATGATGCTGGCGGAGAATATTTTACAGAAGAACAGGTTATAATAAGATTTCGTCCAACTGTAGGTGATACAGTACAATTAGTTGATGACACAAGTGTTATTGGTGTTATTGTACAAGATGATAAAGATAGTAGACCTTATAAAATTGAAGTAAATGGTAAAAGAATTGAAAAAGATTATTCTTTAGCAGATCTTATACATATTTCATTAAGTAATAATATGATAGATAAAAATATGATAGAAAATATTAATAAACCTGATTCTTATCCAATATTAAGACTTATGATTCAAAAAGGTTTAGATATTCATACTTTACCTCCTAATAGTATTTACAAAATGTTTAAAAATCAAGAGGAATTCTTAAAACTACAAAAAAAATATATTTGGAAATTAAAACATTATGATTTTGGTTGTTTATTACATAATAAGAAAGAAAAAGCATTATTAATAAATAATAATAAAGATGTAGAATTATATGATGACAATAATAAAATTATCAAAACATTTAAAATTAATCCTAAAACAACAAGTTATGTTCAATTAAAACAAAGATATAATATTAATATTAAAAAAGAGAATAATCTATTAATTAAAAAAATAAAAGAATTAAATGGAAAAAAATATAAAGTAAATTATGCTAAAATTGTACACATTTATAAAGAACAATGGAGAAAAAGTGAAGATACTACTGAAAGATTTTCAAAAAAAGAAATTAATGATTTTATTTTAAAATTGAAATATCCATTTGATGAACATAGTTCAATAATAATTAAAAAACTCTATAACAAAAAAGAATTTTTAGAAGAAATTAAAAATGATGAGATAAAAATAAAAAAATTAGAAAAAAAATTAGAAATTAAATTAATACCTGAAGTAGTTTTTGTAACAGGAACTCAAGATGGATATTTAGAATTCTATCATCCTTCAAATAAACAACCATTATTATTAAGTTTGAAATTATATGATGATGATGATGAAATATCATCAATAACTAAATGCGATAATTATTTAATTGTGACTTGTAAAAATGAATTTAAAGTGTTGGATTTAAATAATGGATTAGAAGAAATTTATAAGAAAAAATTAGATAGTAATATAACGAGTTTAATTTGTCAAAAAGTAAATATGAATTTAGAAAATAATGATAGTAAAGATATAGTAGAAGAAACAAGTTCAAAAACAAAAAATGAAACAGTAACAATAATATGTTCATTGGATAATGGAAAAATAGTTTCAGTGAATGAAAATAATACAACTGAATGGAAAGACACTCATAAAGGAAAAATAAATAAAATACTTAAATTACAAGATGGTTCTTTAGTGTCTTGTGCTGATAATGATTCTACTTTAAAATTTTGGAATCCTAATAATGGAGAATTATATGAAACTATATATATGAATAAGTTAAAAGAAAGTGATAGGTTCCATGAGCGGGTTACAAATATTAAGGATTTATATATAATTACTGGGTTTTTATTTGTTGATACAACTGAAGGTATATTTATTTTACATTCAAAAAATGCTTTAGAACTTTATATTCAAGAATATGTAAAAAGTAAAGATACATTTATGTTAAAAAATATTGAAAAAAGTATATTTAAATATGATTTGTTAAATAAATCTGATATTATTGAAGAAAGTGAAAAAGGTAATATTTATAATGTTAAATTACTTATTAAACTTGGTATTGATGTTAATAAAGCAGATGATTATGGTTATACACCTTTAATATATTTAGCAATTGAAGGACAACATCAAGAAATAGTAGAAATACTTCTTAAACATAAGGATATTGATGTTAATAAAACAAATGTTGATGATGGTACGACACCTTTAATTCTGGCAGCATATAATGGTCATAAAAAAATGGTAGAAATGCTTCTTAAACATAAGGATATTGATGTTAATAAAGCAGATAATGATGGTAAGACACCTTTACATATAGTAGTGAATGAAGAATATAGAGTAGAAATAGTAGAAATAGTAGAAATAGTAGAAATGCTTCTTAAACATAAGGATATTGATGTTAATAAAGCAGATAATGATGGTAAGACACCTTTAATTCTGGCAGCATATAATGGTCATAAAAAAATGGTAGAAATGCTTCTTAAACATAAGGATATTGATGTTAATAAAACAAATGATGATAATGGTAATACACCTTTACATATAGCATTTATTAAAAATAATAAAGAAATAATTCAAATGCTTCTTAATCATAAGGATATTGATGTTAATAAAGCAAATGAGGATGGAAAAACATATTTACAAGTAGATGTTGACACTGATGAGGATGATGATGATGATAATTGGTGAATGATCGTGATGATGATGATCATCTGATGGAATCCTGATGGAATTTGGTAAATTCTTTTTAAAAATTAGGTTTGAATTTAAAATTTTGTAAAAGACCTTCTATTTTTTTAATATTTTTTTTATGTTTTTTTGAATTGAAATGTCTTTTTTTATTTCTAATTAGATGTTGTTTTTTACAAAAAATACAATTAAATTTTTTTTTGTAATATTTAGCTAAAGTTATTTTTCTTTTTTCGGGATTTGTTAAATTATACTTTTTAGTATATTTTTTATTATTTTCTTTATATTTTGATGGATTTTGGCTTCTTTTTTGATTATATTTCTTTACTTTTGATTTATTTTTTTTCCTCCATTCTTTTAAATATTCTCTCATATATTTCTTTTTTTCTGTATTCATTATTATATTTTAATTGGTTTAATATTTTTAAATAAATTCATTCTTTTATTATTTTATATTTAAAAAAATGAGAATATAAGAACATAATATGGATGAACAATTAAAATTAAAATATGAAAGACTTAAATTAAAATATGGTGATAAACTTAAATTAACTAAAACAAATATTAAATTAAGTAATGATAGAAATAGATTTGAATCATTATGTTTAGATTTAAATTGTGAAAATTATAAATGTTATGGTAAAAGGTGTAAAGGTTTATGTGCGAGACATTCTCACATCAAACAAAGAGAAGAAGAAATTAAAAATAATGATTTTTTTAAAGAAATGTCAAAAGAATTAAATAATATGAAAATTGATAAAAGTGAATATAATAGATTATTTAAACTTTCAAACGAAATAAAAAAAGCATGGTATAATCCTATATCTAAAACAAAAATAACATTTGAACAAAGAAAAGATAATGATACATTTTTATATAAATGTATTAATTGTCTCATATTTAAAACAAAAAATAAATTTAATATTGACAAAAAAAAAAAATATGGGATTTGTGCAAAATGTAAATTATGTAGACAAAATGAAGAAAAAACATTATATGGTCATATGTGTTCTTTGGTAAGATATGTTAAAAAAAATAAAAAAGGAAATGATGGTAATATTAATAAAGAGTTTTTACTTAAAATGTTTTGGAATCAAAAAGGTTTATGTTTTATTTCACAAAATGAATTATCTTTAACTTCTTGTGGAGAAGATATGCAAATTTCCTTAGAAAGAATAAATGAAAAACAAAATTATAATATTAATAATGTTTGTTTAATTGGTCTTTTATTTCAATCTTCATCATCAGGAAATAGAAAATATAAAGAACAAACTGTATCAGAAAGTCAATGGACTAAACAAAAATTTAATTCTGTAAAAGAACTAAGAAATTTAAATAATAATAATTTTAATAATTTTATTAGTGAAATAAATATAAAAAAAAAATTAAAAATAATAAATTTATCAAAAAGTTTTCTTAATACCATTTTAAGTTCAAGCAAATTATGTACTAAAAGAAGAATTAAAAAAGGTAGAATTCATAAATATAATATTAATAAAAATTATATTTTAGAATTAATAAAAAAACAAAAAGGTCGCTGTTTTTATAGCAATATTCCTTTATCTTTTAAACCAATGACATCATGGAAATGTTCTATTGAAAGATTAAATGAAAATAAAGGTTATATTAAAGATAATGTTTGTTTAATTTGTTCTGAATTTAATATAGGGTATCATGTTTTCAATGGTCAAAAACAAAATTTTTAAAATATTTTCAAATTAATGGATATGATGCTTGTGCTAATATACCACATAAACCAGCTCCATTATTTTCACCAGTGCCTCTTTCAATACGAAAATAACCATCCTCACCCCATGTGCTGCCCCAACTATTTCGAACTTTCCAGTACTTAATACCATCTTCAATTCCATAACTAATTAAATTTACCCCATGATCCAGATTTTTTCCACAACCACTTTTAATAATTCCTTTACGATATAATTGAAAAACCAATTGATTTGCTTGAATTCCAATACTAATTGGACCATTTTCTACCAAAGCACGCATTAATGCTTCTTCATTATTTGAAATAACATCTTTATAACCGCTAATTTGAACAACTGAATCACATTTTTTACATTTTCCATTTTTACCTACATAAGGATAAGATTCTTCTGTACAAAGACCATTATTCATTAAATATTCAAATGCATTATCCATTAGACCACCACTACAACCATCATCTTTTTTATCACAATCTACTAATTCTTGTTCTGATAATACATATAATGTTCCAGTTTTGATAGCATAAGCAGACTCTATACTTTCAACTGCAGAATGCGCCCAGCAACTTCCACAGGAGCCACCTTGGTCCTTAACATCAGTTACTACAGACGGTGTATGGTCTGTCCAATCAAAACTTTCTGGTAGATCGGATTGAATATTTTGATTATTAGAACAAGTACATTGTGTATTAATATTATTTGTATTATTTGTAGTATTTGTATTATTTGTAGTATTAATATTATTTGTAGTAGTATTTGTAGTATTTGTAGGAATATATCCTTTATAATAAGAATCAAATTCATTTGGTGTAAGGTCAGCGAATTGGTTAACAGCAAGTTGATAACCTAATGATTGATTATGATTATTAATAGTATGTAGGTTATCTACAAAAATATCATATCTTGAATTGAATTCGTCAATATCATTATAATTTTTATTATATTGTGTTTTAAAATCTAAAAATTGTTGAAGATTACCTAAAACTGGTGCAAAAAAGACTGTTAAAAAAAATAAGAATTTCATTATAATTTTATAAATTTTTATTTTTTTAAATATAATTTTATATTAATAGTATTAGTTACTGTAATCCTGGATTTTGTCTTAAAAAATTCATATTTACTGTTATTTTTTTATTTATAATATCTATTAATGTTCTATCATTAGTATTTTTTATTATAATTTTTAAAATATAATCTAAATATGAAAAATTTATTTCAAAATCATCACGTCTTCCTATAATGTCCTTTCCATAACTTGTCAATTTAAATAATTCATCATCTGATTTAAGATATGGTAATACAAAAGACAATGACTCATATTCAATAAAATTACCATTTAACTTCATAGTTTTTAACAAATCTAAATAAGATTGTGTTGGTATTTTTATATATAATTTTTTGTCAAAACCAATTATTTGAAATTTTTTTACAAACATTTTAAATACATTCATTACACTTAAAAGTTTCTTTTGAAAAATTGTACTTTTTTTTATATTATTTACTACTTCATCAAAATTCAAAGTTGAATTAAATTTTAATAAAGATTTTTCTGTTGTAATAAATAATGTATTTACATCAAAATTTGGTATTATTTTAGTTCCTTTTTTAAAAGCATTAATATTAATTATTTCTACATTTAATACAAATTGTTTATTTTGTAAGATTATTTTTAAAATTCTATTATCACCACCTCTTTTTAATATTATTTTAAATTGACACATATGAGCAAATATTTGTAAAGCTTTAGAAATGACACTTTTTAAAACTATATTTTGAAAATTTATTTGATTACCAATAAAATTAAAATCTATATCAATATCACCAATATCAACAAATTTATAAACATCTCTATGAAATAAGTCTCTAACAAAACCTCCTTTAATTTTAATATTTACTCCACTATTTACACTTACAGCAAGCAATACAGCACATAAATGTTTATAATATTCAAATTTTAATTGTAAATTATGAAGATTACTAGAAATAATTTCTTTATTTACTATTACATTATTAAAAATTGAACAAAATTGATATCTTTCTGATTTATAATGATTAAAAATAGAAACAAAATGAATTTGATGTGTTTTATAACTTTTGATATTAGAAGATGTTGTTGTATTTAAAAACTTAAAAGGCTTCGCAGTAGAACTTAAATTAGATTTTTTTATTTTTTTCGTTGGTAATAAGTTTTTTTCTAAATCTAATAAAATTGTATTAATGTATTCATTATTTTTTTCTTGTTTTTTTGATTTTTTAAATTCATTTTTTATTTTTTTAAAATGTTCTGAAATTTCCTTTATATTTTTTTCAAAATAATCTATGATTTCTTTTTTATTAATTTTTTCAAGTATTTCCTTAAATTTTTTATTAAATTTGAAATGATTCCAAATACCATTTTGTTCTAATATATATATTGGCAAAGGTTCGCTGTCTACTTTTGTTGCTGGTGTTCTATCGATTATATCTCTTGAAGTTTCTAGAATAGTTTCTACTGGAACAGAAAGTGTTTCAGGTTTAATTGAAACTATTTCTGTAGAATTAGATTTTGCAACTTGTGTTAAGTTTTTTATTATCTTAATAATACTTGTTATATATTTACTTCTTCTCTTGCTCTTGCTTTGTATTTTATTTATTTCCAAGGTTATCTTTTTTTTGTTATTATTTAAATAATTAAAACTATCTAAATTAAATTTTAAAGTTTTAAAATCAGGTTTTAAATCAAAATATTTTAATATTTTTTTCGTTTTTAATAATTCATATACTTTTTTTTTAAAATTTATAGACTTTTCTGGAACTTCTTGTGTTATTATATCTTTTGTATTTTTGTTTTTTTTCTTTTTCTTTTTCTTTTTCTTTTTTTTTGTTTTTGTATTAGCTCATGCTTTTTCATTATCTATTTCTTGTAAAAGTTTCATAGCA
>Ga0115002_10007655_pt1 | contig 12114 bp, 11 predicted proteins | sample ArcticOcean_MG_C_8_FD_89576 | JGI IMG/M metagenome (GOLD analysis project Ga0115002, IMG submission 89576) | Marine microbial communities from western Arctic Ocean - ArcticOcean_MG_CB11_86 | ecosystem: Environmental > Aquatic > Marine > Oceanic | place: Arctic Ocean: Canada Basin | collected...
CGCGCCGATTTGACAGACGGCCATCGGCCACGGCGCCTCGGCCAGCCAATGGCGATTCGCTGAATTCTCGGGCCGCGTCGCACCGCTCACGCTGAGCTTATCGTCGATGGCATCTAAGAGCACTTGCCCGCTGCGTGCTTCGGGCGCTGCGGCGCTGATGCGTTTTGCCACTTCGTAGAGCGTACCGCCTGGCACGACTTCCATGTAGAGCAAGTTCGCCGCAAGCTTTTCGTCTTGGCGCAAATCAAAGACGCGCACAATGTGCGGATGGTCCAGCTGGGCGAGCGTTTGCGGCTCGCTCCCTTTCTGGGCCGAAATTTTCAGCGCGACAAAACGCTCAAGGGATATCTGTCGGGCAAAAAAAACTTGGGCAAATGCGCCGCGACCGAGCAGCGCCAGCAATTGAAAATCATCGATCCGCTCCCCCGGTGCAAATTCGAGCTCTGCCGGAGTCGCCAGCCGGACATCGGTCGCCAGCTGGCTTCCCTTGACCGTCTCGGCGTAGTACGTGCAGGTTGGCGTCCCGGTGACAGCCATGCTGCCCACGAGTTCGCACAAGGCGGTCGCCTGGTTGGGGAAGCGCTGCCCGATTTCGGCTTCGGTCACCCTGTCGCCAGCTTGCATGCGTACTTGCAGCTCCTCGTGAATGAGATCCATCGGTACGTTGCCTGCCACGGCCAAGTCCGGAAACTGCTCGACATAGGCTTCGATCTTGCGGGGCGAGCGGCCATGTTGCCAGCGGTACTCCAGATCGACCTTCACCAACTCCGGCAAAGCCAGCTTCAGTAATGCCTTTCGACTCTCAGGCGGGAAAAAATCGGCAAGGTCTGGCTCCGCGGCTGCCGTCTGGAGCGAGGATTCCCAGGCCGCCGAAAAAGCGTCAACCGCTGCGGCCACTTGCTCCCAGCGCGCATCTTCACTCGCGTAATCGCCCGCGGTTTCGCCCTGGGAACGAGCAGTGGGAAAGCTAGAATGAGAGTCGGACATATCGGAGGCGTGAGTTACGAGTTACGAGTTTCTCCAGAACTCCTAAGGGAAGACGACGCTTGATGGAAGACCATGATACTCAAATTCTGGCTGCTTTACGATCTGGTGAGGAAGCTGCGCTCATCACTTTTTTACAAACCAACCGTGAGGTCCTGTTGGCCTTTATCCGCAGCCGCACTGGCTCACAATTGCAGAAGAAAGTCGAGCCCGAGGATGTCCTGCAGGAGGTGAGCATCGAGGCGGTACGCGTGCTCGCTCAAACCGACCTATCGACGTGGGATCCCCTGAACTGGCTGTTCCAGCTGTGCCAGCGGAAGATCATCGACGCGCATCGTAGGTATTTCGCTAGCAAGAAGCGTGACGCTGGTCGGGAGATCGCCCTGCCGCAGGGGAGCGAAGCGGCCAGACTTGGCGATCTGCTGGCCGCCAGCATGACAACTCCCAGTGCAGCGTTCTCTCGCGACCAGCGCCAATTGCGGATGATGGCGGCGCTAGAGCTGCTGCCCGAAGACCAACGCGAATCGCTGCGTCTGCGCTACCTGGTGGGCCTACCCTCCAAGGAAATCGCTCAAAATCTGGGCAAGACCAATGGCGCCACGCGGGTGATGATCTCTCGGGGACTCAGCCGCCTGCAGGAGATGCTGAACGAGTAATTTGATTGGGGATTTGAGATTGCGGATTCACGCGACTGAGGCAGTGCAAACTATCCGCAATCCGAAATCCGCAATTTCTCTGAACCCTTTTCTACACCCTCCGGCACTTCTAGTGGCATGACTGCAGTCAGCGAGCGAATCGAGGTGGATTTGGAAAGCTTGGTCCGACGTTACCAGGACGAGGTTTGGCGGTATCTGCGCTACCTGGGCGCCACTCCTGCCGACGCCGAGGATCTGACGCAAGAAAACTTTTTGGCGTTGGGTCGGGCAGCGTTTGAGGAGCGTAGTGAGCGCGAGACTGCTGCCTACCTCCGCAAAGTAGCTCGCAACCAATTGTTGATGTTGCGGCGGTCTTCGGGTCGAACAGTTGGCACGGTGGATTTGGCCGCGGCCGAATAGGTGTGGGCCGACATGGTGGACTCGGGCGGCGTAGAAGGCCTGTTGGCCGCACTGGCCGACTGCCTAGAAACAATCGATGGCCGCGCCCGTACGGCACTCGACCTATTTTACCGTGAGGGCGAGGGCCGCTACGTGCTGGTCGCGAAGCGTTGCTTTCTTATAAACTGAAAACTGACGCAGACCTTACCCCACGTCGCCCAGATTCAGTGCTTTGCCATAACGAACAAGCATCTGATGGCGCAGCCGTTCGTGGTCAGCATGGCAGAGCCCCGGATCAGCGGCGACAAGCAACTGTGCGTCGCGGCGCGCTTCTTCCAAGAGTTCGCGATCTCGCTGTAGGTCAGCAATGTACAGCGGTGGCAGGCCATGTTGCTGGGTGCTGAACAAATCGCCCGGGCCGCGCAGCTCGAAATCGAGCTCCGCCAACTCGAATCCGTCGGTCGATGATGCGAATGCCTCCAAACGGTGGCGCCCCGCCTCGCTGGCCTCGCTCAGAAGGACTCCGCAAAAACCGGCATGGTTGCCGCGGCCCACGCGACCGCGGAGTTGATGCAGTTGGGCCAGGCCAAACCGTTCGGCACCGGCGACCGTCATCACCGTGGCGTTGGACACATCGACGCCGACTTCAATGACAGAGGTGCTGACCAAGACCTGGATCTCCCCGGCGCGAAAGTCGGCCATCACCTGCTGCTTTTCGCCAGCCGACATCCGGCCATGCAGCAAGCCGCTGCGAAATGCTTCGAGTTCACCGTTGGTTAGCTGCTCAAACGCGGCAGCAACGCTGGGAGCAGATACCGTTTCGGATTCCTCGACGAGTGGAGCGACGACATACGCTTGCCGGCCTTCGCGCAAACGGTCGCGGACGAAACCCCACCAACGCGCCTGTTGGTCCTGTTCTACCAAATAGGTGTTCGTTGGTTGTCGACCTTCGGGTGCATCGCGCAGCACTGAAATATCGAGGTCGCCAAACAGCGTCATCGTGATCGTACGTGGGATGGGGGTTGCGGTCATGACAAGATAATGCGGCCAATGATCTTCCTGTCTTAAGGCGGCCCGCTGCCGGACGCCGAACTTGTGCTGTTCGTCGATGACGACCAGGCCAAGCTTTTTGAACTGCACGTCGTCTTGAATGATCGCATGGGTTCCCAAAATGACATCGAGTTCTCCCGCCGCAAGATCCTGCAATATCTTTTCGCGTTCACCCTTGGTCGTGCTCCCAGCCAGCACGGCGAAACGTACGCGACTGGCAGAGAGTAAATCGGCCAACGTGTCAGCGTGTTGCCGGGTCAGGATTTCTGTCGGGGCCATCAGCGCTGCCTGCTGGCCGTGGGCGACGGCAACCATGATCGCATAGAGGGCGACGATTGTTTTGCCACTACCCACGTCGCCTTGCAGCAGTCGATTCATCGGTCGCCCGAGGGCCATGTCGGCTGCGATTTCGCGAATCGTGGTATTTTGGCCCTCCGTCAACTCAAACGGTAAGAGTCGGCGAATGCGGGCGTCGATCTTCGCCGTCGCAGGTAGCTCGGGAGCCCCCCACGATTGCTGCTGCGACCGGCGAATCGCCACGGCTAATTGCAAGATGAACAGTTCCTGAAAAATAAACCGGCGCTGCGCTGCCGTGAGCGCTTCCTGATTATCCGGTTGGTGTATGGCGCGTATCGCCGTCGTCAGAGGCAGCAAGTTGTATTTCAACAGCAGTTCATCCGAAAAAACCTCCTCGGGCACTTCCGCAAAATCGGCTAACACCAAATCTGAAATCCGCCGCATATGGTACTGCGATAAACCATCGGTCAGCGAATAGACCGGTAGCAGTAATTTGCCGGTGGCAGAGGCTTCTTCCTCAGCAAGCCACGTAATTTGCGGGTGCGACATTTCCCACATCATACCGCGCCGCTTCGGCTTGGCAGTCAGCAACAGGTGCTGACCCTCTTTGAACTTTTTACTCATGAACGGCTGATTGAACCAGGTGGCACGAAGATGCCCACTGGGGTCTTGCAGCAATAGCGAGACACGGGTCTTGCCAAATCCACTGGTGGCAGTGGCCACTTCGACCACCGCTCCGCGCACACTTTGCAGCGTCTCGTCTTCTAAATCGGCAATGGGCCGTTCGTCAGAGAGATCGAGATAGTCGCGGGGGAAATTGAACAGCAGATCGCTCACGGTGCGAAGATTGAGCCGCGCGAGCAGGTCGCCCCAGCGCCGATCGATACCGGGGATTCTTTCGACAAGCGTCGTCAGGATTTGGCGAGCCGTGTCGGGTGAGTCCTGCGTAGGCGAGGGGGCTGGAGAATCCATTTGCCTATTCTAGCGTGATTCGACCGTGGCAACACCGGCTAGGCTAGCTACATGGCGTTCCCGCGGGAGCATCGAACACGCATTCGGACCAACAATCCATTGGAACGAGTGATGCGTGAGATCCGTCGCCGGACGCGTGTGGTGGGCGCCTTTCCAGACGGCAATAGTGCTCTCATGTTGGTGGCTGCCAGGCTGCGTCACATCGCCGGCACGAAGTGGGGCACGCGCAAGTACCTCGACATGTCACGGCTCGATGAGCTATTAAAAAAATACCTGCGAATATTCGGACTGAAATCAGAAACTCAAACGGTACTCTAGAGAGTGATGTAACAGAGGTGTCCGCGGGACGCTACCCAACCTGTCAGACTGGGCCTGCCCCAAAACCAAAGTGCGCAACTTGACGGACGCTACCCAACTGAAACTGCTATCCCGCACGGGTGAATATCACCCGTGCGTCCAATCGCAAGATGCCCACCGTTCGATCTTACTCCTCTTCGCTCTTGAGTAGTGCTATTGAGATAGATCGCAGGACACGTGGACAAGGATCTGACCTGGCCCCCTCCTCGCGCACAAACGGTAGGTCGTCAAGCCGCGGCGAAGTGGCACACCGAAGTTAGAACTGCTCCCAATAGATGCCTATCTGGCGACCCTCAAGATTGGAAGTACGGTTTTCGACGTAACTTCCCTTGGAGTTGTCGATTTACAGAAACCGCTATGACGGTTTCAGTAGCTTTGCCATTATTCAGTTGCCAGCGTCTTAAGAACCAGCTCGGGCGGAATTCCAATCGAGACGACGTGCAACTGCCCCAGATATTCGGCTGCGCTCGGCGCTGCAAAGCCCGTTTTGGCCGCTACGAATGTGCAGGTGTGGTCGGCTCGGACGGCGTCCAGCGTGGGAAGACCCGTTTCGCAGTCCAGTCCACTGGGGACGTCAATAGCCAGTCGCCGACCTGAATTGTGGTTTAGCCACTGTATCGCCGAACGAAAGGGTTCGCGAGGTGCGCCAATTGCACCGGTGCCCAACATGGCATCAACGAACCAAGAGGCATCTGCCGCTTCAGTATTCAGGGCAGCTTTCGAATCGGACGCTGTCGACAGATCGACTACAGGTACATCTGTGTAACAAAGTATCCGATAGTTCTGCAGCGCGTCGCCCCGCAACTCGTCCGGCGGCGCGAGGAGTAGTACCTTGGTTTGCACACCGCGGATTTGCAAATGTCGGGCAATGACAAAGCCGTCGCCAGCGTTGTTGCCTTTACCGCAGAGAATGGCGACGGGGGGCGCCGAGCGTTCGGTGGCAACGCGGCTGATGAGCAGCGGATCGACTTGGAGCAATACATCGACGACACCACGGCCGGCGTTTTCCATGAGGACCATGCCGGGTATGCCATAGCGCTCGACGGCAATTGAGTCGATGGCGCGCGATTGCTCACGAGTAAGAAATATGTCCGACATGTGCATAGCTTAACACATGCATTTAGGTGTGCGACCAGAGAGCTATCGCCTCTCCTACGGAATCGCAGCGGAAATACCCGTCACCGCACCCGCTTGGAACAAAGCCCCGCGTAGGCTAAGCGGCACTGGATCGATCATGTAGGGTGCACAATTGCCTGGGCGATAGTAGCCGAGTGCGTAGACACACTCGCACGGCGTGCGGACGCCCATCTTGTAGGGAAGCACTGGCACCGAACCAAAGAAGTGGACGCCCGACATGATTGGCTGGACGTAGGGCCCCCAGCTATGGCCGTAACGTTCCAGTCGTACTTGCTCAAAATAGAGTGGCTTGTGGCACAAAGCCGAAGCCTTCCAGTTGTAGGTGATCAGCGGCCACTCGCGCGACGGGAGTGGCTCGTTGCCCAAGGCACATTCATAAGGAAAATCTTCCCCTGGGCTGCCCGTAAGGCGAATGCTAATGTCGATTGCCTCGATTCCACTCTCACGAATTCTGGCAATTTCCTCGGAGCAATTCTTGTCATTCTCCTCACGTTCTCGGGCCAGTTGCTCGCGCAGATTTGCCGCCTCTTTTTCGGTCGGTTCGAAGGCAGAGCCCTCCCGCGAACCTTGTTTGCCTTGCAAAAGATCTTCCGTTTTTTCGATGGCGTCTTTCAGCCAATCTTCGTCGCCAAAGGGATCCGACTTAACCGGCACTTCCAGAGGATCGTCGCCGAACAATTCCTTTGCTCCATCGTCTTCAAACAGATCGCTTTCGATTTGGCGTCGATGGATTTCGTCTTGAATCGATGCTTCGATGTCTCCATCGGCGTCTAGTTCGGGGTCCATCTCAGAGTCCGACTCGCTCGGCTCAAGTTCATCCATCGCCTGGTCTGCGGATTCTTCGGTGTGTTCTTCGGTGTGTTCTTCGGTGATTTCTTCGGTGATTGTGTCGATAGGTTCGTCGAAGGGATCGTTATCCGGAATCGATTCGTTGCCAGGAAGCTGAGCAAGGCGGTCCGCTGGAAAAGAATCGGGGCCGCTCACTTCGTTGACGACCCTATTCTTGTCGATATTCCGATCACGCATGGCGTTTGTTCTTGCGTCGCGGGCGTCTTCTTCTTCCCATGTCGCAGTCACGATGCGCGAATCTCGCATCATCGGCGTGCCCCTGCGCCCGGCGGCTTGCGTCTGCTGGTGGGTAACGACTTGCGGTCTGCCCCATCGCAACTCGCCTGCGGTAGCAGCCGAGGTTGTCATAGATAAGAGTACGCCGGACCAACTCAAAAGTGCCCCGACGCGCACCATTTGAGCGAGGCGACGAACCCGTTTTGATAGGAACGCACGATGGTCGGCTGAGGCAGTCGTACGCGACGGGCTCGGAGGCCTATCGACCACTGAAAGGGGCAATTCAAAACACGTTCTAAGATTTGTCGGACGAAGAGTATTCCGCCGAATAGTTGGGAGATTCTTGCGTAATGGCGATGTCATGCGGATGGTTCTCCCGCACACTTGCCGGCGAGACTTGAATAAATCTCGCCTCCGTGCGCAGCTCCTCGATGGTTTTGGTGCCACAATATCCCATACCGGCTCGCAGGCCGCCCGTCAATTGGTAGAGAAAGGGGCTTAACGCGCCCTTATAAGGCACGCGTCCTTCCACTCCCTCGGGGACAAGCTTGCCGTTGCCGGCGTTCTCCTTCGACTGTCGGTAGCGTTCGCTTGAGCCATGTACCATGGCCCCCAACGAACCCATGCCGCGGTACGTCTTGTAGGTCCGGCCTTGGTACAACACGCGCTCGCCGGGACTTTCGTCGAGCCCGGCCAAAAGGCCGCCGAGCATGACCACGTGGGCCCCAGCTGCAATTGCTTTTGTAATGTCTCCTGAGTAACGAATGCCGCCATCGGCGATAATCGTCGTCTCGCTACCTGCTGCCGCCTGAGCGACGTTGTAAATTGCTGTAATTTGAGGAACACCAATGCCCGAGATTACCCGCGTCGTGCATATCGATCCGGGTCCGATGCCCACCTTCACCGCATCGACTCCCGCGCGGATCAAATCTCGACATGCGTCGGCTGTTGCGACATTGCCCGCGACGACGTCGATGTTCCATTTCTGCTTAAGCTCTTTAACCGTTTCGATGACGTTGGATGAGTGCCCGTGGGCGCTGTCGACGACTAGGAAATCAACAGCCTTTTCAATTAAGCTCGCGGCTCGTTCGTAGTCGAACACGCCGATTGCCGCTCCCACACGGAGCCTTCCCTGGGTATCCTTCGAGGCCTGCGGAAACCGTCGCATCATGTCAATGTCTTTGATGGTAATCAGCCCTGTCAGTTTGTAATCTTCGTCAACCAGCAAAAGTTTCTCGACCTTTTTTGCCATCAAAATCTTCTCAGCTTCCGCAAGCGTTACAGTCGCCGTGGCTGATACGGTCGCGGTGACGAGCCCCTCGTGTGTCATCACTTCGGCGATGGGAAGGCTATTATCTTCGAGAAACCGCAGATCGCGACGGGTCAGAATGCCCACCAGCTTGCCGTCTGCGGTGATGGGGACGCCTGAAACTTTTGACTCGTCCATCGTCGCTCGAGCAGTAGCAACGCTAGCATCAGGCGGCAGCGTCACCGGGTCGAAGATGATGCCGTTGGCCGAGCGCTTGACCTTGTCGACCTCTTCGGTCTGGGCCTCGATCGACATGTTTTTGTGAATGACGCTGAGGCCACCCTCTTGCGCCAAGGCGATCGCCATTTCGCTTTCGGTCACAGTGTCCATGGGCGAACTGAGCACCGGCAGATTCATGGTGATCTGTTTGGTGAGTCGAGTCGAGACATCGACTTCGGTAGGCACGACGGTGCTATAGCGGGGTTCGATCAGCACATCGTCGAAAGTCAGGGCGGTCCCAGTCAGCTTGTCCTGCATCCAAAGGCTCCATCACGGCGGAGTGGGTGGAATCGCACATTATCTAACTAAACCGAAGAGTAGTCTAGCCCCACGGAACCTTCAGTATACCGACTAACGTACTATCCCGCGGGTACCCTGTGCCATCGAAAGCGAATGCTGTATTCTGGGCTGACGCAAACTTACGTGCTTGATTGCCTCCCCCTTCTCATTGCCTCCGTAATAGTTGCTCGAATAAGTTAGGTGTATGCGGCCGTCTTTGGCTTCTATGACACATGGATAACTAAAAGAGGCTTCGTTGGGACGTTCGGACTCTACCGTTTTAAAAGGCTTCCAACTTGCGCCTTCATCATGCGAAACGGCCAAACTAATTGAGTGCCGTCCATCATCCAAGTTATTGTAGGCCAATACCCAACTACCATTTTTTAAAGCAACCACATTAACTTTCGAGCCTGGGTTTGGCAAATCGGTTTCCTGCATAGTCGACCAATTACGACCTTGGTTGTCAGAAACGCTATAGCGTATACGTTTGTGAACGCCATTTTCGCGCATCATTGCTACCACGTGGCCATTCGAGCGTTCCAGTACAGTTGGCTGGATGCTACCATAGCTCACAAGGGGTTGGCTTGCCTTCCAGGAATTGCCACCATCGTCCGAGATGGCCATGATTGAGGCGACAAAGCGATCGGAATAGAGTGGCAAAAGTCTCTCACCCGATTGAAGTTGAATTGGTTGGTTCGCCGTCATCCAGCCAAGGCGTTGGTTAAGCTTGGAATTCGACAGGGCAGCAAAATAACTAAGGGCTCCCACCGCAACACCAGTAGCCATTATACCGTAACAAATACAGCTCCGGTAAACTAATCGAGACCAGCCTCCTAGGCCGGTACGCCGTTGCCGCCAACAGTGTACGCGGTAAGTAGAATAATTGATAAGAACCAGAACCAAGAGCACTAGGAAGATCACTTCCCACTTGTCGCGTAGAAATTCTAAACATGTAAGCGAGAAAACTTCTGCCCTAATTGCTCGTGGAAGAAATAACAAGCCTTCATTTTCCCTCCGCGAAAATGTTTCATCTACGACTTGGCAAGTTATTGCTGCCTATAATTGGTACTACTGCGCTGCGACTATCTTTGCAATTGGTACAAACTATCACCCCGCTGAAGAACCAGCACGATCGACGCATTACTCTACCTCCGGTGCGCAAGGTGCCAGGCAGGAGAAAATTGACCAATCGGCAAGATCAGCCACGGTATTCCATCCGCAAGCCAGAAAACCTGAGTGGAAAGGTCGAAGAAAAGAGCCGATCAAGTTAATCGCATAAAAAAACCGGGGGCCTAGCTCCGAGAAGCTGGCCCCCGGTGAGGGGAAAATAATCGCAGGCAATTCTAATCCGAACCTAGTAGGTAAGAATCATATCACAGGCCCACATGTTCTGATCGAAATTGGTGGCCGGAACCCAGTCCTTGCGAAACTCAGGGCGAAGGACCAAGTTATCGAGCAATTTGACGTTCACGCCGCTGGTATACTCGTAGTGCGATGTTTGATCGTCTCTCCACCATTCCATACGACTGCCGAAGCTCACGATATCGTTGTAGGAGTAGAATAAGTATTGGTTGATTCCGAGGTCCTCGTCACCACCAGTATTCTTAACCCTCTTGTAGTCGGTCTGGAATACGTAGTTGACACGATCAGTCAACGTAACGTCTGCAACAATACTGTGCGAGTAATCGTCGTCGTTATGGGGCGTGGCACCGATGGCACCGAAGTTACCGTAGGTGTTGATATAGGTCAAAGTAACATCATCGGATAGGCTCGCAGAGAAACCACCCAGCCAGCTGTTGCCTTGATTGGTATTGTCAAAACCGGTATCCCAGCCGAGCGTCCAACCACCATAAAGGGTCATGCCTTCAAAACCTGAGTAAGTGCTCAGCACACCGGTGTGCGTAAATGGCTCGCTATTGAACATGGTCAATGAGTGGCTGTAGAAGAAATTATCCGGCGCACCGACAACTTCGTAGCCTACCAAAGTGAAGAAATGACCGATTTTTACACTAAAATCGCCCATGGCTACTTCACCATACAACTGGGGAATCGCCCAACCATAAATACCATGGTCGAAACCAGCATCGAAAGTACCACCATTTGGAGCGCCTGCGCCAGGATTGCCGAAAGCCTGCGTCTTCTGGGCGTCGGTCCCGTAAATGAAGTCGGCACGGAAACCAAGACCTAGGCCATTGGAACCATCCGCTTCTTTACCTATGTAGAACCACTGTTGCTGTAGATTCACGTCTTTGGGAACGTCGTTGAAGGCAGAGCTATCACCGTACGCCGCAGAGAGAGGCGTTTGACTGTCGTGGTAACCGAACTGCGTCCAGCCACCGACGTCGATACTATCGATACCGAGCGCACCGGCAAGAGTAAACCCTTCTACGGCGCCGCCCCCGATGCCACTTAAGAGTCCGCCACCTGCAACACCGCAGCCGCAGCCACAGGCATCACCGCAGCAATCATCGCCACAGCAGCTATCGTCGCAGCAATCATCTCCGCAACAACTGTCGCAGCCGACGGGGGTAACTTGTTGGTCGTAAGACCACTGACTCAGGTCCTGCGCAAGCGCGGGGGCTGCAGCAAGTGTGAGTACAGCAATTCCTGCTGTCCAAAATTTGAGATTCATCTTTAAGCTCCTTCTTTTCCGCTCAGCTGTATCATCCAGTTCCAACCAGAAAACAGCACAAGCAAGGTTCGTTTGAGCAATCCCCATGAACGGGTTCACAATGGGATCGCGGACTGCGATTTCACTTTCCGCATCGCAATCTGTATCGACGTAGCCAGCACACTAAATGGAGTCGGCAGCCCGCAAAAGACAGGAAAAACATTTGCCAAAACCCGGAAAATGACAAGTTGTTCCGATTGCACCGATTGCCCGACTTCGCGAGCTAGCAGTAACGTCTAACCCATCTTCGACAGTTGCCCCCTGAAATCGGCGCAAAATGGACGTAAGTCCTTTGTTGACAACGCGCGGTCTCGGCGTGATGGAAAATGTGTAGTGCCAAATCTTTTCTCGGGATCCCGGATGCGCATTGCTTTATCCGCAAGCGACGACCATAACGCGTAGTGACATTTGCAAGGCCTCCGAATCGGAGGTCACTCGTGTTTGCTCGCATCAAGAAATCAGGGTCTTATCGTTACGTCCAGGTTGTGCATAACGAGCGCATCGAGGGAAAGGTGCGGCAACGTGTCATTGCCACACTGGGACGCCTTGATGTCCTCAAGTGGGTGTTGCAGACGGATACCGATCTCCGGCAGAAGAAGTTGCCAGGCGTTACAAGAACTTGCTGATGGTGGAAAACCTGTTCCGGACGATGAAATCGATTCTGGACACTCGTCCGATTTACCACAAGTGCGATGACACGATTCGCGGCCACGTGTTTTGCAGTTTCTTGGCGTTGGTCC
>Ga0115002_10007657_pt1 | contig 12113 bp, 9 predicted proteins | sample ArcticOcean_MG_C_8_FD_89576 | JGI IMG/M metagenome (GOLD analysis project Ga0115002, IMG submission 89576) | Marine microbial communities from western Arctic Ocean - ArcticOcean_MG_CB11_86 | ecosystem: Environmental > Aquatic > Marine > Oceanic | place: Arctic Ocean: Canada Basin | collected...
CTTCATCACCAATATGGTGAAGTGCCGCCCACCCAACAACCGCGACCCTTTCCCCGTCGAGATCTCCACCTGTTCTAGCTACCTCGACGCCCAAATAGAGACCATCGCGCCTGACGTTATCATTCCGCTCGGCCGCCACGCGCTGAGCCGCTGGTTTCCGAACGAGACCATCAGCAAGCTGAAGGCCAAGCCCCGGCGCTTCGGCTCGCAGGTCGTGCTGCCGCTGTACCATCCTGCCGCGGCGCTCCACAACGGCAGCCTGCGCTCCGTCATCATGGACGACTTCCAGCGGGTGCGAGCGCTGCTGGACGAGGCGTACCAGGTGCCAACGGTGCACGAGGCCGAGCCCAGCGAGCAGGTGCCACTGCTCGAGCAGGCGGCGGTTGCAGCCCCAGCGGTGCCCGCGAGCACGAATCCGCGAGTGGCCGCGCCCGCGAAGCCGGATGAGTCCGCTGCAACGGGGGCCGACCGACCGACCTCAGCCAGGAGCCCAAGGGCGATGGGCAACTGAGTTTGTTCTAGCGCCAGTGGTGCTTCCCTTCATGTCGTATACCATTAGGGAATGACAGCTCCCCTTCGTATCGTTGCACTCGGCGGCCTTGGCGAGATCGGCAAGAACATGATGGTCATCGAGTCGGGCGGCGACATCGTCGTCGTCGACTGCGGGCTCATGTTCCCCAAGGCCGACATGCTCGGCGTCGACCTCGTCCTCCCTGACGTCACGTACCTGCTTGAAAATAAAGACCGGGTCCGGGCTATCCTCATCACCCATGGGCACGAGGACCACATCGGCGCGCTGCCTTTCGTCCTGCGGGAGTTGAACGTGCCGGTCTATGCACCGCCACTGGCTTACGATCTCGTTCGCGTCAAACTCGAAGAGCATGGTGTGCTCAACGGCCGTGACCTGCACGAGATCCAGCCGGGAGACATAGTTCAGCTTGGCGATACGACAGCAGAGTACTTCCGCGTCTGCCATAGCATCCCCGACGCCTGCGGCATTGCGTTACGGACGCCCAGCGGCCTCGTCCTTCACACCGGCGACTTCAAGATCGACCACACGCCGGTGGACGGAAACCCGGTGGACCTCCAGCGCATCGCGGAGCTCGGGCAGGAGGGTGTCTTCCTCTTGATGTCCGATTCGACGTACGCTGAGGTGCCTGGGCACACGCCGTCCGAGCAGGTCGTCGGCGCGGCGCTGAAGCACGTCGTCATGGACGCACCTGAACGGGTGATCGTCGCCACCTTCGCGTCGCTGATTGCCCGGGTGCAGCAGATCGTAGACGCTGCAGTGCTCGACGGCCGCAAGGTCGCCTTCGCTGGTCGCAGTATGGTTAACAACGTCCGCATGGCGCTCCAGAAAAGCTACCTCCGAGCGCCCGCGGGGACCATCGTCGACCTCGGCGACATTGACGGCTTCCCCGACGACGAGCAGGTCATCGTCGTTACCGGTGCTCAGGGCGAGCCCACCGCCGTGTTGTCTCGCATTTCCACCAATCGTCACCGCGAAGTGACGATCCGCCCCAACGACACCGTGGTCCTATCCGCATCCACCATCCCAGGCAACGAGACCCTGGTGTCCCGCACCATCGACAACCTCGTGCGCCTCGGGGCCAACGTCATCACGCCCCGCCAAGCTCCGGTCCACGTACGTGGGCACGGCAGCGCCGAAGAACTCAAGCTGATGCTCAATCTCGTGACGCCCCGGTACTTCGTGCCGCTCCACGGCGAGTACCGGATGCTGGCAGCACACGCCAAGCTGGCCCAGGCGGTGGGGGTAGAAGCGGCAAATGTGTTCGTGCTGGAGGACGGCGATCTGCTGGAGATCAACGATGGCGGAGGAACGGTCGTCGGGCATGTCCCCGCGGGCCACATCTACGTCGACGGCACAGACCGCTGGGACATGGAGAGCATGGTCATCCGCGACCGCAGGCTGCTCGCGCGCGACGGTTTCGTGGTCGTCGTGGTGCCTATCGACCATACGGGCCATCTCGTCGGCAAGCCTGAGGTGGTCTCCAGTGGCTTCGTTGACCCCTCGCAGGCCGACGGTATGCGTAAGGAGGCTTCCGATTTGCTCGCCAACACGCTGGCCAACGGGACGGGACAAAACCTAGAGTGGGAAGCGCTCACGCAGACGGTGCGAGAGGTGCTAGCGAGGTTCCTGCACGAGCAAACAGGGCGCCGGCCGATGATCATACCGGTGCCCATCGAGGTCTAAGGGCCGATACCGTGATTGGCGCTCTCCTGGCAATGGTTGGTCTTGGCCGTCTTGTCGGTCTGGTGTTGATTGCCCTCATTGCCTACGTGGCCGTCGCGAGCCCGGATTGGGCCATCGACCCGCTGCGCAGCCTGGGCGAGGCCGTCTTCGAAGCCGTCGGCGCCGCGGCCTATCCCCTTGCGGCTTGGCTCTTGGTCGTGCTGGCGCTGCTGCGATTCAACCCTGTTTCCCTGCTGCGCAAGTGGCGCTACGTCCTGGGCAGCTCCTTTGTGATCTTCGCGGCGCTGGCGGCCCTTGCGCAATTCGAGGGTGAGCTCCCGCTCATTGGCTCTGCCAATCTCGGGGGTACCGTAGGGCAGGACGTGGGCGGTGGCAGTAGCGTTTTGGGCTGGGCGACCGCCATTTTGTCGGGAGCGCTCGGCGTCTGGGTCGCGCTGCCCCGGCGTCTATCGAGACAACTCACCCGCCGCTCCGTGAACGCCACCGCGACCGGCTCGTCGCAGACCGCACGCGCCTCGCGGGGCGCTGGCCGATTCTTCAGACGCTCGGTGCGCGACGCCGCGCGTGTCGCCACAGGCGCCCGCAACGCGCTCGCGGCCGCTCGCGGGCCGAGGCCCGAGGACACGGAGCTCGCTCAGGGCCTCAAGGACTTTCTGAGCAGCGCTGCGCCCGTCGAAGCCCTTCCGCTGCACGAGGCTCTATCCGCCGCTGCCGAGGAGACCTCTGATGTGTACCCAGAGCCAGGCGGCGCGCCCGTAGAGGCCGCCGCCACCCAATCGCCCACGGCGGGCCAGCTAACCGCAAGCCGAGCGCCCGTACCGTGCGCACCTCGCCCGGCACGGGCGAAGACCAACGGCTGGGCGCTCCCGACGACCGAGATGCTGAACGCCGCCACGGTCGACAGCGCCGTCACCGATGAGCACCGAGCCACCGCGCGGCTGATCGAAGAGGCACTGGCCGATCACCGCGTCGAGGTCCACGTGGCGGAGATTCGGCCAGGCCCGACCGTCACGATGTTCGGCCTTGTCCCCGGTTGGAACCAGACGCCCCGGCGAGGACGGGCGGACGATGAGAGCGCCCCCGCATCGACGCGCAACCGGGTGCGCGTCGATGCGATCCTGGCGAGAGAGAAGGACCTAGCGCTGGCGCTCGCCGCACCAAGCCTGCGCATCGAGGCGCCGGTGCCTGGCGAGTCGGTCGTCGGCGTCGAGGTGCCAAACAAAACACTCACCGGCGTGCCCATCCGCTCTATCGTGGAGTCGGCCGTGTTCGCGCAGTCGGCGGCCGCGGGCGGGCTGCCCGTCGCCCTGGGTCAAGCGTCGGCTGGCGAGCCTGTGGTCATCGACCTGCTCAAAATGCCCCACCTGCTGATCGCGGGCGCCACGGGCAGTGGCAAGAGCGTCTGCATTAACACCATCTTGGCGTCCATCTTGCTCAGCCAGCGCCCGGAAGACGTCCGCCTGATGCTAGTCGACCCCAAGCGCGTGGAACTCACTCCGTACAACGGCATCCCTCATCTGGTCACGCCCGTGGTCGTCGAGCCCAGTCGCGTCGTGCGCCTCCTACGCGGCGCCATCCAAGAGATGCTGCGTCGCTACCAGCGGTTGGAGGAGGCCAGCGTGCGCAACGTCCAAGCCTACAATCGTAGTGCCAAGGCCACGGAGCACATGCCCTACTTGGTGATTTGTATCGACGAGCTGGCGGACCTCATGATGACGTCCGCCTTCGAGGTCGAGCAGGGCATTTGCCGTTTGGCCCAGCTCGGACGGGCCACGGGTATCCACCTGGTCGTGGCCACCCAGCGCCCGTCGGTAGACGTAGTGACGGGGCTCATCAAGGCGAACTTCCCCAGCCGCATTTCCTTCGCGGTCGCTTCGCAGGTCGACTCCCGCACGATCCTTGACACTGTTGGGGCCGAGCGGCTGCTGGGGCGCGGCGACATGTTGTTCTTGTCCCCAGACGCCGCGAAGCCGAAAAGAGTGCAGGGCGCCTACGTGGCTGACGACGAGACGGAGGCGCTGGCGGACCATTGGCGTAGCAACCAGGGCGGCGCCCTTGCGGACATCGACCTCGAAGACCTGGCTCGCGAGGCCGAATTAGCCGGGACCACACTGAACGGAGCGCCCGCGGTGGTGGACGGGGATGGCGACGGCCCGCTATACCAGCGAGCGCTGGACCTCGCGTCACGCACGCGCTCGCTGTCGACATCGCTGCTGCAACGGCGCCTGCGCATCGGCTACCCACGCGCGGCACGGCTCATGGACCAATTGGAAGACGAAGGTATCGTCGCCTCAAGTGCGGAGCCCGGCAAACCGCGCACCGTCCTCTACACGCCTAACGACACCTAGCGCACCCACCCGGCACCCGCGTAGCATCGTGGCCGAGATGGCCGCCTCGCCCCTAGGTCTTGCCCAACGCCTGCCTTTCTACTACGGCTGGCTGATCGTCGGCGCCCAGTTTATGGCCGTCATGGCGACGGCCGGCCCGACCACTTGGGCCTTTGGAGTCTTCGCAGGGCCCATGGAGGCAGAACTGGGATGGGGCCGCGGCACCCTGTTCGGCGCAGTCACTGTGCGCATGATCATCGGTGTCGGCCTCATGCCGTTCATGAGCCGACTCATGGACAAGCCTCGGTGGCCCGCCCTCGTCATGGTATCGACCAGCGTGGCGTACGCGGTCTCGCTGATGCTGGTGGCCACGGTGCAGACAGTGACCCAGTACTACCTAGTGCTCGGCGTCCTAGGCGGGCTGAGCGCGGCAGGGGCCAGCGGCGGCCTCTACCAGGCCATTGTCCCCAAGTGGTTCATCCGCAAGCGCGGCCGGGCGGTGGCGTTCGGCTCCATGGGGTCGTCGCTAGCGGCGCTGACCTCCCCTCTATATGTCGGCCTGTTCGTGGACAGCTTCGGCTGGCGCTCCGCATGGCTGCTGACCGGTGTCGTGATGTTCGTGGTCATGGTGCCCATCGCGACCCTAGTGCGCCGCCAACCCGAGGATGTCGGCCTGCTGCCCGACGGCGCGGTCGTGGAGGCGCCTTCGGCGGCGGCCAGGGCCGCGCCATCGGGCGACGTCAGCTTCACCGTCGGCCAGGCGCTGCGGTCGCCGACGACATGGTTCCTCATTGCGGCAACCGTCCTCATATCCGGGTCACTCCAGGGACTCGGCTCCAGTTGGATCAACCATTACCAAGACTCCGGGCTCTCCAAGGAGTCTGCTCGGTTGTCGGTGTCGGTCTACGGTATTTTCGCTATCGGCGGACGCATCGCGTGGGGCCTGGCGTCTGAGCGCGTACATATCAGGCACGTGTTCCTCTTCGCGTGCGTGGTCACGGGGTTACCGCTGATTCTGCTGACCAACGTAACCTCGCTGCCCATGGCAATGCTCTACTCAGCCTTAGCCGGGCTCACGTTGGGAGGTTACGTGTCCATTCAGGCGCTGATCTGGGCCGACTACTACGGCCGTCGGAACCTAGGGGCGATTCGCGCCTACTTCGCAACCCCGTCTCTTTACGCCGCAGCGGCCGGGCCGTGGTGGATCGCGATGCTGCATGACAGTACCGGAGGTTATCAATCGGCCTACTGGGTCATGCTTGGCGGTTGGCTCGCGGCTGCAGGTCTTGTCTATGTGGCGCGGCCGCTGCGAAACACGGAGCCCAGCAGCGCGCCGAAGATCAGCGCGGGGCCCTAGCCGGTTGCCTCGGCAGCGGCGGCGGCGGCCACTTGGTCCGGCATGCGCTCGCGCTGTTCGAGTTGCGCTTTGACACCCGCCCAGATGGTGTCGTATTCGGCGCTGACCGCGTCGTGGGCCAAGACCGTGGGCATGGACTGGTCTTTGTAGTCAGAGCGCAGCTCGATGGTACCGAGAAACGGCAAGCTGAGGTCGTCTGCCAGTTCCTGGCCGGCACCTGAGCCGAAGATCTCGCCGGTGAAGTTCTCGACGATGCCAAGCACTTCGACGTTCAGTTTCTTGATCATGTTGATGGAGCGCTTGGCGTCCATCCCAGCGAGGGGTTGCGGCGTGGTCACGACCACAAACCCGTCCATGGTGAGCACCTGCATGACGGTCAAGGGGGCATCAGAAGTACCGGGCGGCATATCGACGACAAGGAAGTCGAGGTCACCCCAATCGGTCATCTGAAGAAATTGATTGAGAGCATTGTGGATCATGGGGCCGCGCCAGATGATGGCCTCGTCCTCTTTCTCTTGGAAGAAGGCCATGGAGACTATTTTCACTCCGTCTTTCTCAGCAGGGGTGATGCGGCCGTTCTCGACCACGGGGCCCGTGGTGATCCCGAGCACTTTGGTGGCGTTGGGGCAGTCGATGTCGGCATCCAGCAGGCCGACGGAGTAGCCAGCCTTGACAAGGTGCGCAGCCAAATTCACGGCGACGGTCGTCTTACCAACGCCGCCCTTCCCGCTGTAGACGCCTACCTTGGTCTTGATCTGACCAAGTGATCGGCCAATCTGCCGGCGTTGCGCCCACTGGTTCTTGATCTGCGCCAGCCGGGCCTGCCGCTGCTCTTCGCTCATCGGTTGTTGCATGGGTTCAACGCTCCCGTGGTTCGTGCTGGGGCCGCGCCAACTAGGCTTACTGCGTCAGGCTGATGGGAGAGCCGTGGAGGCCGTTCGTGCTGAGACACATCGTCTATGGCGAACCTGCCGGAGGGAAGCGCAAGTGAATAACCATCCGTCCCGGGCCTTGCACTCAAACCGGGCGCCTGCCGCCCTGACAGTCTGCTAGTCGTCGATGCCGAGGATCTTTTTGCCATCCTCGGAGATGCGTTCCGGGCTCCACGGCGGCTCGAACACGATCTCGACGTTGACGTCCTTGACACCTTCGACCTCAGCGACGGCCCATTCGGCCTGTTGGGCGATGAACGGGCCCATGCCGCAACCTGCGGCGGTGAGGGTCATCAGCACCGACACGTTCTTATCATCCGAAACGCTCACGTCGTAGACCAATCCAAGGTCCACGATGTTCAACGGGATCTCCGGATCGTAGACATCCCTCAAGGCGTCGGTGACTTCTTCGGCCAGGGTGCTCTTTTGTGCGGTCATCATACGGATTCTAGGAAAGTCGATCTTTTATGTCAACATTAATGGAATGCCTCAGGCCCCTGCTCAAGCCGTGCTCAAGGCTGGTCGGCGATGACGGCGCCGAGCAGCGCTTCCGCGTGCTCACGGCTACCAGCGACGACAAGGTAGAGAGTGGCGCCGTAGCTTTTCATCACCAGATATAGCCCCTCCGGGAGGCTCCGGTCGTACGCCTTCTCCCCAGCCACCGTGGCATCGCCGAGCCCAAGCTGGCCCGCGAAGCGGCCGATGAGGAAGTTGACCAGCGCGTCGGGATAGCCGGCCTTACCCACTGCGACGATACCGACTCCGGCGTCCCGGATCATCTCGGGTGTCAACGTCGCGGGCAGGGAAGACAGGTCGTCGGCGTAAGCGCCGAAAGCGAGGGTGCGCACACGAATCAGGCCCAGGGCACTGCCGAGGCCCGGCACTTGGATGTCCTGGAGTGCCAGCACATCGTCGGCCAGGTCCCCCGCGTTGCGGACGAAGCCGATGGCAACGGGCCTTCCCGGCGGCTGCTCAGGCAGCAGGCGGATGGTCTCCCAAACGTCTGGGTACCGCGCCTCGACTGATACGCGCTGTCCATCCCGCCAGGCGGCGGCGATGCCGGCGCTCCACGATGTCTCCGCCACGCTGAAAAAGAGCGCCTCGCCGTCCAGCGTCTGCAGCCACGCGGCCTGGTCAGCGCCGGGATCGCGCAGCGCCGCCTCCACCCGGACAACGTTGATCGGCTCCAGCTCCTCGTCACCGAGCGCGAATGGAGGGAGCGTTAGCGGCGTGCCTTCGCCCAAGTAGAGGTAGAGGTAGGCGTTAACGTCGACGTCGGGAACGCCTATATCCTCGAACCCGGGCGGCAGCGCCGGCTCACCCGGCTCAACAGAGGCGACGCATCCGGCCGCAAGCAGCACAGCCAGGGCCAGGAGGATGGGTGGGCGCACGGCGGCGCTACCTAGGCCCCGCCGCGGTGCGCTCACCCCGCTCGACAACCTCCTGCGTAACCAAGAGGCGCTTCAGGTCGACGACCTCGTCGCGGAGCATAGAGGCCTTCTCGAACTCCAGCTTCTTGGCTGCGGCCCGCATCTCCGACTCCAGCTCTTTGATGACGCGGGCAAGCTCGTCCTTGGGGAGGCCTCCCCGGGTTTCGTAGGTCGCCTGAGGTTCCGCCGCCGTGCGGACGCGCTCCGTAATGTCGTGTACGGCCTTCACGATGCTTGCCGGCGTGATGCCGTGGGCCTCGTTGTGGCATCGCTGGATCTCGCGCCGACGATAGGTCTCGTCGATGCATCGCTGCATCGAGTCCGTGACTCTGTCAGCGTACATGATGACGTGGCCGTCGACATGCCTCGCGGCGCGGCCGGCAGTCTGGGTCAGCGCGGTCGCCGAGCGAAGGTAGCCTTCCTTGTCGGCATCGAGGATGACGACAAGGCTCACCTCCGGCAGGTCGAGGCCTTCGCGGAGTAGGTTGATGCCAACGACGACGTCGTAGACACCGAGGCGGAGGTCCCGGAGGATCTCGATGCGCTCCAGCGTGTCCACCTCAGAGTGGATGTAGTGGACCTTGACGTTCATCTCGCGCAGGTAGTCGGTCAACTCCTCTGCCATTCGCTTGGTCAAAGTCGTGACCAGCGCCCGCTCGCCTTTGGCCACACGGTTCCCCAGTTGCTCCAGTAGGTCGTCGATCTGGCCCTTGGTCTGCTTCACTTCGATGGTCGGGTCCAGCAGGCCGGTCGGACGGATCACCTGCTCGACGATGCGCTGGCTGTTCTGCAGTTCATAGGGACCCGGAGTGGCAGAGACGAAGACGGCCTGGTTGATTCGGCGCTCCACCTCTTCGAAGTTGAGCGGCCGGTTGTCCATTGCGGACGGCAGCCGGAAGCCGAAGTCCACCAGAGTGTTCTTGCGGGCCATGTCACCATGGAACATGGCTCGCAGCTGCGGGATGCCCATGTGCGATTCGTCGATGATCATCAGGAAGTCATCAGGGAAGTAGTCGATGAGCGTCCAGGGAGCGCTGTGGCGAGGGCGCCGGCCCAGCGGCTGAGAGTAGTTCTCTACTCCACCGCAGTAGCCGGTCTCGCGGAGCATCTCGATGTCGTACTTCGTCCGGTGCTCGATGCGCTGTGCCTCCAGTACCCTCCCTTGCTCGCGGAACCAATCGACGCGCTCCTCCATCTCCGCCTGAATGTCAGTGATGCCAGCCTCCAGTTTGTCCGCCGAGGTCACGAAGTGCTTGGCCGGGTAGATATCGATACGCTCGCGATTGGACAGCAACTCGCCGGTGAGCGGGTCGAGCTCGACGATGCGCTCGACATCGTCGCCGAAGAACTCGATGCGGATCGCGACGTCTTCGTAGGCAGGCATTATCTCCAACGTGTCGCCGCGGATACGGAAGCGCGTGCGGGCCAGGTCGTAGTCGTTGCGCTCGTACTGCATCTCGATGAGCCGCCGCACCAGGCGGTTACGGTTTTTCGTCTCGCCGCGCCGGACCGTCTCAACGAATGAATAGTATTCGTCAGGCGAGCCGAGGCCGTAGATGCAAGACACCGAAGCGACGATCAGCACGTCGCGGCGCGTCATCAGCGAGCGAGTCGCGGAGTGGCGCAGCTTGTCGATCTCGTCGTTGACGTCAGCGTCCTTCTCGATATATGTGTCGGTATTCGGGACGTAGGCCTCGGGTTGGTAGTAGTCGTAGTAGGAGACGAAGTACTCGACAGCGTTGTGCGGAAAGAAGTCGCGGAACTCGGTGGCGAGCTGGGCCGCGAGCGTCTTGTTGGGAGCGAGAACCAAGGTCGGACGCTGCATACTCTCTACGACCTTGGCCATGGTGTAGGTCTTGCCGGAGCCCGTGACGCCCAAAAGCGTCTGGTAATGCATTTCTTTCTGGGCGCCGTCGATGAGTTGCGCGATCGCCTCGGGTCGATCACCGCTCGGCGCAAAATCCGACACGACCTCGAAAGGTATCGATGCGTCGATATCTTCTCGAACCGTAGCCATTACTTACTCCCTGATCGGCGCCATCCCGGCCGCACGACACGGCGGCCCCTCGGCTCAAGGCCCAGCCACAATTGTAAGCGAACGCGGTGCGCCGGGCGTGAAGATCAGCCCCGCCTAGCGACGAACGCCAGGTCGTCGCAATCGTCCTCGACCGGCTCACCATCGAAGCCTCCGTAGACCGCCTCCACTTCGAAGCCCGCGTCCGCCAGCATGTCCCTCATCTCACCAACGTGGACATAGCGCATGGCGAACTCCCGCTCGTGGACGGCCAGTGTTACACCTTCCCTGGTGTGCTCTTCGATCCACAGGTGCGGGTGGCTAAGCTGCTCGGCATGGTCCCAGCGGTTGGTGGCGTGGACGATGACGACGCTGCCGTCCGGCTGCACGACGATGGAGTCAACAAAGGGCTCGTCGCCCGTGTCGGCGAGGAGGTCCGGGTCGGGATTGAACACGTCAAAGGCCAGCGTCCCGCCGGTCGCCAGGTGCGCCGCGGCCGTCGCCAGCACGGCGCGCTGGTCCGAGGGCGTGGTCACGAGTTGGAGGCTACGAAACGGCATGACGACCAGCCCGAACGTGCGCTCTAGGCGCAGGGTGCGCATGTCGTCGGCCTGAAAGGCCGCACGCCAGCCAAGTCCCCGCGCTGCGGCCTTTGCGTTCGCCCTGGCCGCCATGAGCGGGGAGATGTCGATGCCGAGCACGTTGACGCCCGCCTCTGCCATCGCGAGGCTGACGCGCCCGGTGCCGCACCCCAGCTCAAGTACGGGGCCGGCGTTCGCCAGTGCGAGCTGGACGTAGAACGGGACGTCGTGCGTCAGGTCGGCGTAGACCCTGTCGTAGATCTCCGCCCAATCGTCAAAGGGGTATCCAGCGCCTGGTGGTCTCACCGAAGCGACTCTGGGGGGGGGGGCCTTAGGGGAGAGACCATGGCCGCGCAGCATACCAAGCACGGCGGCGAGCGGTGCATCGGCCACCTCCACGCGCCGTTCACGCTGCTTATGCGATGTTTCACGCTAGCGCCACGGCCCGCTACGACGATGGCGGTGAGGCTCGATCTGGAAGCTGAGAAGGAGTGGACTGAAGGCAACCATGGTAAACCCCTCGATCGAGAGCACGTGGAGCTGGCTGTCCACCGGGGCCATACTCAGGCTATCTCTGGGCGTGATTTTCCTTTGGATGTCACTGGTTCGTGGCGCTGGAGAGCAGCGCCTAGGAAGCGGATGAATGGGGATTAGCCGTCGCGGCCCATGCGCTGCAGGGCGCGACGGACGCGCTCTCCGGTGTCGAGTTCGTCCTGCGGCTCGACCGAGAGCGCCTGCCGTGCTTCGATGGCGGAGAAGCCAAGGCTGATCAGCCAGTCCAACGCCGGGTCTCCGCTCGCCACAGCTCGCCCGCCAGCCACCGCAACGACCGCGAGCTCCAGGTCCATCTTCGGGCGCAGCTCGACGATGATGCGCTCCGCCGTGCGCTTGCCGATGCCCGGTGCTCGCGCAAGCGCGTCGGCGTCGCCCACGGCAATGGCGGTGGCTACGGCGTCCGCCGGCATCGCCGACAGCAGGGCCAGCGCGACCTTAGGCCCAACGCCGTTCACGCCGATCAGCAACTCGAAGGTGGCCAGCGCTCGCTCGTCCACGAAACCGTACAGCTGAAGGTCGTCCTCGCGGACGACGAGGTGCGTATGCAGCCCAATATGGGCTCCGTCCGCCACCTGGGCCAGGTCGATGGCCGGAAGGAAGACGCGGAACGTCACCCCGCCAACCGCGACGAGGGCATGGTCGGTCCCTTTCATGCGCACCACGCCGTTCAGCCCCGCGACCAGGCTCAAGAGACGACCGATC
>Ga0115002_10007658_pt1 | contig 12112 bp, 8 predicted proteins | sample ArcticOcean_MG_C_8_FD_89576 | JGI IMG/M metagenome (GOLD analysis project Ga0115002, IMG submission 89576) | Marine microbial communities from western Arctic Ocean - ArcticOcean_MG_CB11_86 | ecosystem: Environmental > Aquatic > Marine > Oceanic | place: Arctic Ocean: Canada Basin | collected...
TCAACGAGACAACGACGGTGACGGCTTGTTAAATGAAGATGGTCGTCACACAGGCGGCGTTTTCTGGTCCCCGGCCCTCGGTCAAGCGTACACCCAGGCACCGTTTCATCGATCGACGCGGGCAGACCTCAGTGATGGTGACCCATCACGAGGGTACGGCTTCGGTGACGACGACTACGACGGCCGTTTTAACGAGGATGCCTTCGATGCTCTCGACAATGACGGCGACGGTCTGGTCGACGAGGACGCGGCAGCACCAGCCGCGTCTCTGCCTGAAAGCGAACGACGGCTCTTCTTTGAGTACGACCGTCGTTCACTGGGCAGCGATGAGGTCGCCGAACTGCTTTTTGAATTTGATGCTGGGCGCGGAGTTTTCGAAGCGATCACCGCCACCGGTGATCCGGTACTGGCGCGCCCGGTCTCCCGGGTGGTCGTGCCCGTCGATTGGTTGCGGCCGGTCCGTCTCGATTCGTTGCGCAACCTCAGTCGGGTGCAGGACGATCGCTTTCTCAGCGGCATTTACGGAGATCGGGATCCTTTCAACACGGCGCGCTTCGGCGCCCAAAACGGCACCAGCAGAATCGGGGACACGGGTTACGGCCAGCTCATAGACGGGAATATCTTCAGCGCGCGAGGCTGGACTCAGCGCACCGAAAACACCGGATTCCGCGTCGAGCTGTTGGGAGCCTATCAAATTGATCTGTTGCGGATCCGGCCGCGGCCCGGGTTCTTCGCTCGCTCGCCCTCTTCATTCCGGATTCACTATGCCAGTGACAGGCCGGACCATGTACAAACGCTTCTGGATGGAGACGGAACGCTGCAAAGCCGACTCCTGGTAAATGACTTTATCATTCCACAGCAAATAGACCGATTGCGGCCACCGACCAAGGAGTTCCACTTCGACCATGGCGAGTTGGGGGCGCCGCCGACCGTAAGGGCCCTCGATCTGCGTGGCGACATGGATTCCGGGGTGCCCTGGGAAATCGCTGAATTCGAGATTTTTGGCAGCGGCTATTCTCACGAAGCCTCTTTTGTCAGCGAGATTGTCGATCTGGGGCAATCAAAGCCGGTGCCCCACCGTTTCTTCGATCCTGAAAACCCTTCTCGGCCAGTCCCATTCGAGTCATTTGTCACCCGTGACGTCGACGGCGACAGGCACATCGACACCGCCGAGCTGGCGCAGTCTGCACTGGATCAGCAGGTCAATTTTGACACTCCCGGGCAGCCTGTCATTCTCGGCGATCTTCGGTGGCGGCTGCAGCTGGAAGACGAGGGCGCCAAGGTGCATCTCAGGATCAGGTCGGGGACCTCGCCAGACACTCGAATTTACCAACGAGGAACCCGTCCAGAGTCGCGCTCACCCTTTGTCGACGACCCGATTGTCCTCGACTGGCCAGAGCCGGGCAGCCGCCTGGATGTTTTTAGTTATGCAGCGCTCAGCGAAGTACAGCGGCCGACTTTCAAGTCACTGCCGCTCAATGAATTCGGCAGTGCGGATGGCGCCAACGGAGGATGGTCCCCCTGGTCGTCCCCGATGGAGCTCACACCGAGTGCCGCAACAGCAGGTTCCGTCGTCAGCATGGCATTTCCTTTCCGCCTTCCGCTGAGCCGTTATGTGCAACTCCGCCTGGACTTCACCACCCAGTTACAAGGGGGGGCGGCAGTCGATTTCATTGAAGTTGACTACGGCCCGCCCGTAGCCAGTCGAGGAATTTTAGCAGAAATCATGCCTACCCAGGCAGAACTGGGTATGGTCTCCTCCTACACCTACATCATACGACCTGAGTTCGATTCCCTCACCCAAGGTTTCAATCGCATCGATGTGGTCGTGCCGTCACCGCAAGCACGGCTTCTTGACTTGCGGATCGATGACCTTTTGGACCCGCATTGAAACACCGCACGATGTCAGCGGCGTGGATTGGCTCGACAGCCTGCATTTCGAAGGTCTCGAGCGCTCGTTCGGCGCGGTCGTACACTCAGGTGCCGGTGGTGGTGAAACCATGCTGTCGCTCAAAATACCTACACTTGGCTTTGCGGATTTCCCCCCGGGGCAAGGTCGAATCATTGAACTTACCCTTAAGACTGCCGTTTTTCAGACACTGACGGAGTTTCCCAGCTGGCTGTGGGGAGACGCGGAGTCAAACGGGGTGAAGCAACGAGCGGATGCAGGAGACGCCTCTCAGAGGGTACCGTCGAACAGTCTTAAGGTCATAGCGACTGGTACGGCGAGTCCGGGCGTCAGAATGGTTGAGCTTACGCCCAATCCGTTCAGTCCAAACAATGACGGCATCAACGACCTCGCCGATTTTCATGTGCAAGCCGTCTCTCTTCTCGGCCAGGGGCAGTTGCAGCTACAGGTACATTCACTCTCCGGCCGTGCGCTACACCGCGCAGTCACTGACCCGGCTACCGCTGGAGAGGCGATTCTAACGTGGGACGGGAGGGACGGTAGCGGCAAGCTCTGTGTCCCTGGAATCTATTTCTACCGAATCTCCCTCCACACGGAGCAGCGGGAGCTGGCACAATCAGCGGTTGGTACCATCGTCCTGGCCGACTGACGGGGGAGTCTGTAACGATTTGAAAAAATTTGAGTTAAGACCATCTAAAACTACGTTGACACAGGGGAATTATTTCCGTACCATGATGCGGATTTCAGGTAAAGCGCGTTGGCACCAGCTGGCTTGGTCTGTCCGCGGCACAATGGTCCTGCTTCTTGTTTGTTCTACAGGAGTCGGGGCTCATCTGCCCCTTGGCAAGAGCTTCCCGGCGTTCGAGTTTGCACCAGGAGCGGCCCCGATCGTGGACGGCGACCTCTCTGACTGGAGGGCAGTCGAGGGGTTTGGCATCAGCACCGACGATTTTGTTGACCTCGTAGCGGATGTCGAAGTGGACGAACAGGATTTTTCGGCTCAAGTGTGGATCGGCTGGAGTGAAGCTGAAAACCGCCTCTACTTCGCCGCTCGAGTGCTCGATGATGTTCACCAGATTGACAGGCCGGCAGGTTCGGCGATTTTGATGTGGCAGGACGACGACATGGAGGTCTTTGTTGATGCGGATCATTCCGGAGGGCAATTTGCGGATTTCCCAGAGTTATCCGCAGCGGAGCAGCTCCGGCGCAACGGCACTGAAGCGAATCATTTCGTGATAGCGGGACCACCCCCGGATGAGGACTTTTTCCTGGGGTTTTCGGCCGCTGACTGGTACTCGCTTGACGACGGCCCGTTCACGGCTGCGGCGTACAGCTTTCAGGCTGACGTCGGTGGATTGACGGCGATCAACTATGAGATGATGCTCGTGCCATACGATCGGGTGGATGTGGGCGCCGAATTCCAGAGTGTTCGGCACGATCTGGAGGCTGGCGAAGTGCTTGGATTCAACGTTCGTTTCAGTGATTTTGACCAGGATCCTCTGTTCTACGAAGCGACTTGGTCGCTGTCCGGAGGGCAAAACGACTTTCGTCTGTCGGAGCGTTTCTCGGATTTGCGGTTAATGGCGGCCGATACGGGCCCCACGGCAGTGCGTGACGTGTCCTGGGGCAGGGTAAAAGCATCGTTTGCGGGCGACTGAAAAGGCTTTCATCGCCCTGTAGGTTGGACTATATTAGCGACCGGTTTCACCTTATGGCCGGTAATTCACTGAATCAGGTTCCACCAGTCAGGAGTTAGCAAGAGCGATGGCGACGATAGCGAATGATTTCACAATCCGTTGGGGAACTCGCCTGGCAGCGGTCCTCGCCTTGGGTATGGGCGCGTCCAGTTGCGGCTATCACCACTACTCCACCCCGCTGCGGCCGATCGATGATCAAGGAACCGCGATGACGGTGGCCGATGACGGAAGCGTGACGTTTACCCAGGACCGTCTCGAGGTGAGGTTGCGTCCCCTGACTGATGAAGAGCTTAACCGGCAGTTCGCTTCGCAGTCGAAGGACGGCCCGCAGTCAACGAACCCGTACACCTTCGGCAACACCGAATTCTGGGAGGGCGACAAGACGCGCAGCCGATTTACTGTTTTTCATCTGGCCGTCAAGAACTACGCTTACCCCAAAGTGAGAATCGACCCCGCCAAGATTGTTTTGAGGGCGCAAAACAAGAGGGAATACTGGAGCCTCAATCTCCAACAGCTGGACACCTACTACCGCGCCTATGCGATAGGCTACCGCGGCAATGAGTATGCTCGTTACCAGGCACGCATAGATCTTCTGCGGCAAACGATGTTCAAGAATGAAGAGGTGTTCAGCGGCCAGGAGGTCGAAGGGTTCGTCGTCTTCGAGGCCCTGCATCCGGACGTCAACAACATCCAGGTCCTGGTACAGGATTGTGTCTTGCGTTTCGACTATCGCAACGAGCCCATTGAAGACGTAGACATACCCTATTCGTTTGAGCGCGATATCGGCAAGGAATACGCGGACGGCGAGATCGTCGTTGAACGCTGATCTCGCGCAGTTGCCATTCTCAATCGTTTCGGACTAACTGTTTTTGGGCTCAGCCCAAGGAGAAAGACAGGATGAAAAGAGCTACCAGCCCCAGTTTTGTCACGGCCGCTGTCCTCATTTTGACTGCGGTGTCTCTAACTGCGGTGTTCCTAACCGCAGTGCCGTCGCAAGCAGTCGTGAACATCCAGAACATCGGTTCGGGTGCGCGCGCCTCGTCGCTGGGCAACGCTTTCGTGGCCGTGGCGGACAACGCCGACGCCGTGTTCGCCAATCCGGCTGGCTTGAATCAACTGAAAAGCGCACAGCTGGCGTACACCAACGTGTCGCTCTTGTTCACGGGTATCAGCGCTGACAATCTGGGCCAGCATGTGGCCAGTTATGCTCGTCCGCTGGGCGGCAAGATGAGCCTGGGATTGGGTTACGAGCGCATTGGCAGTGACCTGCTGAGCGAGAACGGAGCTTTCTTGTCGCTGTCGTTCAAGCTGAGCCCGAAGCTGAGCCTGGGATTGACCGGCAAGTACGTCTTCTGGAGCGTCGGGGATATCCCGAATGATGCGGTGAGCGGTCTGGCGGATCCCCTTTCCAACCAGAGCCAGGGCGCCATTGGCGCTGACATCGGCCTGCTATGGAAAGCCCCGATTCGCGACGCCCGGGTCGGTTTCCTGCTCAAGAATGCCCTGCAGCCGAACGTCGCCAAGGGGCCTGTGAAGAATGTAGACGGGTCGGACGCCGGCGACGTGCCGATGGACCTGCATCTGGGCTTCTCGACGAGTGTGGCCGAAGCCTCCATGGTCAGCGTGCAGTGGGTGATGCGCGATCTCACCGGCGAACAGGTCGACAAGCGCCTGGTGATCGGTGGCGAGACCAAGGTGGCTGAAGGCTTCATGTTGCGCGCCGGTGGCAGCAAGATATTCGAGGATCAGGCCAGCGGCGACATCAACGCCGGTCTCGGTTACAAGTGGAACAAGACGATGTTTGACTACGGTTACCACATCCCGCTTGATCTCACCGAGACCAACGGTTCACACCGTTTCTCGCTGGGATATGTATTCTAGGGGATGCCAGCTATAGCAGCACAGCAAGGGAAGTGCAGCTAATCCTGACCACGCCACGCCTTCGCGCACCCCACCATGGATTGCGACAGGCAAAGAGCACAGCACCGAATGGCACAACGCCAGGTGTGAGGTCAGCTAGGAGAGTGAGCAAGGAGATCAGCATATGGCCGTCGTGATCGGACTTATCGCCCTGGGTATCGGCCTGGGATCCAGCTTTTTTCTGGCTGTCCCGCAGTCACTGAAAACCAGTTTCGATGCCGGGCAGTCCCTTTACGCTTTGGGCGAGTATGAAGGCGCGATCATCGAGTATTCGAAGATCGTTCGCTTTGAGAGTCGCGCTGTTCGCACGGACAGTGTGCGAATCAAGTTTGAAAGCGGTCTGGAGCTGCCTGTCGTTGCCGCGGCTTGGTACAAGCTGGGTGACGCCTACAAGGAGAGCGCACAACACGAAAAAGCGATCGAGGCCTATAAAAAAGTCACAGTAATGGCTATCGTGGACGAGGATTTTCGCTCCGTCGTTCAACTCCGCGTGGCCGAGACCCGTTTCAAGCAGAAGGAATTCCAGGAGGCGGCTAACGAATACCGGCAGTATGTGACCCTGTTCCCGGCTTCCCCGGACGCGCCCATGGCGCAATACTACGCTGGTTGGAGTGAATTCAACCTGCAAGAGTACGATCAGGCGATAAAGTCGCTCTCCGTTGTTATCGACAAGTTCCCAGACGATCGATACGCCTCCGATGCGCAGTTCCGGATCGCCAGCGCCTACTACGAGAAAGGTGAGTACGAGAAAGCCGTTTCTCAGGCCAATTCAGTCTTAGAACAGCACCCCGGTAGCTTCGTCATAGGCGAAGCCACGTACCTCAAGGCGCAGGCAAACGACCGCATGGGCCGCAGTGAAGAAGCCATCTCAGTGTACCGCGAAGTGCGCGATCTCTATGAAAAAATGTGGGGACTCCTTCAAGGTTCATTACGTGAGGGCAAGAACGTCGATTTCGATCGCTACATGCAGCTATTCGAAACATCATCGCTTCGAGTTGCTGAAATCTATCGCGGCCAGGAAAAATACGAAAAGGCTTACGAAGAGCTCATTGTTGCACAGGAGACGGCCGAAGAGCGGTTCTCCAAGGCCAAAGTGCAGATGCGCATTGGTGATAATTTTCTGGCCTGGAAACGCTTTGACGACGCCTGGGCAGCTTACAATCAGGTGATCGAACTCTACGGCGACACGCCTTTTCCGGCGAACGCCCAGTACCAGAAGGCTGAGACCCGTTACTTTCAGGGGGACTACAGCAGCGCCCGCGAGGACTATCGACTCGTCCCCGTCAACTACCCAGACAGCGAGACGGCTCTCCGAGGTGCGTCCCTGTACAGCGCCGGCCAGTCAGCTGAGAAGCTAGAGGATTTTGACAGCGCCCTGGCCTTGTACCACGAGGTCGTTGAAAGCTTTCCACGTTCAGCCGAGGCTCCTCTGTGTCTGTTGCGTATCGGGCAACTCAATTCCGAGCAGCAGCTGGTTGATGAGGCGCTGGCCGCCTATCAGCGAGTGGCCGCGGATTACGGAGACACCAAGTTTGCAGCGGACGCGAATTACTGGCTCGGGATCCTCTACAAGAGTCAAGGCCAGCTCGACCAGGCCGTTGAGTCATTCTCGAAGGTTGGCAGAGACGCACGAGAGATCTACGTACACTCGCTGATTCAGGCCGCCAACATCCACATCGGCGCCGGCCGCAGCGCACAGGCGCGTTCCACCTTGAGCCAAATGCTCGCCGACGTACAGGGCGATCGCGATCTCGAGGCCACGGCCCACTACCAAATCGCCAAACTCGATCTGAACAACAAGCAGTATGCTGACGCGGTCAGGGGCTATTCGAAAGTCATCGACAGCTATCCAGAAAGCGCGACCATCCGAGAAGCGGTTTATGAGCGCGGCTTGGCCTACCACTATACGGGCTACTACGCCAAAGCACTCGGGGACTATCAAACCTTAGTGGATTCCGACATCGCCGCGACCATGCGACTCAAAGTGGAGTTTGCGATGGCGTTATCGCACGCGGCACAGGGAGAGGATGCAAAAGCGACCGTCCTCCTCAACAAGGTTATCGATTCAGGCGACGAAACGCTCGCCAGGAATGCTCAGCTGCAGCTGATTTCCATGGCGGAAAAACAGGACCCTGCTGACGCCATCCGCACCTACGAAGGCATGTTGACTCGTGTGCAGGATCAGGAAGACAAGGTTCGGGTACTTGTTCGACTCGCCAGTGCCTACTTTCGACTCGGGCAGTACGATCGCAGCATCGAGGCTTCGCAGCAGCTCGTCGATCTCGCCGTCGGTGTCGAGAGCGTGTCGAACGCTCTGTTCGTTCAGGGCAACAGCTACTTTCGCGCCGGTGACATGGACCAGGCTATTTCGACGTACCAACAGATAATTGAAGATTACCCGCAGATGGGCTGGGCCAAGAACGCTCAGTTTCAGATCGGCATCTGCTTCAACAAACTTTCGGGTGGCGGCGGCATCGAGTACTTACCGAAGCTGTCTGAGGCTTTTCAGACCTACTACAACAGGTACCCGGATGATGAGCAGGCCGTTTACGCCTACTACTATGACGCCTGGGCGCGTTACCGAATGGGGCGATGGCGCGAGGCCAGTGAGACCTTTGAGGCACTGGTCAACCGCTATCCGAACTCGGAATACGCACCCGAGTCCTTGTACCGTGCCGGAGAAGCTGTCTTCAATCTTGCGGGGGGAATGGGCTATGAAGAGAAGCTTGTCATTTATAAGGAAGCCACGGCCAAGTATGCAAGCGTCTTATCCAAGTACCCGCGTTCTGACTACGTCGATGACGCACTCTACAATACTGCATGGGGTTTAATCAATCTCGATCGCAAAGAAGAGGCCCTACCGATTTTTGAGCAGATTGTAGCCGAGCACAGCGACGGTCGCTATGGGGCGAGAAGCCAATTTACCCTAGGTGACTACTACTACGGCCAAAAGGTTTACGACAAGGCGACGGAGAGTTACGAGAAGTTTCTCGCCATGTTCCCTGACGACAAGCTTGAGTCAGGCGACAAGGGTTTGCGTCGCAAGGCGACAGTCCTTTTAGGACACTTGTCAGAGATCGATGCCTATAACATGTACGCCGTAGGCGAAAGGTTCTTTGATGGCAAGGAATTCGAAGAAGCCATCGAGATCTTCAAGAACGTCCAGAACAAGTATCCCGACAGTGATCAGACCGTGAATGCGGCGGTCAATATCGGGGCCGCCTATATGGCGCTTGAGGACTACCGAAAAGCAGCAGCGGAGTTCCAGAGAGTGGTCGATACGTACGAGGGCGAGGACCGGTTTTCGCCGCAGGTCGATTTCGCCAGGCAACAATTGGAGGTCATGGCGGAAGCCCGCGTCATCTAGGCGGGCAAGTTTTTCATCGTTGATTTTCCAGGATTCGCAAGAGACACGGCGACTGGTTTCACCAGCCGAACGAGACAAAAAAGTGAAGATGAATGTCACAAACTAGAGGGAGGAGAACACAGCAATGTTAGATTTCTTCCGAGACGGCGGACCTTTCATGTGGCCGCTGGGACTGTGGTCGATCATGGCCTTCGGATTCTTTCTGGAGCGCGTTATCACCTACGCCCGAATGCGAAACGAGGAGGAGCTGGCGGACGTCACGACCGACATAAATGGCCGTATCGATTCCGGTACTTCATTCGAGCAGTTGAAAGAATATTGTCGCGAAGTGGGTCGAATGGAAGGCGAAGTGTACTCTGAGGGCATCCAACGCTTCGAGCACCTTTCCAGGGAGCAACGCTCCATAGAAGAGATGCGCACAGAAATGAACGGCACCGTGGATCGTGCCGCCGTCGGTTATCTTGAGCGCTATCTCGCCGTGGTCCAGTTTGTCGCTAACTCGGTTGTGTTGCTTGGACTCCTGGGCACGGTGAACGGTATGATCACTGCGTTTGAGGGGATCGCCGAGAAAGGCCTGGGCGAACCGACCATCGTTGCCGCCGGTATTTCGGAAGCTCTGATCACTACGGTAACCGGACTCGTGATCGCAGTCCCGGCCCTCGCCATCTACACGTATTTCACGACCCGTGCCGAAAGCAAAGCTATCCAGTTCGAGCCGTACGGCCAGGGTTTCGTGGACGCTTTGCTGCGTCGCTGGCAGGCCACGAAGTAGTTAAATCAGGAGACAAACGCTATGCCACGTCAGAAAAAGCAGGACGACCGACCCGATCTTACGCCGATGATCGACGTCGTCTTCCAGCTCCTGATTTTCTTCATGGTGACCGCGGTTTTCGCTATTACGCCCGGACTTGATATCAAGCTTCCTGAGGCCGAAGAGGCCCAGGCTCCGGACAAGGAGAACCTCTTCATCGTTGTCGATCAGGATGGCAACATGAAGCTGAACCACAAGACCGTCACCTTTGCCAACCTGAAGGAAGAGTTGGAGTACAAGCGCGGCATCCTTGACAACACCACCCTGATCATCATTCAGGGTGACGAACGGTCCACACATGGCCAGATCGTTCAAATCATGGATATTGCGCGCCAGGTAGGCATCGTCGATCAGGTAATCGCCACAGAGCCCGACAGGGGTAGGGGATAGGACTCCCCAACTGCCTCACCCTAAGTAAGCAACCGGCGAAGGATTAACTGTGGAAGAACAGAAAAAGATACTCTATATCGTATTCGGGGCTGCGGTCGCACTCCACATCGGGATTATTCTCTCGGAGTGGGTGGCGATTCTGGTTGGCGTTGGCGGATTCGGGGTCCTGTTGCTTGCCTTATGGAAGGCGACTACAGGCAGACGCTTGGGGTTAAACGCCGCTCTGATCGCGTCCCTGGGCCTGCACGCTGTGGCGTGGGTGGCTGTCATGCTCTTCGGATTTACCGAGGAAGAGGAAGGCGAAACGCTCATTCGGTTCCAGGCACCTCCACCGATACTTGAGAAGAACTTCGACCTGGCCAAACAGCCGGAGATTTCCGAAGTCCAGATGGAGATGCTGGCTGCACTGACACCACCAGACATGCCAACGGACATCACGGCAATTACGGATGTGAGTGCCGTCGGTAGCGATTTGCTGGGTGCCGTTTTACCTGGCGCATCTCTGCTGGGGACCTTCAGTGGGGCCAAAGCCGAGGAACTTGATTTTGACCGCGTCGAGATGGTCGATGTCACCGAGACAGCAGCACCGGTGCAGGAGATGCTGAGTCTCAAGCATGAACTGCTGAATGTCGGGGATCTCGATTTCGGCCGCTTCAAAGCGATCATCATTCAGGATCCCGAGGACAAGAAGAACATTCGCGGTTTCTTCAACATGACCGTCGTCGACTACGATCTGGCCGATAAGAACATCGACCGTTTCCCGCTCGCGGTTGAAGAGCTCATGCGCTATGTCCGGGACCACACGAAAATCAACGCGCGGGTGCAGGGTACGACCCTGCGTTTCAGTGACGATCGTATTCACAAAGCGCCTCTCCTTTACATGACGGGCAATAGCGCGATCGTGCAGTTGAGCGACACAGAGAAGGAAAACCTGGGCGACTACCTCAAGGCTGGAGGGTTTTTGTTCGCCGAAGACATTCGGCAGTCTGTAGAGAACGGGACCGCCGTTAATCTAGTCGGCACTAATGCGGGGGTCCTCGGAACTACCTTCGATCGGCAGTTCAAGGCCTTGATGAAGGACCCGAAAGTGTTGGGAACGGATGGCGCGAAGTTCCAGAAAATTCCCAAGACGCATTCGATCTACAGCACTTTTTATGATTTTCAAGACGGCCCTCCTATGGGTGGCGCCTCTGGGGGTAACGTCTTCGATTTGGAGATGCTGGAGTTACGTGGACGCATGACGGTCCTTTTCAGTGATCTGAATATCAGCTGGTATTGGGGTGATCAGAACGCCACTGCGAAAGAGCGCGGGTTGCAATTTGGAGTCAATCTGATCGTCTTTGCCTTGACCCAGCCCGGAGGCATCGCCAACGTGACTCAATACACTCAGTAGACCGTAGCAGATCAATCATCGAGTTCGCGAGGCGAATTCGGCTGCAAGAGTAGGGATTGTAAAGCGAAGGCCCGGGCGCTTGTCATAGCGCCCGGGCTTTTTTTTTGCAGCCAGCGGTTACAAAGCTTCAGTCACCGACCCAATGACGGTATAACGGCTTTACGTCGTCGGGCAGCGCTTCGAAGACCTCCCGTCGTACCGGCTCGTTCTCATAGTTCTTGCCGCCGGTTTCCACCACCATCATCGTATGCTCGGGCGCCCCGATCATGGTCGGGTTCAGATTGAGCCACCAGGGGGCGTAGCGGACAATCATGCCGACGCGGGCCTCATCACTGCGGTTTGGTGCCACGGCGTGCCAGGTGCGGCTGTCGGCAATGTAGACGCTACCCGCCGTGCCGACGGCGTGGATCTCTGTTGGATAGGGCGCGTCGTGGTCAACGCCCTCCATCTCCCCAGCCGCCGGATTGTTCCCCATTCGATGGCTTCCTGGTACAATTAAAGTCGCGCCGTTGTCCGGCCGGAAATCGGTCAACATCCAGATGGTTGAAAGGTGCAGCGGGGCGTCGGCATACGGCGCCGGCAGGTTCGATGCGTTGGTCTGGTTGTAGGGCCAGTCAGCGTGCCA
>Ga0115002_10007661_pt1 | contig 12109 bp, 14 predicted proteins | sample ArcticOcean_MG_C_8_FD_89576 | JGI IMG/M metagenome (GOLD analysis project Ga0115002, IMG submission 89576) | Marine microbial communities from western Arctic Ocean - ArcticOcean_MG_CB11_86 | ecosystem: Environmental > Aquatic > Marine > Oceanic | place: Arctic Ocean: Canada Basin | collected...
AAATGAATTATTTAGAAAATATGAAACCCCCTATTGCCGGAGTTAGTAAGTTAATAATTGCTTTCCGAGGGTGGCCTGACGCAGGGGAATCAGCCACTACAGCAATAAAATACATACTGAGAAAACTAGATTCTGAAAAGATTCTAGATATTGATCCAGAAGAATTCTTTGATTTTTCTCAACAAAGACCTACTGTAAAAACCACGACCACCGGAGAGCGAGTTATTTCTTGGCCTCAAAATGAAGTTTTTATTTCTAATATAGCTACCACAGGAGAAAATGTATTAACCTTCCTCGGTACTGAACCTAACTTGAAATGGAAAGCTTTCGCAGCAATAGTCATAGATTTATGCCAAAAATGGAATATCACAAATGTAACTCAAATTGGATCGCTAATGGATGCAGTTCCTCACACTAGAGATACACGAATAAGTGGATCTTCAACTGAAGCAAATATACAAAAAATACTATCATCTGCCCGTATCAATAAATCTACGTACCAAGGGCCTACAGGGATAACAACTGCGATATCCACAGCTTTAACTAAAAATGGAGTGCACTATACTTCAATTTGGGGGCATACTCCTCATTATTTACAGGCTGCACCCAACCAGCAAATAACATATCACATAGTCAACTTCATGAACACATTACTAAATTTGCACCTGGATGTAACAGATTTGCAAGAAGCTGAAGAATACTTTAAGTCCGAAGTTGAAGAAGCAATTTCAAATGACTCCCAGCTTGCAGAATATGTTAGAAAATTAGAAAACAGTTATGACGAAATTTCCATGGACCAAACCCTACCAGATCCAAAAGATCTTCTATCTGAATTAGAAGAGTATTTAAAAAACAGACCTACTCAGTAAAATAATCATGATGAGCATATAACATGCCTGGAATATCCATACAACATAGGCGAGAAAAAATTGATGAATTCATGTATTTATTGTCAAAAGAATATGGGCCGTTCGAAGAGCCTCGCACATTGCCTCCCGCTAATGAATTAGTATTTACAATACTATCTCAACACACTTCAGATATTAATTCAGGGAGAGCCTACCAAAATCTAATGAAAACATTCGAGACATTAGAGCAAGTAGCTGAAGCTGAAGTTACAAAAATAGAAACTGCTATTCAAAGAGGCGGATTAGCAAAAATAAAAGCACCAAGAATTAAATCTGTGCTTAATGAAATTCTCGATAAAAATGAATCCTTAGATTTGAATTTTCTAAAATACCTCCCGCTGGAAGAAGCAATTAAATGGCTTACTGAATTAAAAGGTATCGGGCCTAAATCAGCAGGTATAGTACTGAATTTTTCACTCGGCCTACCTGCGATGGCAATTGACACTCATATCTACCGGGTATCACAACGGTTAAACATAATTCCCAAATCAAAAAACGTGAATAAAGCTCATGAATTTTTACAACGGATAATTTTACCTGATCAAATAACCAAATTTCATACAGCAATAATCACACATGGTAGAAAAACATGTATAGCTCCATTACCTAGATGTAACGCCTGTGTTCTGAAAAATTTGTGCCCTTCCAAGCCTGGTTTTGATTCAAAATTGAAATCTAGTTCCAAAATTTCTGCCAAGAATGTTAAACTTACCGCGAATAAGAAAAAAATAATACCTCATTCACCAATACCATCGGAGGAAAATAAATGAAAGTTGGAATCATAAATATAACCGGATACGCAGGTTCAGAGCTCGCAAGAATTATAGCTCAACATCCTGAAGTAGAACTAGTAGCTGCTACAGGACGCAGTGCGGCCGGGCAACATATATCAGAAGTTTTTCCTCACTTAAATTCTTTAGATTTAACACTCACTGAAAACCTTGATAGTGACGTAGACATAGTGTTTTCAGCTTTACCTCATAAGGCCAGCGCAGAAGCATTGCTACCTTATATAGATTCTGGTTTAAAAGTAATTGATATCAGTGCAGATTTCAGATTGAAAGACCCAGAGGTATACGAGCAATGGTACCAAACTGTGCATCCCAAACCTGAATTGCTTAAAGATGCAGTATATGGGTTGCCTGAATTACATAGAGCTAAAATAATAGATAGCAATATAATTGCTAACCCTGGATGCTACCCAACAAGCGCCATTTTAGGATTAGCCCCAGCAATTAATTCAAACATGATAAAGAATGATGTAATAGTAGATAGTAAATCTGGTGTGTCAGGTGCTGGAAGAGGGTTAAGTTTAACAACTCATTACTCCGAGATAAATGAAAATGTCCATGCTTACGCACTAGGAGGGCACAGACATCAGCCTGAAATCAGCCAAGAATTATCTCTGCTAAACGGTGAGGAGATTCAAGTAACATTTACCCCACACCTAATTCCAATGACTCGAGGAATTTTATCAACTTGTTATGCAATGCTGTCAGATGAAATGACTGATAATGATATGGACAATATAGTTACGGCCTATCAAGATTTTTACTCAAATAAACCATTTGTAGATGTGACTGCTCAAGCTCCTCAAACTAAACACACGTTAGGTAATAACAAATGTTTGGTGTATCCAGTTGTAAATAAAACTACTAGAAGACTTATAGTAATTTCTTGTCTGGACAACCTGGTGAAAGGAGCAGCTGGAGCTGCTGTACAAAACATGAACCTTATGTGTGGACTACCTGAGGATATGGCTCTCACAGGGCTAGCAGTGTATCCATAAGTGTAGTAAAATTGTCTAGATGCCCCCGTCGTCTAGCGGCCCAGGACATCGCCCTTTCACGGCGAAGATCAGGGGTTCGAATCCCCTCGGGGGTACCAATTAGGCCGCTAGCAAACATCTCAATAAATAAAAATGGATAAGATTGATATGGAAATTAGTTTAAATACGGACCAAGTACGCTTCTTAGAAACTCTACAAGAACAATATAAAATTAAAGACTCTGGTAAAGTTATAAGAATACTCTTGGACTATGCTCTAACAAATTCCTCTCAACAGGACGAAATATTCTCCGAAAAACGATGCCTAAGGTGCGGTTAAGATAATAACAACTCAGTCTATTAATCCACTAATTTCCCGAATAGAAGAGAGTCCAAGTCCCAAGTGCCTAGCTCCATCTGGAGTCAAGTGGTTACCATCAAAAGAATATAATTTACCGTCATCATCAAAAATGCGGCACCGATTACCATCATCACAAAATAGTGGATACAAGTCATAAAACATGTAATTTTGTTGATTCTTCATTACTTCATTTACCACTAACTCATTTTCAGGAAAATTGAACGACGTATCCAGTCTAGTATCATATTCGAGTGATAATAGTTGTCTGTAATTGATCCCTTTTTGATCACCAAAATATTTAGTGCCTATTACTAACACTTCCGTAGCACCTAAATCCTTCATGACATTTACACTAGTAGGTATTATGTCTGTCTCCCATAATTGCCAATGTGCAGCCCATAAAACTAGATCACTTTTTTGTATCAAATCTTGTAATTTTACATTATCCGATACAGTTTCTGGCAAACAATTCATCTCCTGATCATTAATCCAATCTATATTATCCCTAGTAAAATACAAATTGTTACACTGGGGCCATATATGGAATGTGGAAATATTAAAACTATCCGAAAGTCCACTTTCGTACATAGCATTAACAACATCTTGAGCATAGCTGTCTCCTATCACAAGAATGTTCTTCAATGACTGATCTCGATAATCAGATAACTTCAAATTGCTAAAATTCTCAGTAACATAGCGGACATATTGGTCTTCATTTAACGATGCCAAATATCTGTCGTGTCCCGCATATCTTTTCTCAGCTCCATTAGTAACTATACCTGCAACTCCTAGACCAATAATACACAGCCCCCAAATAACCAACACAGGTACGCAGATTCGAGGATTGTACAACACAGACATCGGGTTTCGAAAAGGCCTCTCAATTACTTTCCAAGAAAGATAAGACAAAGGAAATATCATTACCATCATTGTTGGCATAAGGAGTTAAATTGAATTTACTTCAGAATACAATTTACCGTATGCGAACAATGGTTGATGCCACAGATACGCGCTATAACTAAGCAAACCTATTCCCACTAATACTCTGATAGACAATAAACGTGATACGTAAGTAGATTTTCCCGAAAATAGAATAACCATACTACTTCCAACTACAGGTAGGAGGGTGTACAAGGAAGGCCACCGTGTGAATTCGTTAAATAATACAATCGAAATCACTATAAACACCATCCCAAGCAAAGCAATAAAATTGTTTTCCTTGAGCTCCCATTTACTGAGTATTATTGCGCATATCGCTCCAACTAATAATTCCCAGATTCTCGAAGGAATGAGCCAAAAATTTGCAGTAGGATGATATACAGAACCCCATTCACTCACCAATAAACTCAATAAACATATGGGTATAATGACAAATAATATCCTAATTCTTCTCACGTACCCACAGAATATGAACACAAATGGGAAAAATAAATAAAATTGTTCTTCAATCGCTAGAGACCAAGTATGTAACAGAGGTTTCAGTTCTGTTCCCATTTGGAAATAACCCATTTCTTGCCAAAATAGTATATTGGAACCAAAGAGGGTCGTACTGATTAGACTTTGGCTGAAATTCTTTAATTCCCAAGGCAGCATCAGTAACCAAGCGGCTGGGATACATAAAGTCATTACTGTAAACAGTAAAGGTAGGATGCGCCTGGCCCTACGGATATAAAACTTACTTATAGAAAAAGTATTGTCTAGTTTATCCCTAAGTAAAATAGTGGTAATAAGATAACCACTGATCACAAAGAATATGTCAACACCGACATATCCTCCACTAAACAATGTCCAACCCGAATGAAATAGAATCACTGGAAGAACAGCTATTGCTCTAAGGCCATCAATCTCAGGTCTGTAATTTTGCGTGGCAAATATATTAGATTTTGAAGATCTAAGCCAAAACATTCTTTACGGCATTAAATGCTAAATAATACCCATATATACCGAAACCATATACTGAGCCTTTACAAACTTGTTGTATTTTAGAAACAGTCCCGCGTGCTGACGGGTTAGATATGTGAACTTCTATAGTAGGAAACCCAACGTGAGTTATAGCTGCTCTCAAAGGACCATCACTAGTAGTGTATCCTGATGGATTAATTAACGCTGCATCATAATTGTTATCATGTGCCTCGTATAATTTATCTACAATATCACCTTCATTATTCGATTGAATAATTTCCACTTCAATATCTAATTCTTTCGCATATTCTTTTATTTTTACGTCATATTCAGGCAATGTCATTGTACCGAACGTCTCGAGATTTACTTTGCCTCTCATATTCATACCAGCTCCATGGATTACTAATATTTTCATATGTATCTCCTATAAATTATCCTAATTCTGTTACTGAGCATTGTAACAGTGAGAACAGAACTTACAACCAAAACCGAATACTTTTTCGCAAATATTTTCTCCTCTAATCCTAGACAAGCCAAGTTCATTACAGTATCGTAAGCCTACTATAAGTAAAGAGGATCAAGATGCAGATCTCCGAATTTTGGGAAACCACAAAACAAGAATTGTCTAAAATTGACATGGATGTTGCCATCTGTGAAAACTCTGATAAAAGTAACAGAGAGTTCACAACATTTGATATACAAATGAAGAGTTTTGGGAATGATTTTATATCAGGTTGGTATTCAGTGCCTAACCATCTTTGGGGCAAGAAAGCACCAGCAGTGCTAGCAGTACCTGGATATGGTGGTATTAAAGAAATACCAACTGTTTTACCGTCATTAGGATTCGCGGTTTTAACTTTATTCCCTCGTGGGCAAGGTGAAAGTCAAAAGCATTGGAAATTAGAAAACTCAACTAAACTAATTCATAACATACATGACAAATTTAAATACTACTACCGTGGGGCCTACATGGATTGCATTAGAGGCATAGATTTTCTGAATTCCATGGATGAAGTAGACAGTAACAGAATTGGAATGTGGAGTAGAAGCCAAGGAGGAGGGTTGACCTTAGCCACCGCTGCCCTAGATTCTAGAGTACGATGTGCAGTAGCGGAAGAACCTTTCCTTTGTAATTATCCCCTTGCACAAAAAGTTAATACGAGCCCGTACGTAGAGTTAAAAACTTATCTAGAACAAAATCCAGAAAACCGAGAATTAGCATTGGACACTCTGCAATATTTTGACAATTTAAATCTAGCAGAACTTATCACTTGCCCAACTCTAGTAAGCATAGGAATGAAAGATGAAACTTGTCCTGCAAGCACTATCAAGCCTGTGTTCGAACGGATCAAATCAGTGAAGTCCTTAATCACCTATCCTCAATTGCCTCATTCGCCGTGTTACGATTTCAACAACCATGCGGTCAATTGGTTGAAAACTTATTTATCGTAAATTACACCGTGATGGTGATTCCTACTGGGCAATGGTCCGAACCCAATACATCTGCGAGAATAAATGCGTCTTTAACTTTTAATTTTAACGATGCATCTACGAAGAAATAATCTATTCTCCATCCGACATTTCTTTCTCTGGCTTTAGTTATTTGATCCCAGTAGCTATAGCAGTCAGGGCCGGTGTTAAATTCTCTAAATATGTCAACGAACCCGTCTTCCACCACTTCATCTATCCATTCACGTTCTATTTCTAAGAAACCAGATGTTTTTTTATTTGCGTCAGGACGAGCTAAATCAATAGGCTTATGCGCTGTGTTTAGATCACCGCAAAATATTACTGGCTTACCCTTAGCTCTCAAATCGTTCGATGCAATTAAGAATTTTTTATAAAATGCCATCTTGTAATCCAATCTTTCTTTAGAAGATTTTCCGTTAGGAAAGTAGCATCCAATCAAAAAGAACTCCTCATATTCAGCTATAATTGCCCGGCCTTCTGTGTCAAATTTAGCATCTCCTAAACCATTAGTTACAGAAATTGGTTTCAGTTTAGAATATAAAGCTACTCCGCTGTATCCTTTCCTTTCTGCCGAATGGAAAAAAGCGTGATACCCCTCAATTTCTTTGATCGGCTCTGGTAATTGATCAGGCTGAGCTTTAATTTCCTGTAAACAAATCATATCGGGTTGTGATTCCTGCAACCACTCAACAAATCCTTTCCTATGAGCAGCCCTTAAACCATTTACATTCCATGACAATAATGTCAAATCCATACTATCCTCTTATTTTTTCATACTACTGGTATTTTTATTCCTGATACTTTGAGAGAGACACTGCAGACTGTAGTTCCAGTGGTTATAAACAATACATCCCAATTATCTCCACCAAAAGCCAAATTAGATGTAGCATCTTCTCCATGGTCTATTATACCAAGAAGGACACCCGATGAGTCTATAATCCAAAGTCCTCCGGCGCCTCCACAATACACATTCCCATGTATATCAACCTTCATACCGTCCGCAACACCTGGAGCAGCACCAGATACATCAGCAAAAACACGATCAGTACCTCTCGCTAATGTGCCGTCAGGGTTTACTTCAAAAGACCTTATGATTGCTTTCCTACTATCATTTACATACAACAAACTTTCATCAGGTGAAAAAGCCAAACCATTAGGATGTACAAAATCAGAAACTAAAAGAGTCATAGTGCCTAAATCCGAAGACACCCTATATACTCCAGCGAAATCCATGGTTGTTTCATTTGAAAGGTTTCTCCGATTAAATGGATCTGTGAAATAAATAGATCCATCCGATTTAACAACTACGTCATTAGTGCGGTTTAAAGGTTTACCTTGAAATGTTGAAGCAATCACTGTTGTTGAACCATCGAGTTCAACTCTTATAACTCTGTTCAATGCTTGTTCACAAACCAATAGTCTACCTTGTAAGTCTCTAGTTAAACCATTAGCTTGGTTTGTTCCAGTTTTAATTATCTTGGGAGTTTCACCAAATGACCAGGACATTCTATTACTATTGTGTATGTCACTAAACAACAAAGAAGATGATTCTTGCCACCATAACGGCCCTTCTGCTGGACCATAGTCTCCTCCATATCCTACGCCAATTGTGATAATTTCTTGAGAAACATCCAAGATATCGGATAACTTGTCGGAAAATTGTTGGATTGGCATATCACACCTGAAAACTTATTTTACTGGGACTGATGTACCTTTAACTTTTAACTTCACTCTACCTACGGAGTTCCATGTGGTGAAATATAATGTATCCCAATTTTCTCCACCGAATGCTACGTTAGTGGTGGCATGTCCTCCGTGTTCGATAGTACCAAGATGTGCTCCGCGAGCATCGAAAATCCACAATCCTCCAGAGCCTCCACAATATACGTTACCGTTAACATCAACTTTCATGCCATCAGCTACTCCTGGCATTAAGCCTGAGACATTTGCAAATATTCTATCTGTTCCTTTTGCCAATGTGCCGTCAGGGTTAACCTCAAATGATCTGATAACAGCTTTTCTACTATCATTAACATACAGAAATTTCTCATCCTCAGAGAAAGCCAGGCCATTAGGAAACACAAAATCTGAAACAAGTAATGTTAACGTTCCAAGATCTGGAGAAACTCTATATACTCCTGCAAAATTTAAATCCCATTGGTTTTGTGGGGTTTTATGGCTCCAGGGATCGGTAAAATAAATAGATCCATCAGATTTTACTATTACGTCATTTGGCCTATTCAATTGCTTACCTTGAAAACTATTTGCTATCACTGTGGTAACGCCATCGTGTTCTAACCTAACTACTCTTCTAGACAAATGCTCACAAGCAACCAGTCGACCATTTAAATCTCTGGTTAATCCATTAGATTGGTTTGTGCCGTCTTGTAATACTTTAGCTTCTTGTCCTTCTTGCCAAGTCATTCGTCGATTATTATGAATGTCACTAAAAATCAATGCTTTCTCTTCGTGCCACCATAAAGGTCCTTCTGTAGGGCCTTGGTCTCCGCCAAAACCGTCCGCTACAAATTCGACCTCTTGAGACACATCTAAAATATCAACTAATCTATCTGATATTTGCTTTATCGCCATACTTTCCTCCAATTGTTACTAACAAAACTATTAATCTAATGCTAACGTTCCATTTACTTTAGTATTATCCTGCATAACAGCTAGCCCCTCTGCAGGGTCTTCATATTTATCAAAATAATATTCGATACCATTTCCATCTGGATCTTGAAAATAAATACTACCTGTCATCCCATGGTCAACGGTACGGATATCTTCATATCCAACGCCTTCCAATCCTTCTTTCAGTAATTTCAATTGGCCTATATCAGCTACTTGAACAGCAAAGTGGTTCAGCCCTACAGAGCCTTTAGGAACGTTGGAATCTCCTGAAGATTTAAATAATGCCAGGTCATGATGCATTTCTCCACAGTTTAGAAATGCTGCTGTATTCTCAGGGTTGCTTTTGACCATTTCAAATCCGAGGACATTAGTATAAAAATCTACTGAGCGTGCTACATCTGTAACGTTTAAAACTACGTGTCCGATTCCTAGCGGTTTAACCATATCTTTCACCTCTTTTTAAATTTTATTCTTCTTCTGACATATTATTGAGTATATCCTCTAAAGCTCTATCGAGGACAGGATCGATATTGATAGTTTCTGAAAATGGCTTGTAATCAAATTCAGATTCAATTTTAGATATAAATTCTTGCGCACCTGTATTTTTTGCAGCTATTGTTTCTAGAGTAGATTGTAATTTGTTGCCTTCAGCATCACTAAGTTGCTTTAATTCATTAAGATCTATCTCTAAATTGTACATTGCTCTGATGCGTCTCAAAATATCGTAGTACGAACGATGATCTGTGGTTATCCCAACCTGACTATTGTTTTCTGTAACAAACGGATAAAGAGGGGCCATAGCGCCAAGTCGTAAAACATCCAAATCAATGTATCTCTCAGAAGCTATCGATAAAAGTGCCATTCCAATAGTTGGGCCTTGACGCGATCTTGATCCGTAACTCGAATAGGTTAGTCCAAATTTGTCTAGCCGCTCTCTCATTGCAGATTTACTATAAATACAACTAATTCTGCGTTCTATTTTAGGTGGCGCAGGGCCATTATATCCTTCAACAAATATGACATCTTTGACTCCAAAATGTTTTGCAGCTTTGTAAAATGCATCTGCATATACATCGATCTGATACCATGGCTCTTCACCTATAAAAATTATAACGTCATCACTAAACTGAAAGAATCGATTATTTCTATACATTGAACGTTTTGGTAAACCGTCATCGAAAGATATTCCAGGTCTAAAAGCATCATGAGTACCAGCAACTTGAAATGGATAACACATTGAATTGACATCTGAAATCAATTTACCGACAAGAGGTGCGTCAGATTGTTCTTTTAAATATCTTGGTAACCCACCGGACAGATTACCGCCATCGGACCACTGGCGACGCCAGCCCGCTATTAAAATCTTACCTGTAACACCTTCGTCTAAATCAACGACATTATCTAACATACATAAATCTCGACTCATTTATTTAGTAACTCGTAAACGGGATTAATTAAGTAGGGTATTTTCATAATACACCGTATTGACTCCCATTAGAAGTCCGATATAATAACATTAATGGCACATGCAAAAGATTGCAGGAAGAAAAAAATGAGTTGCGAAAACAGTACTATCGACACATTGAAAAATATTGACCACCGGCTGACACCGCAGCGGTTGCTCTTATTGTCCGCTATTCGCCATTCAGGCGAACACGTAACAGTAACTCAAATTTACGACGAAGTTAAAACATCATACCCGTTCATAGATATATCTACTGTGTACCGTAACGTTAATATACTTAGAGAACTTAGATTGATTTCTGAAATCCATAGACCAGATGGCGAACATCTATATGAATGGGTTGGCACTAACATTCACATCCATACGGTTTGTAGAGTTTGTAACTCCATGCAAGAAATTAACAGCCAATATCTCGACTCTGTCACCGAAGATGTATTGTCTGACTTTGGATTCAAAATAGACGCTGACCACCTTGCAATTTCGGGTATATGCAGTGCATGCCAATTAGAACCAGGAGCAAATAGTGACGACTGAATACGGAGCAATAGCAGCAATAATTTTAGGTCTTATTTTAGGGCTGAAACATGCTACAGACGCTGATCACGTAGTAGCAGTGACAACAATGGTCAGCGAGTTCAAGAACCCGTTGCGAAGCTTATGGGTCGGAGCATCTTGGGGACTGGGACATACAACTCCTTTATTAATTCTAGGCATTGTAATCTTGCTATTTAAAGAAGCCGTAATAGACCGATACATTACTGTTGCGCCATTCCTGGAATTTGCGGTTGCCATCATGCTTGTCTTTTTAGGCTTACAAGTGTTTTGGAATTTACGAAAAGGAAGATTACTTCATACACATCAACACGAACATGATGACGGACCACATTTACACATTCACGGCACTCATCCACCAGAAGAATCTCCAGAAGTAGAAAAAACACACGGCCGATTTTCAATAGGGAAGCCGTTCTTTAGAATGAAATCATTCACAATTGGAATAATCCACGGACTAGCAGGAAGCGCTGCAGTTATGCTAGTTCTATTACCCACCATAGATTCTTTTGCTGCCGGCGTTGCATATATTGTTTTGTTTGGAGTTGGCACTATTGCGTCAATGGCAATAATCACAATAATAATTAGCATCCCGTTTGCTATGTCTGGTAATAACCAAAAAATGAATAATGTAGTGAACGGAGTTGCAGGAACTGCTAGCATATTATTCGGACTAGCTCTAGGCTCTGACTTGGCGCTTGGTACAACTATTATTCCTTTTTAATGTATACACCTGAATGAGTAACAAAATTCAGATAGGCATTGATAGCTTCGCGAAATTCGACACAACAAACCAGAATCTGAAGCTTGATCTCAGTGTACGACGCAGCCAATCATTATCAAAACTCATAGAAAGAATAGAATTTGCTGACAAAGTAGGCTTGGATGTTTTTGGGATCGGAGAGCATTACAGACCCGAATTTCTTGACGCTGCACCTCCAATAATCCTAGCAGCTGCAGCGCGTAACACAGAAAATATCATCCTCACCAGCGCCGTCACAGTGTTGGGTGCTACTGATCCTGTAAGAGCATTCCAGAACTTCGCCACTTTAG
>Ga0115002_10007665_pt1 | contig 12102 bp, 9 predicted proteins | sample ArcticOcean_MG_C_8_FD_89576 | JGI IMG/M metagenome (GOLD analysis project Ga0115002, IMG submission 89576) | Marine microbial communities from western Arctic Ocean - ArcticOcean_MG_CB11_86 | ecosystem: Environmental > Aquatic > Marine > Oceanic | place: Arctic Ocean: Canada Basin | collected...
ACATGCGCGCTTATGGGCCGGAGAAGTTTCCCGGTCGATACCTCGGCATTCCCTATGCCGAGATGCAGGTCGTACCGGGAACCAGCGAAGGCATTGCCCGATTCTATGAGCGCGTCTTGGCAACGCCGGCCGTGGTCAAAGACGACGGCGACGGCAAGCGCGTCGAGGTGTCCATGGGTTTCAGCCAACGCCTCATCTACAAAGAGACCGACCAGCAGATCGACGGCTACGACGGTCATCACATTGCCATCCACATCGCCAACTTTTCGGCACCACACGATTATCTCGTCGAGCACGACCTGGTGATCCAGGAAGACGATCAGCACCAGTATCGCTTCAAGGCCATCGTGGATCCAGAAAGCGGAGAAACGATGGCCGAACTGGAGCACGAGGTCCGCAGCCTCAAGCACCCAATGTTCAAGCGTGATCTTGTCAACCGTAACGCGTCGCAGACCTTCTTCAACTACGCCGAAGGGCGCGACGCCTTCTACCCCGGATGAAGTGCGAGGCGGTCAAACTAGACGACGAGCAGGTCAGGCGGTTTATCTGCGACGGCGTTGTCGTGCTCGATAGCGGCGTGGCACCCGAGGTACATCAGCAGATCTTCGACAAGATCCAGTGGAGCCAAACCCATGAATTCAACATGGGCAACAACACTCTGCCCCGGATTGCCGAGTTGCAGCAAGTCCTGGACGCGCCGGTAATCCACGGTGCTCTGCAGAGCGTTCTCGGCGACGACTACATACTGCATCCGCATCGAGCCTTGCACACCAGCGAACCCCTCGAAGAGGCGCAACGGGACCTTGCGCTAAAAGGCGATGAGCATGGTCCCCCCATGGGGGATGGGTCAAATTCGAATAGCTCGTGGCACCAGGATGGACAGATTCCGATGTCCCGTGCTCGCTATCACGTGCCGCGGATGGCCATGATCATCTACTTCCCACACGACACCCCGGTAGAGCGCGGCCCGACCCGCGTGATTCCGGGTACCCAGCTGCAGCCCTACCTGCGCGAGAGTGACTTCCCGTTCGCATTTGTCGCCGATGACGTCAAGGCTGGCACCTGCCTGCTGCTGGCCTATGACATCGCTCACGCAGCACTGAGCAACCACACGGATGAGAGCCGCTACATGCTGAAATTCCAATTCATGCGCATGGCTAACCCCATTGAACCCAGCTGGCGTGGTGGGAAAAACGGATGGCAGCCACCGCAAGATCGCATGGGCAGGTTCGACCATAACAAAGCCTGGGCCTATATCTGGGACTGGCTGTGCGGCGCGCCACGCGCTGGTACGGTCCAGGCATCGCCTGACAATGTGCAAGGTTGGGTCGGCGCGCTAAACACAGTTGATCAAGAGGCCCGGCTTCACGCTATCTACCAGTTGGCGGAGGCGGGGGCCGATGCCATTGGACCGCTGCGCGAGAGTTTGCTGCAGAACGCCGGATTAGAACGCGAATTCACTTGTCCGTACCACGTCGACCAGGACGGCGCATACGTGCCGGTTGGCGACCCCAATGAGCGCCGTTGGAACGACGTGGCCTATACGCTACAGGACGAGGCGTACGCGCTGGGTGCCATGGGCGAAGTCGCCGTGCAGCCCCTTGTCGAGTTGCTCAAGCACGACGACGACTGGATCAAGATCAACGCCGCCTTCGCTCTTGGCGAGATCGGCGCACCGGCAGCCAGTGCTATGGCCGACCTCACAGAGCTTCTCCATCATGAGCTTCATCAGGTAGTTCGCGTGAGCCTGGATGCAATGGCTGGTATCGGCACCAATACCCGCGTTGCTTTGCCGGCCATCCGCAAGCTGCTCACCGTGGGCAATCCACGCTGGCAGGAGCCTATGGGCAACAGGTACCCCGAGACCGGTGTCCGGTTCAACGCACTGTTTGCGTTGTTGTGCTCGGACATGCCGATGAACGAGATAGACGATCTACTGATCGCCTGCCTCGACGATATCAACGGCTACATACAGGTGATGGCGCTGGAGGCTCTCACGCGTCCCTACCGTGGAGAGGAACGCCGCGGGCTGGTACACGCGCTCGACTATCTGAAGACTCATTGCTGGGACGACACGTTGGCAAATGGCAAGCGGGTGTTCTGAGGTGACAATTGGGAATCTGGGAGGGCACAGAAATTGAGTTTTACACAACTATTCTCCGGTAGTTTTGATGGGTGGACGATTACCGACACGGAATCGGACAACTTCTCGATCGTGGACGGCGTGCTTGTGGTTGAAGAGCCTGAAGGATGGCTCAAATCAGACCGCCAATACGCTGATTTTGAGCTTGAGGTCGAGTTTCGTTTTATGACTGACGATGCAGATAGCGGCATTTTTATCCGAGCAGCCGGTAAGGGCCCGTTTGCGCGCGGATGGCCCGACAGCAGTTACCAGGTACAGATGTTAAACCCGTTAGGTGGCAGCCCGTACCCACCGGTAGGTGCCCTGTTTCGTCATGGAACGCCCGACGGTGAAACCAACTACGACGACGCATTAGCAAGAAAGACGTCAAAACCAACCGGTGAATGGCAGACGCTATTTATCACCGCACAAAGCGACGAAGTTTCCGCATCGTTAAATGGCGTGGCAGTGATGAATGCCAAAAACATCACGAATCGGTCAGGATATATCGGCGTTCAGGGAGAAACTGGCAGACTGGAGTTCCGTTCGCTAAAAATCCGCGAACTGTGACCGACTCCGCGCTAGTTAGCCCGGTTGATTCGTCCCGCTTTTACCTCGTCATACCACCAGGCGTCCGGAAAACCGGTGCGAAACTCGGCATCGATGGGGGGGCGGCCGAATTTGTCCCAGTACACTACGCGCGGGCCCTCGATCGCGATGAGCGGGATCGAATAGAAATTCCATAGCAGGATACGATCAAGCGCCTTCTGCACCGCGGTCAGTTCTTTTCTCGATCGCGCGTTCAACACCGCCATTACCATGGCATCGACCGCGTCGTTTTGGATTCCCGCTCGGTTAGAGGTGTGGGGTACCAGCGCATTGTTGGAGTGAAAATGGGCAACGAGTTCGAGCGTTGGCGGTTGACCAATCCCGACACCGCTCATGGAAAAGTCGAAATCGAACTCTTTCATGATGCTGATGTATTGCGACGCTTCCACCATGCGGATCCGGGTTTTGAATCCGAGCCGACGCAGCTGATCGCTGTAATGTATGACCGAGCGCTGCTCGTCGGGCGAACGCACGATGAAGGTCAGCGAGAACGGCGTGCCGGCGTCGTTGGTGAGTACGCCGCCCTGTACCGTCCAGCCAGACTCTTTGAGCAGCTGTCTGGCACGCAGCAGATTGGCGCGATTATCCCCTGCGCTGGACGAACGCGGTGGCTCAAATGGGTGTGTGAACAGGCGTTTCGGCAGTCGATCACGGAACGGTGTGAGGACCGCCAGCTCGGCGGCATCGGGCAAGCCGATGGCAGCGGAGCTTGTTTGCGAAAAATAACTTTCAGGACGTGTGTAGAACCCCTGCGTGATAACGCGTTCGTACCAGCCATAGTCAAAAGCAAGCGTCAGTGCTTCTCTCACACGCACGTCTTTCAGGTTGGGCCGTCGGGCATTAATTGCCAGGCTCTGAGTAAAGCCAACATAGGTGCTGAAGTTATGCCGACGCATCACGATCCACCCTTTGTCACGCGCTGGAATGTCGTACGCTTTGTTCCAGAATCGGGGGTCCGTTTCCTGTCGGTAGTCGACCAGGCCCTTACGAAACGCTTCGCGCGCAACTGTCGCATCGCGATAGAAGTCGTAGCGGATGTAGTCGAAGTTGTGGCGGCCACGGTGAACGCTTAAGTTTCGGCCCCAGTAGTCGGGTACCCTTTCGAATCGCAGGAAACGGGATTGCTCAGCAGCCGCCACGCGATAGGGACCGCTACCGAGCGGTGGTATCCGAGTCGTCTGCGTGATGTCTCGATCACGCCAGTAGTGCTCCGGTAGAATCGCTATCTTACCAAGGCTGATCACCACATTGGCATTCAGCTGGTTCAGGCTCTGAAAATGAAAGGTCAGCTCCCGGTCGTTGTGCACCTCCATTGACTCGATGATGCTGTAGGACGACTGCAGGTTGTCGCTGGTTTTTCTAGGCCGGTCAAGTTTGTTGCGAAGGTAGTCGAAGGTAAAAACGATGTCTCGAGCCGTCACTCTTACGCCGTCGTGCCAGCGCGCCTCGGGCCGGATTCGAATACGCGCCCACGTAAAGTCGTCAGCGATCATCACTGCTTCGGCAAGATTGCCGTAAAAGGTTCCGAGTTCGTCGTCCGCTGGACTGAAGAGCGAGTCGTACAGAATTGGCGCCGCTCCGAGGATGATGCCCATCCCCGGCGTATTGATATTCTCGGGGTTAAAAGAGCTCCAGTTACGATCGGTCGCGAGGACGAGTGTCCCGCCCTTGCGCGCGTGGGGGTTAACGTAATCGAAGTGCTCGAAATCTGGCGGATATTTAAACTCGCCGAAAAACGACACGCCGTGTTTAAACGTCGGTTCTGCCACGGCGAGCGTTGCGCAGAGCACTATAGTTACGCCAAGAGTTACGCCAAGCAGTCGCAACGACGCAATTCCCCTACTCGTCAAGAGTTCCCGTACCTTCTACGTACGAGCCCATTACACGCTATTTTACGTTACTGCCCACGAATTTTGGCCATTTACGGCCAGGCTTAGAATAGGGAAACCGATCGTCAAACCCAATGAGGTCTCGCATAAGCTCTGGATTACCACAGTCATCCCAGGGCTCATCTTCCATGGTGATCCGTAGATTTTCCTGCGACATCACCATGAGGTGACGATAGTAGAGGGTCGCATTGAGCCGCAGGCCGGGTGTCTGTTTCGGAAACGCTCCATGCCACGTCGCCCCATGCCATACAACCAACGAGCCCCTGGGTGCCTCAACAGGAACAGCCAAATGTGCCTCATTAGCACCAGTAGGTACCTTCATCGACTTGTGTGAACCTGGCACATAACATAGGGCACCACCTTCTTTGCTATATTCTGTCAGACACCACATGGCGTTACACGCCAGTGAGTTTCTGCCCCAGGGCATGGCTGAGCCATTTTGGTCGCAATGCAGCCCCAGATTGGCGCCGTACCCATATTCGCCTTGCCACTTGATGAACGCAGTACCTCCATTCGATAGCCTGCGCGCCTTAGGGGGCGGTTCACCAGGTTCCTGTGGCGCATTATTGCCTTCAGGCCCCACAATATAATCAATCAACGCGTTGGCCACAGGATTCACCGCAAGATCACGAATACTGCGATCCAGCTTTATCAACTGTCCAACGGTCGTCTGAGTCGGTTTTGGCTGATTGTCTTCCATCCCAGGGAAACGGCTCTTTCGCCCCTGAGCAAATTCCAGTTCCCCCATGGGACCTTCTTCAATCGATATTGGGCATCCTCCAGTGACTTCAGTGAAGCGCGCCAATATGGCATCGACAGCGCGATCAATCTTTTCACTGGGTACGCCGGTTTTCTCCGGCGGAACAATCGTTAGACCCGCGTCATCGAGTTGGAACGCATGCTGTTCCAAACCCAGTTTGGTGATGTCATTGGTATGCCAAAGATTTTCAATCTCACTCATTATCCTTCCTCCCCTCGTAGGTTGGTATGGGTATCAGTTGTTCAGAATACGGAAATCGGTCGTTATCTGCCAGTCACCCTTCACTTCTTGTACACCGGCTCGATGCAGCCAAGTTTAATCAACGTTTCGCCGGTGACGCGCAACGTATCTTTCACATCATGGGGTTTCAGCCCAAGCTCTTCTATTGCCCTGGTGCATCGGGCATATAACCGATGGCTCGCCGGTGGTGGATAGTAGTCTCCTGCGATGTCGATATCCGGAAACAATTCTCTCAGCATGTCGATCACCATGCTGGTGGTAGGTTCGCCCGTTTCATCAGCAGCGACCATCAGGTAACGGGAACCGTTTTGCGCAACATCGCTGGTGGCCGCCAATCGCTGTGCCTCAGCGATGTCACGCGTGTCAATGATATTCCAGGAAAAACCCTCCGGTGGAAAATCGGTGGTGCCCGCCAGCATCAAGCCGAGACGGCGTTGCCAGAGGACGTGATGTACCTTGCCTTTCAGGGGACCCAGTACGTGGCACGGACAGACAGTGATGACGTCGATGCCGTGCTCGGCGCCGTATTCATACGCCATCTTTTCCGTATCGAGCTTACCTTTATCGTATGCCTGTTCCTCTACTGTCCAGGTTTCCGTCTCCTCACCATTTTCGTCAGTGATGATATGACGTTCTTCCAGCGTCTCGTAGGTGCCTCCAGCCCAGTCGTCCTCCGTAAACACATGGTTCTCATAGCGCCAGGTGTGGTAATGCCCTTTTTCACGCGGACCAAAAACCGCCGCAGTGGAAGATGTGTAAATGAGACGTTTTACCGTACCCGCTTTGCGGCAGGACTCGAGTACGCCACCGGTCGCATCCAGCAGGCCCTGATAAACGTCTTGTTTCGTGTTCTTGCCATAACTCTTATCCGTACCAATGTTGGCAGCCACATGGAACACGGCAGAGCAACCGGAGAACGCCTCGTCATAGGCGCCTTGTGTCGCCTTTGTCAGATCACAGGAAAACAGCTCAACCGTACCCGGGCCTTTGGCATTTAAGTCCAACAGATACGATACCTTGTCTTCACGGTTCGCATCCCGCACACAGGCGCGAACGTTATAGCCGTGAGCGACCAGGTTAGTGACGACTTCTGAGCCAATAAACCCGGACGCACCAGTGACGGCAACGGAACCGTCTTTAGGCCCTGAAATTGCTGGCATGCTGTGTTCTCCTAATGGTTTGCGGTGTGAGAAGTATGCGGGTATGCTTTTATTTTTACAATCTGGCCGACCCAACGTTACCCGATAAAGTCTGGGATTGAAGGGTCAGTATCCCTGATCGGTAACATCCAACAATGGGAACGCGCTGAATACATCGGGTGATACCGCCGGTTGTGACGTTTCTACAAAGGACTCGTCAAGTTCGGCAAATGACGTGACACCGCACAGACTAAGTACCTCGTAGATTTCAGCGTGCAGGATATGCAGGCACTGGACCAACGCCGGGGCGCCGCCCGCTGCCAGTGACCATGCCTCCAGTCTTCCGATCCCGACAGCATTAGCGCCCAGGGCAATCGCTTTGACAATGTCCGTGCCGCGATAGAAACCACCATCGATGATGATTTCAGCTTGACCCTTGATCGCTTGAACAATGTCAGGCAAGAGGTCCAGGGCACCGGGGCCTTGATCCAGTTGCCGGCCGCCATGGTTCGATATGTAGACGACATCGACGCCGTGATCCACGGCCCTAATCGCGTCATCGACCCGATTAATGCCTTTAATGACCAGCGGTATGTCGAAGTTTTTCTTGATACGTGCAACGTCAGACCAGTTCAGACCCTTCTGGGCGAGCATGCTGCCGCGACCTGCTATCGGTCGTGAGGTTGGCGAAACACCCTTTGCAATGTCCCGCTCGCGCCTGCTGACCACTGCGGAGTCTACGGTAAGACAGAATGCCTTGTAGCCGGCATCTATCGTGCGCTGGACTCTGTCATCAGTCCAGTCGGCATCGCCTCTAACGTAAAGCTGATAGATCTTGGGAGCGCTGGATGCGGCCGCAATATCTTCCAGTTCCGGGTCGCATACGGAACTTGCCATACTCATGATGCCGGCTTCTTCCGCTGCAATAGCCGCGGTTGCACCACCACCTTCCACTAGATTCTGCAAGGAGCCGATAGGGGCCAACATGACGGGCATCTTCAGTTGCTGTCCTAGAATTGTGCCGGTGGTGTCTACATCAGAAACATCGTTCAACACCTTTGGTCGCAATGCTCTCGAGTCAATCGCCAAACGATTTCGTCTTAATGTGGTTTCGGTTACAGAGCCGCCGATCACATAATCCCATAGTGTCTGGTTCAGCTTTAGCCTGGCTGCCTTAACGATTTCGTGAATTGTTCTAAATTCGGATGCTTCTGGCACTGAGGTTCCTTGTCTTCGGCCGCCAGCGAGGCGGCAGGGCCGGTGGTGTCTACTCGACGGCGCGGCCCGAGCCTGGGCGGGACCGCTAAGCGACATCCCTCGCCGGTCCGAGTGGCAGCGCGGTCTGGTCTCTACCCTCCCACAGTGCTCGCTCTTCCTCAAACGGCGCGTTTACTATCTCGGCTGGGTCGCCCAGTATCGCCGTGGTCCTGGTTTGCGAATCGTATGACGCCCAGTTAGACAGCGCCTCGGTTTGTGGATTGCCGGTTCTGGCAAAGTTGATCCAGGTATCCATGACATGACCCGCCAGCGTATCGGCCGCCTCACCGCTACCAAAAAATCCAACAGCATCATCGTTAATGTTGTAAGTGCCAAAAATGTACCCGCAGACCACCGCGTGAGACATAGCCAGTGGTTTGCCATTCGCCATGGTATAGGGGGAGGGCCAGGTAAACAGGTACTGGTAGGCATCTTGACCGCGGGCACCCATGGCTTCGCAAAGCTTGATGCAGGGCCACCACATCTTGCGTGCCGTTTCGATGGCAGCGTAAATTGAAATAGGATCTGTGTCAGCCCCCGCCTTGCCGCGAAGATCTTTGTACCCCGCAAACAGTTCTTCAGGTCTGTCCACATGTTTGCCAAGCTCCGCGATTAATTCGTTTTCATCCTCGGTTGCAGGAGTCTGTGCGATAAACAGCCGCCATTCGTCCCGGGTCGTCCCGGTCAAAACCGAAATGCCATCAGCCGAACCGTTTCTGATGCATTCGAGCGGTATGTCCGGCAACTGAGTGCCATCAACAACCGGAGAGAAAATCATCCCGCCGTTGGGGGTTCGTACTTTACCCGCGGCAGCCATGAGGTCCTCTGGATGCATGGCGAGGAGCTTATCGATATCGTCCTTTGGTGAAAGATCCAGTGCTTTCATAAATCGATCCGAGACGTCAACTGCGCGATCGCGCAGGATGCAACAACTGCCTGCACCACTGATCGGGCTCGCGCGATGAAAGAGGCCACGCGCGGGCTCGAATGCCATTAGTGCGCCCACGCTCATGCCGCCTGCAGACTCGCCGTAAATGGTTACGTTACCGGCGTCGCCGCCGAAGGCACTGATGTTGTCCTGGACCCACTGCAGCGCCATGACCTGATCGAGTAATCCTTCGTTCCCGGTTGACGGGATGCGCCCCTCAGTTATCTCGCCCAGATTAAGGAAACCGAGGACACCTACCCGATAGTTGATGGTCACTACGATCACATCGCCGCGTCGGGCAACATTTGCGCCACTGTAAGCAGGTGTGCAGCCGGTTCCGCCGCCAAAACCGCCGCCGTGTATCCATACCAGTACTGGTCGTTTTGCATCGTCCACACCAGGTGTAAAAACGTTAAGTACCAGGCAGTCTTCGTTACGTTTTGGGTTATCAGCCGCTAAGAAAAATACACTCGTGGCACCTGTTCCGCTCGCCGCTCCCTGCCAGGCCTGTGTATTCCACTGTGTTGCGTTGCGCACACCGGTCCACGGCGCCGGCGGTTCAGGTGCGAGCCAGCGTTTGTCACCAACGGGAGGTGTCGCATAGGGAATGTCCTTGAATACGTGTAACCCTCCGTCTTCAGTGCCTTCCAACTTGCCGTATTTTGTGTCGACGATTGCCATGTGATACCCCCTGTTTTTTTATTCCGCGACTGTGGTGGACTTTATCCTAGTCTGTGGCTAGTTCCTAAGGACAGTTACTGTATATCTAACAAGCATATCTAACAAGTATATCCAGCAAGGGGGTGATCAACTGGCAGCAAACCCAGAAGTCGAACAACAGGCACAGTCGAACGACATTACGAGTTGTTGGTCCTGTAGTTGAATGCCTCGGCCCACGCAGGGGTTTTTGTCCCAGCCTCGGCCGATGCCCGCATCTCGCCTTCAAGTGCCTGCCGCTCCTCGATCAACTCGGATTCGCTGCGCTTTGGCGGCGGCACGATTGCCAGCGCTTCCCGCGTAGGCACAAAATCCAATCGATTCGCACGCAGCGCCTTCAGCACGGCGAGCTCTACCAGTGAGTAGTGGTCGGATGAGCGATCGAAGCGCATGGGTTCGCTTAGCATGGGCGACTTGTTGGCAATGAAGCGTGGAACGGCCGACGGATTAGGACAGGCGCGATGCAGGGCGTACGGATGCACAATGATCATATCGCCAGCTTCGCCAAGGAGCTCTTCAAACTCATGGCATTGTTCGAGCAAACCCGGTACCAGGTAGCCCGAGCCCTGAATGCTGTCCGGATGCAGACCCTCCGGATGTGTTGCCATCAGCCGGGCAACCGGCCCGACTGAGTCGGCAGCAATGTGCATTCCGCCACTCTTGGGTGCGATGTCGCTGTAGATTGGCACCGTGAGCAGGCCCTGCTCCGGTGAATCGAGAAAGTGTCTGAAATGCCAGCCGTCTTTATGCCAGCCCGTTCTTCTCACCCCCGCTGGCTGCCAATCCGGGTCGTCCCGCACCCCTAGATTGGCAATGGAGGCATCGTTCCAGGACAAATCGTCACCCTCATGCAATCGCTGAACGTCGCCGGCCACATCGACTTGGGCATGGAAAGCACGCGGGGCTTCTGTACGCAAATGATATTGCTGTCCGCTTCCAGAAGTGGTCAGATACCCATCAAAGCGTTTGCCGTCAAACCGCTTATCCCAGGTGGACGGATCATCGCGATCGATGTCGTATTGTTCATGGAAGGCCTGCCATGCATGTTCACAGATTTCCGTCGCCATCTCCCGCGAGAACGCCTGCCGGATCACCACATATCCCTTGTCGATGAAGTGCAAGGCATCCTCGCGACCCAGCATTTCCATTTGCGAGATGGTCGCGTCCAGATCGGCGGCAAATTCGTCTTCGTCGAACACATCGAGCATTTATGTCCCTTGGTACGTAGTCCGGTACCTTTATCAGCAGATCCGTCACATCCCTCTGTTCTCTGGCATTCAGCTCCTGATAGACCGGTGGAGACGCCCATCGACTTTACAACGGTGATTCCCCGGTGGAACGGCTAGACCCTGTCCAGTTCGCCGTCCGTCCAATCCCAGCTTGTTGGTAAGGGACGCCGTGGTGCACCAATTATGTCGTTCACCTCCTGTAGTTCATCAGGTGTGAGTTCCCAGTCAGCTGCTTTCACGTTATCCTCGAGCTGAGACAGTTTGCTGACACCAGCGATGACTGAACTGACCATAGGACGGTGCAGTAGCCAGGCAATCGCGAGTTGTGCAGGGGAGTGATCGCGAGCCCGCGCAAATTCTGCTAGCGCTTCGATAGCGTCCAAGGCAGCGTCACTGCCGTAATATTTGAAATAACGCTGCATATTGGCCCCCCAGGAGCCTGCCCTGCTATCTTGCGGGGGTTCCTCTCCGCGTGTATATCTTCCCGCAAGCAGTCCGCAAGCCAGCGGGAAAAAGGGCAATATACCAACACCAGCCCACTCACAATACTGACTGACATCCGATTCAACCTCCCGCTCGAACATATGATAATGCTGTTGCACGCTGACAATTTTGTCCCAGCCACGGAACTCGGCCAGATCGTTGCAGCGGCAGAGCTGCCAACAATAAGCATTGGACAGGCCCACATAACGGACTTTGCCGCTGCGCACCATGTCATTCAGCGTTTGCATCATTTCCTCCAGGGGAAACGATGCGTTGTACAGCATGTGCACCTGGTAGAGGTCGACGTAGTCTGTGTTCAACCGTTTCAGGCTGATATCGAGTTGTTTGATGAGGTTGCTTCGATTCGGTGCGCCATGGGCATGATGCCCACCCTTGGTTGCGATCACGAAATCGTCACGGCGGCCGGCGATGCTACTACCGATAAATTCTTCGGATTTTCCACCGCCATACAGATACGCCGTATCAATGAGCGTAATCCCCATATCACTCGCTGCGCCGATGATTTTTTTAGCGGTTGGCTTGTCGACATGGCCAAAAGTATCGGTACCAAGGCCTACGGCAGAAACTTCAAGACCGGATTTACCTAAGTTAAGTTGCTTCATCTGAAATCCTTAATCAATTATCGCCTGCTGCACTGCGTTTTCGAAATCAAAGCCGTCTAGTCAATAGACCAGAGTCGTTGTATGGCCCGCCACGATGGTCCGTAGG
>Ga0115002_10007667_pt1 | contig 12101 bp, 7 predicted proteins | sample ArcticOcean_MG_C_8_FD_89576 | JGI IMG/M metagenome (GOLD analysis project Ga0115002, IMG submission 89576) | Marine microbial communities from western Arctic Ocean - ArcticOcean_MG_CB11_86 | ecosystem: Environmental > Aquatic > Marine > Oceanic | place: Arctic Ocean: Canada Basin | collected...
GAATGGGAACCGTCTTTCTGGCAATGGACACGCAGTTAGAGCGAGAAGTCGCTCTGAAAATTCCTCAATTTGAATCAGACGATGACCACGAATTGCTTGAAAGGTTCTACCGCGAAGCACGCGCGGCAGCCACGTTGAACCATCCCAATCTCTGTCCGGTTCACGACGTCGGCGAAGTCGATGGCATTCATTATCTGACAATGGCCTTTATCGAAGGGCGGTCATTGTCCGACTTGGTACGCCCCGGTGAACCGCTTGCAGCCGACGAGGCCGTGGCCATTGTACAGAAATTGGCCCTCGGGATGGCCGAAGCGCACGAGAAGGGGATCGTGCATCGCGACTTAAAGCCGTCCAACATCTCCATGAACCAGCGGGGTGAGCCGGTCGTGATGGACTTTGGTCTGGCTCGGCGCAACAACAGCGACGACGCGCGACTTACCAAGAGCGGTGCCGTGATCGGTACTCCTGCGTACATGCCACCGGAACAGATCAAGGGGGATTTCGATGCCATCGGGCCGTGCTGTGACATTTACAGTCTGGGCGTCATCCTCTACGAACTGCTGACCGGTGAGATTCCGTTCGACGGACCGATCGCAGCAGTACTTGGGCAGGTGCTCACACAAGAACCGCCGCCGCCGTCGAAGTTTCGACCGGACCTCGATCCCCGTCTGGAGGTCATCTGTCTGAAGATGATGGCCAAACAGATCGAAGACCGTTACGGGTCAATGCGCGAGGCGGCAACAGCGCTGTCCGATTTTCTCAAGAACAAGGGACAACAGTCGGATCACGCCTCCCAGGCATCGTTTCAAACCGTCGCCGTCGCCAACTCCCCGCGACATGCCACGGTCAAGGGCGAGGCCCAACGCCAGACATTGGCCGGGAAGCGAACAGCGACACCAACATCACAGACCGTTGCAAGGCCAACCTGCCCGGATGCAGGCTCGATCTTGAATTCCACAGGCTCACCGGTTGTCTTGTCCATCCCATTCCAGACACGAGGACCACAGGCCCCATCTTGACGCTCACGATTCATCAACGCAAGCACTTTACCGAGACGTCACCAGCTCCCCGTATTTCCGCACAGGGGAGTGCTGACAGATAAATAAAAGCCAAAACTGCGCCAAAAGACACTGGTGCCCAGGGCATAGCCCACAGCGCCGACAATTCTGCGTCGAAAACCCTGCAATTCTCGGTCTGACCGACGAGTGTCGCGGGGTATTTTTTTGCGCCCGGTCAAGCAACGAAAGGAGACAATTTTGAACCACATGATTCTGACGGCCAGTACGGTGCTGGTCGTCGTGCTCGCTCTCGCACTCGCCCGTGGTTAAGCGACCGCCAGGCAGAGGGCATGTCGGCAGGAGCACGCAACGGCTAACGGAATCTTGGGTTTTTCGTCTGTGGCCATCGTGTTCTCCCGGACTGCCTCGTCTTGATGCTGGCAAAACACGGTATCATGAAAGTCGGTACGATTTCGAAGAATTTCCATTTGTCGTGGCGTGATGTGGGTGACATGTTCAGCGCCGAATCTGCGTCGGTGCTCCGACAGAAGAAATTTGGCTGGAGTAGGACGGCATCACGTTCTCGAGGAGATGTTTCGACTTGATGCCGGAAAAATGCGGAATTCTCCGAGAATAGAGGCCATATTCGGCACCATCGGTGCAGCGCAAAAGTCGCTGGACCAGCACAGCTCCCACCGATCGCTCATACGCGATCTGAACGCTGCTGACCTTAGATGGGACTGTGCGGCGACTGTCTACGCGAAAACCGCGGACAGCGATTTACCGCCGTCGACCAGGGCGGTGGGACGGTTTTGTTTGTCGCGGATGTAGCTGTGCGGGTTGATTCCCAACGCCTCGAAGATCGTGCAAGTCAGGTCTTCGGGGCTGACGGGGTGATCGAGCGGGTAGGCGGCATGACGGTCGGATTTCCCGAAGAGACTGCCGCCGCGGACCCCGGCACCCGCGAGCAGCACGGGGAAGTTGTACGTCCAGTGATCGCGGCCGTCAGCGTTGCCACGGTTCTGGAATTTCGGTGTACGTCCCATTTCCCCAAGGCAGACGACCAACGTTTCTTCAAGCAACCCGCTGTTGTGCATGTCGTCGAGCAGCGCGGCCAACCCTTGATCCAGACCCGGCAACAGGTGATTCTTCAATCCGGGTGTGAGTGCCTGATGCGAATCCCAGCCTTCGGGGACGACGTCGGCCATGTCCCACAGGACAGTGACAAACCGTGCGCCAGCTTCGATCATCCGCCGACCCATCAGCAGCGATTGGCCGAACAGATGCCGCCCGTACCGATCGCGCAGCCGCGCGGGTTCGCGGCGGATGTCGAGCGCTTCGCGGAGTTGCCCCGACGTCAAGAAGTTGAGCGCCGTGACGCGGTCACGTTGATACCCGGCGACCTGCGTCGCTTCCTCCAGATGTCGCGACTTGTGTTCGATCTGCTTGAGCAGACTTTGCCGCCGATTGAGGCGATCCAGCGTAATGTTCGCGTTGAGCTTGAGTCCCTGAATCTGAAATTTCAGTTCGTCATCGGTGCAGTCGCGATAATAGGGGTTGTCTTTCGCATCGCGTTTGTGGATTCGTGTGGCCAGCGCGTTGTACTGCGGCCCCAGCCAGCCGGCGTATTGTCCGAGCCGGTTGTAGATTCCACCACGCTGGATTTCCCCGTGCCGGTTCGGGAGGTAGATGTAGCTGGGAATCGCCCGCGGCTTGTTTCCGGCATGGTGTTGGTCGAGGTATTCGACGACCGACCCCATCGCGGGCCAGTCGTTGGGGGCCGCGTTGACGTTTGCGGCGCCGCGTTCGGCGAGCGGCATGGGGTGGCCGGTCTGAATGTAATGCGAGGCGTTGTGGTCGTTCTGGGGATGGTTCAACGTACGGACCACACAATAGCGGTCGGACTGCGCCGCCAGCCGTGGGAGATGTTCGCAAATCCGTAACCCCGGCGTGCGGGACGTAATCGGCTGGAAGGGCCCGCGCACCGTACTGGGCGCGCCGGGCTTCATGTCGAAGGTTTCTAACTGACTCGGTCCGCCGAACAGATAGAGAAACATCACCGACTTCGCCCGCGCGGAGCCTGTTTTCAGCGCGGCCTCTGCAGCAAGCACGCGGGGCAAACTCACCCCCAACAACCCCGCACCCCCCGCCTCAAGCAACTGCCGCCGCGTCAATCCACTACAAACACGCCGTGAACGACCGAGAATCGATAGCATGGATACCTCCTATGTCGCGTGTATGCTAACCAGTCCGGCGGGTTGCGACAAATCTCTTTTGTCGAGGTGAAAACTCAAGAATCCTGTATTATTGGAATCCACTGATGCACGGCACGACCTCGATCATCTGCTGAGACCGACCAATGACTTCATCAGCGACGTAATTAGAGTGGCGAGACCACCTTTGACTCAAGCACGGCTTCATAGTCGCATGAGTTGCCTTGGCACCTACGGAGTCCGGTAGCAAGGTCCTTTGTTTTGTTGTCCGCCATTCGACGAGTTTCGCGAACAGAATCGGGCTTGATCGGCGTTCGCGTCTTCTCGAATTGGGGGTCGCACGTTTATCGAAGCTCTCCGACTGCCCAGACACGCAATTGTAGATCCTCGTATCATCTGCGGGTATCATTTAGTCGGTTGACCGCCGCTGCGATCGGAAAGGGGTCCATCTGAGAAGTGCCCCTTGGGATCAAATTCCGGCCTGATCTGGGTAAGCAACGAAATGAGTAGGTGCATCGTGAATTTCTACCGGCAGCTCATTTTCGGTTTGCCCGCGCTCTGCATCATAGGCTGTGGCGAGGATCGTGCACCGGTCTCGGTGAATCACTCAAATCATCCAGCAGTGGTGGAAGCGGGGAATCCTTCGACGAAATCAGAGAAGGAGTTCACGAACTCAATCGGTATAAAATTCGTGCGGATTCCAGCGGGCAAGTTTCTTATGGGGTCGGCGGAGACCGACGACGGAGTGCGCGACGACGAATTGCCCCAACACCCGGTGCAGATCAGCAAGCCGTTTTACATGGGCGTTTACGAAGTGACGCAGCGCGAGTTCGAAGGATTGATGGACAGTAATCCCAGCTCGTTTTCGCGGGCGGGACTTTTGAAGGACGCGCCGGACGATCTGAATTGTTCAACCCTTCCCGTGGATAACGTCACATGGTTTGCGGCCGCTGAGTTCTGTCGGCGACTCTCGAACTTGTCGGCGGAAAAAGAAGCGGGACGAGTCTATCGGCTGCCGACGGAAGCAGAATGGGAGTACGCCTGCCGCGCGGGGACGAAGTCGATTTTTTATTTTGGCGACTCGCTGGCTTCCACGCAGGCCAACTTCAACGGCAATCACCCGTTCGGTGAGGCGGAGAACGGACCGTTTCTCAATCGGACGGCAACCGTTGGCTCTTACAAACCCAATGCGTTTGGCCTGTACGACATGCACGGCAATCTACACGAATGGTGCATGGACCGATTTGACCGCGATTATTACCGCGATTCCCCCAAAGTTGATCCGCAAGGATCACGCAGCGGATCGTACCGAGTGATCCGCGGCGGTGATTGGTACAGCGACGGGCGTGACTGTCGCAGCGTGTTTCGCTATGCCGATGTGCCGGAGGGCAGATTCTATGCACTGGGCATGCGCGTTGTGTGTGAATTGACGTCCGAGGGAGCGACGCTTGATCCAGTTATTGCCGCCGCCGGAATGTCTCAAGAGACGTTGCCTGAGAATGCCGGGGCGAAGTCGGACGAGAAGCCGATGCCGACGTCGGGTGAAGATTGGCCGCGCTGGCGAGGACCGCGCGGAGATGGAACGTGGCGCGGACCGAAACTGTCGAGTGCCTGGCCAAAGGCCGGACTCCAACGTGTTTGGCGTCGGCCGGTCGGGGGTGGTTACGGCGGCATCGCCGTTTCGAGTGGTCGAGTCTATGTGATGGACCGTCAGCGCGATCCCGACGTTGAACGCGTTCTGTGTTTCGACGGGGTGACCGGCGATCAACTTTGGTTGCATGACTATTCGGCCGATTACAGCGGCGTCAGTTACGACAACGGCCCCCGCGCCACACCGACCGTTGTCGATGGTCGAGTTTATACACTCGGCGCGGTCGGCCATCTGTTTTGTTTCGACGCAGATGATGGCAAAGTTATCTGGTCAAAAGACCTTGTTGCGAAGTTCGGTGCCCGTGTCCCGATTTGGGGTTTGAGCGCCTCGCCGTTGATCGTTGACGACACTGTGATTGTCCATCCGGGGGCTGAGCCGGATGGATGTTACATCGCCTTTGATCGGACCAGCGGCGAAGAGCGCTGGCGTAGCCTGCCGGATGCGGCTGGCTATGCGACGCCGATCCTGGTCCGACATAATGAACGCCGGCAACTGATCGGCTGGACGCCAACGAATGTGCGCGGGATGGATCCTGTCACGGGAAAACTGCTGTGGACGGTGCCTTTCGAAGTGAACTATGGCTCCTCGGTCGCGCATCCGATCTTCGTGGACAATTTGGTGTTGGTGAGTAGTTATTACGACGGAAGCAAAGCGATTCGCCTGGGTGATCAACCTGGCGCCGCGAACGTCGTGTGGCATGAACGCCGAAATTTGCGCGGCTTGATGTCACAACCGCTGCACCGCGATCACCACGCCTATTTGATCGACAAACGCCACGGGCTGACTTGCTTCGAGTTGGCAACCGGGAAGAAGCTGTGGGATGACGACAATCGCATGACTCCCAAAGGGCGCAATCCACAAGCCACGATGGTCTGGCTGAATGACGAAGACCGTGCAATCGTGTTAAATTCCGATGGCGATCTGATATTGATACGCTTGAATCCCAACGGTTATGTCGAAGAGTCACGAGAAAACATTATTGGGCGCACATGGGCGCACCCGGCCTATGCGGGCAATTGCGTTTACGCGCGCAGCGATACCGAGATCCTCTGTGTGTTACTGCCACTAAGAACGAGCAAATCAGAATAGAGCCAAACACAATGTGGGCTCCAATCTGCGGAGTAAAGCGTCGGTTGGAGTCAAATCGCGACGACTTTCATTTTCATTCTGGAGATTCAACGAATGAGTAACTCCCTGAAACAATTGTCGTTGTTGGTCGTCGCCATCGTTGGGCTTAACACAAGCGCGCGGGCGGAGCCGATCAAAGTCGAGCAGGCTGGCGACAGGTTCGTCAATTTCGTACTGAACGAGATCGAAACGACTCGAAAGGCACTGCCGGATATTGCGAAGGCGGCGGACGCGGCCGCTGAGCGAATTGTCCGCCAGGATGGAGAGTTGCTTTCGGCCGGCGATCACAGTTTTTCGCTGGAACCGGTTTGGCGCGCCGGCGGCATTGCCTTTTCCCGGCAGTACTTACCGGAGAAAAAAGCCGCCGCGGCCGCAGTCAAGGCTGCCGGCGACAAGATCCCCTATTACCGAACCAAAGAGTTCGTTGAACACTTTACGGTGAACCAGGCCACCAGCAAGGATGTCGTACTGCTCGGTTTTGAGAACGAACGACAGGAGCAGCTCCATCTCATTTCGACCGTCAAGCAATTACTGAGTGACGAGGCGCTGATCATCTTTTTCGGTTCTGAAAGCAGTTCAAAAAAACTGGAACGGGAGTTCGGTCGGCGGGACAACCTGATTTCCATCACGCACAATGTTCCCGATGGCGGAATCATTGAAGTTGCAGGCTGGCCGAAAAAGATCTGCTCTGGCCGAAGCATTGCGAATCGGTTGTACCTGTGGACGTTCGAGGCGGAACTGATCAGCGCGTTCATGCGGCGCGGCAAGATTCCCGGAATTCTGCTTTCGGTTACATACGAAAGCCCGCAGGTCTGGAATATTCCGCTGCTGCACGATTACAAGTTCATCCCCGCATTCAACGTAACTCCCGTGCAGCGGCGTGTCCTTGGAGATACGTATCTCAATCATCTCCGCAGAATCGTCAGCAGCATTGTGCCCGATCAACGAAAGAAATTCCGTCAGGCAGCCGGGTGGCTGGCCGAAGCGGCGCGCACGAAACACAAGTCGTTCGCGCTGTTGATTCATGGCCTCGATCCCGACGGGCTGCCGGGTGATCCGGGTCTCTTCACGGTCTTTAGCGAGGGGAACGCCTACTATCCGCAGTTGGACGATAAGATCGGCAAGAACGACGTCGCCTTGTTCGTTGGCTACAACTGGTATCCCCCCAGACTTGCGAATACCGTCGATAAAGCGGGCGGTAAGCAAATCTTGTGTTTTACCCTTGTTCAGGAACAACCACCGAAGCCCGCGATTTATGGAGAGGTCGGCGAGCTCCGGCATTTCACTTCGTTCGACCAACTTCCGCAAAGTGAGAATCGGATCTACATCGATCTGAAGTTCGCCCAATACAACGCGGTTCTGAAAATTCCCGACTATCCAATCCCGGCGTTGGAAACGTCGTCCTTTGCGGAAGATGTCGTCTATTGGCATTTGGTTGCCGACACGATCGAACTGTTGGCCAAGAATCCGGAGCGAAAAAAAGAGAAAGCGAAGAAGCGGGTGACCGCAAACAACGCAAAGGACGGCGCCGAGATGGTGTTGGTTCCGCGCGGAAGTTTTCTGATGGGATCGACAACGGCGGAAGTCGATGCGCAGTTCCGTGATACCGGGCTGCCTGTGGATTGGAAAAAGCACACGCTCGACGAGCAGCCCCGACATCTGCAAAACGTTCCGGCGTTTTTCATTTACAAGTACGAAGTGACCAGCGAGCAGTATCAGGCATTCATTGCGGCCACCGGTCACAGGTCACCGCCTCATTGGAAGGGAACAAATCACCCCGCCGATAGAGCGAAACATCCCGTGGTTGAAGTGAATTGGGACGACGCGCAGGCTTATTGCCGTTGGGCCGGCACACGTCTCCCAACCGAAGCCGAGTGGGAATACGCGGCTCGCGGCGCTTCGCCAGGAGATGGGAAACCGAGTTTGGCTTTTCCGTGGGGAAACGCCTGGGATTATCGCCTCTCGAACAACTCATCCTTCCACGCGGGCAAAGAGCTGCAGAATGCCGAGGACTGGAAAGTCTGGTACGAGGGCGACCAGAAGTCGCTGTTTCCATTGACGACGCGCGGCGGCTCTTTCCCCAAATCGGTCAGTCCCTTTGGCGTTCATGACATGGCCGGCAACGCCTGGGAATGGTGCGCCGACTTTCAGGTTTCGTACTCCAAGGGGGACGACGCCGAACAGAAGAAACTCCGCGCCCGCAGAGGCGGTTCCTGGGCCAATGTCGCGCTGCACATCCGCAGTGCCGATCGCCAGGGTGCACCGCAGCAGGCTCTCAACCTCTTTACAGGGTTTCGCTGCGTGAAGACGCCATAATCTTAGATAGCCAAAGCCGAACAATCAGCCAGCCAGGCGTCCCGTAATACGTTGAGATTCGCGTGCAGGTAGGGAGTCCGCAAAAATGACGAGTTTCGCGAACAGAATCGACCAGCGGCTTGAAATTTCACTCTGCAAGATCACGTCGGAGAGATTTCGCGAGATAGACCTGATTGTTGGTGTCGGGACCGGCCGACGTGACGCTAAAACAGAGTGTCACCACTCTACCGCGCCCGAACGGATTCGAAACCACGGTCGAGCGACCGCTCGCGTCACGGATGCTACGGGAGCTGCTCGCGGGCTTCAAGAACCAGTGGCCGAGGTCTTTATCTGCTACTCCTTCCAGAAACTCCGTGTCGGCGGCGCGAACGCTCGCCACCCTTTGGGCTGTGCACGCTCTGAGCGGGACAGGAGAATGAGTGCGGTTCGCTTTTTGTCGGCGTGAATCAAATATGCGTCACCGGAGTGCCTTTTTGCCTTTCCTTGAGATTTGTTCAGAGAATTTGCGAGCGTTCTGCATCGGTCTTTTCCAATCTTCTGGATACGTTTCGCAACAGCTTCGACCGCGGCAGGGTCTGGCCGTTCCGCCCGGAAATGGTTCCCTGAAGGTACTCGACTGCCTTGGGGAAAACCAGCGGTGCGGTGCGGAGAGAAGGAGGACGACAGGGAGATGGGAAAACGTGGGTCGTTGCCCGTCTTGGCATCGATCGGTATGCTCAAGGTACAACTGTCCGTGAGTTTCGGAGCCGATTGAACTGAAAGAGCAACGGTCGAAGGGTTCGGCAAATGATTGGAGCGGAGAAGGATGAATCGAATAGCGTTTGCGTGTGCAGTCGTCCTCTGTTTGTATTCCTCGACTGCTACTGCCGAGAACTGGCCGGCGTGGCGTGGACCGGCCGGTGACGGAGTTTGCAACGAGTCGAAACTGCTGATCGCATTCGGTCCCGCAGAGAATGTTGCCTGGAAAACACCGCTGCCGGGTGAGGGAAACTCGACGCCGATTGTGTGGGACGAGAAGGTTTTTGTCACCTGCCAGATCGACGGCGGCAAGACTCGAAGCTTGATTTGTTTTGATCGAACAGCGGGCAAGATGTTGTGGCAGCATCGTGTTGCTTTTCCCCAGAATGAAACGACACACAGCGGCAACCCGTTCTGCTCCGGCTCGCCCACGACCGACGGCAAACTGGTGTATGCCAGTTTTGGGTCGGCGGGCGTGGTTGCATGTGACTTTTCCGGCAAAGTGGTTTGGAGTCGCGAATTGGGCAAGTTGGCCCATGTATTCGGCCCGGCCACCACGCCGGTTCTTTATCGGAACTTGTTGATTATTCACCGCGGTCCCGGAGAGCCGACGCACATTATCGCCCTCGACAAGCGGACCGGCGAGACGGTGTGGGACACACCGGAAGTTGGCAACAACGACAAGCTGTACGGTTCGTGGTCGACCCCGGTAATTTACCGGGTTGGTGAGCGCGAAGAATTCGCGCTGTCGATGCCGGGCGAACTAAAGGGCTACGATCCGCTCACCGGAAAGGAGCTGTGGCGCTGCAGCGGACTGGGACCGAGCAATTATCCGGATACGGTCGTCGGCGACAACGTGCTGATCGGCATCAGCGGTTTTCGGAAATCGATGATGGCCGTCCGCATTGGCGGGAAGGGCGACGTGACAGAGACGCATCGGCTGTGGCATGTCCCTATGACACAACAACGCATCGGTTCCGGCGTCGTGCACAAGGGGTTTCTTTACGTCTCCAATGCAACAGGGATTGCGGAATGCATCGAGGTCAAGACCGGCAAGACCCTCTGGAAGGAACGGCTGGGCGGCAACCTGTGGGGATCGATTCTGCGGGCGGGAGAGCGATTGTACGTCAGCAACACAGAGGGCGAAATATTCGTGCTGGCGGCCAGCCCGAAGTTCCGACTGATTGCTAAGAACGAGATGGGTGAGCACATCAAAGCCGGGCTGGCTCCTTCAGATGGGCAGTTGTTTGTGCGAACGTACGAGAATCTGTATTGCGTGGGCACGAGGCAAAGGTAGCTGCTAGTTGCCTCGATTTGGAGTTTGCAACATGATCATCCGGCCGTACTTTGCTTTCACTATCATCGCGATTCTTTCCACTCTTTCATCCGTCTCTGCCGGAGAGAAGCCGCTTGGAATCAAGGCCGTTGTCCGACAGCGCATCCATCCTGTACTGATCCGCAATGATCGCAACCCGCTGTTGGAACTGACAATCGAATCCGAGCGGAAAGACGTTTTCCTGCATTCACTGACGTTTTCCCTCAAAGGCACAGACGACCTGAACGATGTCGAGAGTCTGCAGGTGTTTTTGGCGGGCGACAAGCAGAATTATTCAACACAGGCGACGTTCGGCGACCGTGCCAAGTCCGCCGGCGAGGTTGTCATTCGCGGCAACGTCAGGCTTCGCCGCGGCGTCAACGTTTTGTGGCTGTCGTGTCAACTCAGTCCGAAAGCAAGCCTGACCCACAAGGTGGATGCGACGTGCACGAAAATCGAAACGTCTGTCGGTGACGTCACTCCACAAGCTGAAACGCTCAATGTCCGCAAACGAATCGGCATCGCACTTCGTCGGCATTTCGACGACGGCGTGCACACGTATCGAATTGCAGCATTGGCAACAACACCGAAAGGGACTCTGCTGTGTGTTTACGACATGCGGCGGCGGGCGGGGCGCGATCTGCAAGAGGACATCGACTCGGATTGCTGAGGAGCACCGACGGAGGTCAGACGTGGGAACCGCAACGCGTCATTATGGACATGCACGAATACGGTAAGCTGCCGCAGGAGCAAAACGGCTGCAGTGATCCGGGGATTCTCGTGGACCCGGCAACCGGTGAGATCTTTGTCACAGCCGTCTGGACTTGGGGTCGCCCCGGCACACATCAGTGGAACAAAGGTGGCTCCGAACCAGGCTTCGAAATCGGCAAGACCGCCCAGTTTTTGATGGTTCGCTCGAAAGACGATGGCCGAAGCTTCTCGAAGCCGGAGAATATGACCCGGAAGCTGAAGCAGAAAGAGTGGATTCTGTTTGCCCCGTCACCGCAACAGGGCATTTCGCTGCCCGACGGAACGCTCGTCATGCCCGGTCAGGGACGTGATGAACAGGACCGGCATTTTTCAAACCTCATCATCAGCCGCGACCACGGGAAGACGTGGACGCTCAGCAACCCCGCTTCGTTCGGAAACACGGAATGCCAAGCCGTTCTCCTTGGAAATGGTTCGATCATGCTCAACTGCCGTTCAGAACGGCCGACGAAGTTTCGCACGGTCGCAGTCACGTCCGATTTGGGAAAAACCTGGAAGCCGCACACAACGAATCGCAACACGTTGATCGAGCCGAACTGCAACGGCAGCACATACCGTTTCGACTACAAGCAGAATGGCGAAAAGAAACACATCCTCGTGTTTGCCAACCCGCATACCCAGGCGGGCCGCGACCACCACACAATCCAGATCAGCTTCGACGACGGCCGCACGTGGCCCAAAGAGTACCATCTTCTCCTCGATGTTGGCCGGGGTGCCGGCTATCCCAGCCTCAGCCGTGTCGATGAGGGACACATCGCCTTGGTCTACGAAGGCAGTCAATATCAACTCGTCTTCGAGAAGTTCTCGCTAGATGAATTGTTGACACGTCGAAAATGACTTCCGTGCTATCTGTCACGACATTCTGGAGTTTTCTGCGCGAGTTCTCGCCACTTTCCCGTGCGAGATTCTGAGATTCAGCGAGATTCCAGTCGAGTTTTCCCTGTGAAGCCGTGAACCGCAGATGTGATGATGGA
>Ga0115002_10007668_pt1 | contig 12097 bp, 8 predicted proteins | sample ArcticOcean_MG_C_8_FD_89576 | JGI IMG/M metagenome (GOLD analysis project Ga0115002, IMG submission 89576) | Marine microbial communities from western Arctic Ocean - ArcticOcean_MG_CB11_86 | ecosystem: Environmental > Aquatic > Marine > Oceanic | place: Arctic Ocean: Canada Basin | collected...
CACGAATCTCACATACTCGATGGTAGCGATGGTTCCGAATTGTTTTCCCCGATTGGTTACGCTCAGGAAGATTTACTGGTCCCCGTATTCCGCGAAGGAAAGCTTGCCTACGATACGCCGTCGATCGAATCGATTCAAGCACGTGTTAGCGAGCAATTAGCTCAGCTTCCCGAGGAGTTGCTAGACTTCGAGTCGCCGACTTCCTATCCGGTTGGTTTGGAACAACGACTTTACAAAATCAAGGACGAGCTGATGAAGAATGCTCGGAGGGATCGAGAATGAAACTGATCAAAGTCGCTGCTGCCGTACTCAACCAAACTCCGTTGGCCTGGGAGCAGAACAAGACGAATATCTTGGCTGCGCTCAAAGAGGCGCGAGAGCAAAACGTCAGTTTGGTTTGCATGCCCGAGATGTGTATTACGGGGTACGGGTGCGAAGACGCTTTTCACTCGCCGGGGATACAGAAGATGGCATTGACCGTCCTCGAAGAATTGCTTCCGCATACCAAAGGCATGATCGTCTCATTTGGATTGCCCTTGTTGCACGGTGGAGCTTTGTTCAACATGGCTTGTCTCGTGAACGATGGAAAGTTGATGGGTTTCGTCGGAAAACAGAACCTTGCTGGCGACGGAATACACTACGAACCGCGATGGTTTAAACCTTGGCCCAACAACGTAGCGACGACGACCGAGATAAATGGAGTGGAATATCCGATTGGGGATCTGACATTTGGATGTGGCGGAGTTGCGATAGGCTTTGAGATTTGCGAAGACGCTTGGGTCGGCACTCGACCCGGCGCGGAACTTTCTCAACGAGCGGTGGACATCATCCTCAATCCCAGTGCGAGTCACTTTGCATTCGGTAAGCACGAAGTCCGCAAGCGATTTGTTTTGGAGGGGTCGCGAGCTTTCCACGTAGGGTATATCTACACCAATTTGTTGGGCAACGAAGCTGGCCGCGCGATCTACGACGGCGATGCGATGATCGCCAACAGCGGTCGGTTGCTTGCGATGGGGCCCAGGCTTTCCTTTGAAAACCATTCGCTCACGACCGCAACGCTTGATATCGATGCGACGCGGATGAGCCGAGCTCGCACGGCGAGTTTTCAATTTACGATTGATGAAGATCGAGAGAACCACATTCGCGCGGAATTTGATTTTCCTGAGGTAGAGCCCAAAGAGGCTGCCGATGATTCGCGATCGTGGGAGAAGAGCGACGACATCAAGGAAGAGGAGTTTACTCGTTCGGTTGCTCTCGGATTGTTCGATTACATGCGAAAGAGTTATTCTCGCGGGTTCGTTGTCTCGTTGAGTGGTGGTGCTGATTCTGCGGCCGTTGCGACGCTTTGCTTTTTAGTTGTGCGACTTGGAATTGCCGAGTTAGGACGCGATGTGTTTTTACAGCGTTTGTCGTACATGAGCGATTTGTCGCAGTGCGAAACTGAAGGTGATATTGTTAAGGCTTTGCTGTCCTGCGTTTATCAAGCGACTCGAAACAGTTCGGATGTAACGACCAACGCCGCGCGGACTCTTGCCGAAGCACTGAACGCGGATTTTATGGAATTCGATGTCGATAGTCTGGTCCAGGGATATGTGGGGATTGTCTCCGGGGCCCTCGGTCGGGAATTGACTTGGGAAACGGATGACATCGCTTTACAAAACATACAGGCGCGGGTCCGTTCGCCAAGTGTTTGGATGTTGGCCAACATTCGTTCGGCTTTATTGCTGTCGACGAGCAATCGATCGGAAGCTGCAGTTGGTTACGCAACGATGGACGGGGATACCTCCGGCGGACTTTCACCGATCGCTGGCATTGATAAAGCATTTCTGCGGCATTGGTTGCGTTGGATGGAGTCGGACGGTCCCGAGGAGACGGCAACTGCCGACGGGCGAGGAATCTCCGCATTGAGCGGTGTCAACGTGCAGCAACCTACGGCGGAGTTGCGACCTCAAGAGGCGAAACAGACCGATGAAGACGACCTCATGCCGTACGATTTGTTGGATGCCGTCGAACGATTGGCGATCCGCGACAAACTCGTCCCACTCGAGGTCCTGCAAAAAGTCACCGTCAACTTCTCACAGTATTCGCTGCAACAGGCGGCGGAATGGGTCGAACGATTTTTTAGGCTGTGGTGTCGCAATCAGTGGAAACGAGAACGTTATGCACCGTCATTCCATTTAGACGACGAGAACCTCGATCCCAAAACCTGGTGTCGATTCCCAATCCTGTCCGGCGGTTTCCAACGCGAGTTGGCGGAAATGCGGGCATGGTTGTCCGACCAGTGAACCTTGAAGTAGATTTTTGTGTGAACATATTAAACCGAATTGGTATCTTGCTAAGTGTACAAACTACACCGCACTCTCTAGGAGAGAGTTGAAATGGGATTCGAATACAAATACGCCCGCCCTGCCCTCGCAGTTGACTGCGTGGTTTTCGGATTGGACGACGAAGACTTAAAGATCCTTTTGATACAACGAGATATTCCGCCCTACGAGGGGCAGTGGGCTCTGCCGGGCGGATTCGTCCGCGTGGACGAAACGTTGGAAGAGGCGTCTCTTCGCGAGTTGGAAGAGGAAACCGGATTGCAGAATGTTTTCCTCGAGCAGCTCTACACCTTTGGCGAATTGGAGCGAGATCCTCGCGAACGCGTGGTGACGGTGGCCTATTACGCGTTGGTGAAGATGGGCGATCACCGAGTGAAGGCGGCGACGGATGCTAGGAATGCCGCTTGGTTTTCGCTGGACGACGCGACCAATCTCGTGTTCGATCACGACAAACTTGTCGAGGCTGCGTATTTACGACTTCGCGGAAAGGTGCGTTACCAACCGCTTGGGTTTGAGCTTCTGCCAACCAAGTTTACGTTGCGGCAGCTCCAGCATCTTTACGAAACGATCTTGGATCGGTCGTTGGATAAAAGAAACTTCCGCAAGAAGATTCTCAGTATGGATGTCTTGATCGAACTGGATGAAGTGGAGAAGGACGTCGCTCACCGAGCTGCTCGGCTTTACCGTTTCGACAAGCAGAAATACAAACGATTGGTGAAACAGGGTTTCAACTTTGAAATTTAGGACGGAATCGAAACTCGTGGAGTCTTACATATGAAAGCCTTAATCGTTGTCGATGTACAAAACGACTTCCTACCGGGCGGGTCTTTGGCCGTTGGTAGCGGGGATCAAGTAGTTTCCGTGATCAATCGTTTAATGCCAGAGTTCCCGTTGGTTGTTGCAACGCAAGACTGGCACCCAGCCAATCACGGTAGCTTTGCCGCCAATCACGGCAAGGACCCGGGCGGCACGATCATGCTGGACGGACTCGAACAGATTCTCTGGCCGGTCCACTGTGTGCAGGGTTCGGCTGGCGCTGAATTTGCCAGCGAGCTGAACGCCGACGGCATCGCCGAGATAATTCAAAAAGGGACGAGCCGAAATATCGATAGCTACAGCGGATTTTTTGACAACGGACATCGGCAAGCAACTGGATTGCACGATTACTTGCAGTTGCGTGGTGTCCACGAAGTGTATGTAACTGGACTGGCGACAGATTATTGCGTGAAGTTTACCGCATTGGACGCCGTCCAACTTGGATATAAAACGAATTTAGTATTGGACGCTTGTCGAGGAGTCGATCTATCGCCCGGCGATGTCGAAGCGGCAGTTGAAGAACTGCGACTAGCGGGTGTCGGCGTGTTGGAAAGTGAACAGTGTTATGAATCAGAAGACAAATAAGAAACAGCGTTCGGATAAAAGTACTGGAAAGTTTCTCAGTCTCATCCTGAGGCACCAGCCCGAAACCATTGGGATCGAGCTGGACGAAAATGGTTGGGTTGAAATTGAGGAGTTATTAGCGGCCTTGGATCGTCATGGAAAGCCTCTTAGTCGCCGCAAACTCGACGACCTTGTCGAGAACAACGATAAGAAACGATATGCGGCTAGCGATGACGGACTGCGGATTCGGGCCAATCAAGGTCACTCAATCGAAGTAGATTTGGCCTATGAACCCGCGGAACCACCCGAATTTTTGACCATGGTACGCCGGATCGATTCGTCCTTTCCATCAAGGAGACGGGGCTCGAAAAGCGGGCTCGACACCACGTTCATTTGTCCGAACAATTGGAGACAGCTACAGCAGTAGCTCAGCGACGTGGTCGAGCGGTGATCTTAGTTGTTGCCGCCCAGCGAATGCGAAGCGACGGAATTGAGTTTTTTGTGACGCCCAATGGTGTCTGCTGACCGATAACGTACCGGTGGAATACATCCACTTCCCTGAATAGTATCCACTTCCAAATCATTCCTATTATTGATTCTCGTACCGAGAAGACGGAGAGTTACGATGTCAGACGATTCCCAACGGATCTTAGCCGAAGGAAGGTTCTTGCGACTCATCGACCGGGGCGGATGGGAATTCGTTCAGCGGAAAAACGCGTCGGGTGTGGTGATCGTCTTGGCTCTGACCGATGCGAATGAAGTCTTATTCGTGGAACAGGTGCGTCCGCCAGTGGGTTCACGGGTCATCGAATTCCCGGCGGGACTGTCGGGTGACCAGCCACACGCCAAGGACGAGCCGCTACAAGAGGCTGCGTTACGCGAATTGATTGAAGAAACGGGTTACGAAGCGTCCTCGGCCACATGTGTGTTCACTGGTCCTTCGTCCGCTGGACTCACCGACGAAGTCGCTGCCTTCTATGTTACCGATTCTGTGACCCGGAAAAGTGAGGGAGGCGGAGTTGGCAACGAGGAGATTAGCGTTCACACCATTCCCCTGGACCAAGTAGAAGACTGGCTCGATCAGCGTCAGAACGATGGCTGCCTCGTCGGTGCCCGCGTATTCACGGGACTCTATTGGCTCCGCCGTTTCACGGGCAATCGTTGATGTGGCGATTACGGCACCGGGATTACTGTAAGAGGGAAGTTCGATGCAGTTGAAATGTTATTTGCGAGACCTGAGCACCGATCTGGTGAAAGCGTGGCAGCACTATTTCGCCGACATTGCCGCTGTCGAAATAGCGGCTGGCGAAGTTTTCGGAGTTTCTGCGGATGCGATCATAAGCCCAGCCAATAGCTTTGGCTTTATGGACGGAGGGATTGATCTCGTTTATTCGCAACGCTTCGGCTGGCACGTTCAGGAGCGAGTTCAGTCCGTGATTCGCGATGAGCACGGTGGGGAACTTGCAGTTGGTTTGGCGGTCATGGTCCGGACCGACGATGAGAGTATTCCGTTCTGTATCAGTGCGCCAACCATGCGAGCACCCTCTCCGGTCGCCGATACGCTAAACGCATACCTCGCCTTTCGCGCGGCGCTGCGAGCGATCAAGAAAGTGAATGAGTGGCATCCCAACACGATTGGTAGCGTAATCTGCCCAGGCATGGCAACGGCAACAGGTCAAATGGAGCCCATGGTTTGCGCCAAACAAATGCACGCCGCTTGGATGCAGGAAGTAGAAGGGCAAGTTTGGGAAGCGACCAGTATCAACGAAATCATTAACGAACACTATCGTTTATTGAGAACGTAGCACGGCGTTGTTTCAAGCCAAACGATTTTCATGCGTCCGATGCTGCATGTGAATTGTTGCAATGCGTCTTGTTGTTAACCATTGCGAATTACGGGCAGGAATGCCCGTGCTCCGGCTTTACGTGCGTAGCGCGGACTTGCAGGCCGTAACCAGCGTTGGTTCAAGCCAAACGATTTTCATGCGTCCGATGCTGCATGTGATTTGTTGCCGTACGTCTTGTTGTAGCCGTTGCGAATTACGGGCAGGAATGCCCGTGCTCCATATACCCCAATCGCAATGCGTCTTCTGTAACGGAATTGTATCTCCCGAACTGTTTTAGCGAACAGACGCTTCGTAGGTTTCGTACTTAAACTATTGCCCCGCTGTTGCGTGGGCGATCGAACGAACAACCAACACCTGTGCATGATGCGAGGCCGAGCTATGGGATTTTCCGTTGATGTATCGCGTTTGGATAACCGTTGCCACACGCCTTCCGCCGCAGTCTTACATCGTGGGTCAGAACGAGATGCGGCTCTAAACGATTTCTGTGTTCCGGTGAATGCCTATTTTCCAACGCCTGAGATGCTGAGGCAGTTGCATGCCAAGCTGGAACACGTCCTAAAATACTATCCCGATGAGAACAGAAATATTGCCGAGGTCGTGGCAGAGAATTTCGACCTCGAGCCGGGCAACGTTGTGATGGGGAACGGTTCTACGGAGTTGATCGCGTGGATACATCGAGTTTGGGAGATGAAGCGGTTGATGACGCCCGTGCCCACGTTCGGCCGTTGGACGGATTATCCGCTGGAGAATGGAACGTGCGTCCAGTTTCACCAGCGACGGGAGGATGAACTTTTTCAGCTGAATGTAGATCGCTTGTTGGCGGAGACGCGGGCGTTAGGTTGCACGGCAGTGGCGATTTGCAATCCAAACAATCCCACAGGTCGTTTGACTGACCGCAATCGACTTCTGGAACTGCTAGACCGCCTGGCCGATCTCGAGTTGATTGTTATCGACGAATCATTCCTGGATTTCGCTGGCATCGATGATGTCCCAACGATGATCCACGAGGCAGTTAAGCGTTCCAACGTAATAGTGCTCAAGAGTCTGGGGAAGAATTTTGGGCTTCATGGAATGCGCGCTGGCTATGCGGTTACCAATCCTCATTGGGCCGAGAAGTTACGACGAGCCGTTCCAGCGTGGAACGTAAATGCGGTGGCGGAACTGATTATCCGCAGCGGTTTTGAACAACAAGATGCCTACCAAGCGAGTCGCGAAGCGACAATTGTGGACCGCAATTATCTCCGTTTTCAGCTCGAGCAGTTCGACCAACTTACGGTCTTTCCCTCCGAGGCCAATTTCGTCTTTGTAAAATTGGCCGAAGAACTGGACGGAATCCAGATTCGAAATCGATTATTGAGAGAGTTCGGTGTGCTCATCCGCGAATGTGGCAGCAAGTTTGGCTCGACAAGCCAATACTATCGAATCGCAGCGCGGCCCAAGCGAGACTGCGACCAATTGGCCGCTGCGTTTCGCAAAGTCCTGGCAACCCTCAATTCTAATACCAGGCAAGAGCCAAGGATTAGTTCGCATCTTCTTGGATAAAGATTTACTTACCAAACAATTTTACTTACCAAACAAATTGAACAGCGGAATGCTGAGACTGCTTTCTTTCTTTGCCATGTGCATGTCGATGACCGTGTGGACCAGCAGACGGTCTTCCGTTTTTATTAGTCCCGCGTCCAACCCGCGAAACCAGCTGACGATTTGGGAGACGTATTCGGATTGCTCATCTTGCCATGCGGTGGAGAGCCATTGTGGTTTTCCTTTGATCGCCACGAGTTCGTATTTGCCGCCGAGGCTGCAGGTCAATTCTGTATCGAGCAAATGATCGGCCACTTGTTTGGCATTCCCTTTAGGAACGGCGAGTTGTTGGGAAAGTGAATTGATCAATTTCACGTTGCCCATCGAGGCAGCTCGGGCGCGCTGGTGTGCCAGAGTGTTGATCCAACCCGATAATTGAGAATTTTTCAGATCGCCGACATGAATGCGGATCTGTGCGGGGTCATCGGTTTCCTCGACCGCCAGTTGAGGCGTGACTCGCTGCAGAACGGCTGGATCAAATGACAATACGGAAAACCCATTGCCCTGCCAACGCCAGAGACCGAACAACAACTTTGAGTAGCCAAACTGATCTGGAGCACCGCCGCCAAGCAACGGGAGCATGTCCATGAAACCCGCTTTAGGCCATGAGCCAAGGTAGGCGGGAGCGGACTTCATGACCTGAAGAGTTTCCCAGAAACCGGTTGGTCGCAGGTTGGTCAGAGGTGCAGTGTCTTGAATCCCAAGGAACATTTGATGCGGAGGAACTGAAGGTGAAAGGAGGCCGCCTCGCAGGGATGCTTGAACGGAAATGATATCCCCTTCCACGGATGAAACTTTGTGTGTCACGGGTGGTCCGATCATCGACATGAGTGAACCGTACTTTTGTTCGTTGGTCGGTGTCATTTCGGCATCGATGACCAAACGTTCTTTGCCTTCGCGATTTAGCGCGAAACGCCGTATACCGAGCATGACTGGATCCATTTGCCGCCAGTCGTTTTGCAAGTTCGCGAAGATCTCCCGATAGCGGGTCGCTTCTTCGTTGGTTAGTGCTCTGACTTCGACGTCGGGAATTGGAGTAAATCGGCCGCGAGTGCCGCGTTTGGAATCGATGATCCCGGTGGGTCCGATGATGGGTCCACTTCCGTCGCCGCGACGGCCAAACGATGCGGGCAACAATTGAGCCTTAACCAAGTCTTCAATCGTTTCGCCATTAACCCCTTCGTTGGCGGCGGCAAGTTGAGCTAATTGAAGCATCTCGATATCCGTCACCGCTTGTAGGCGACGAGTCAATTCGACGTGATAATGAGGACTAACAAGTCCCTCCCAGAATTTCGACGAGAAGTAGAGGAAGACGGTGTGTTTCAGCGAATTCGGCATGCGGGTTCGGGCTTGTTTGAATTCCGCCAGGTTCGCAAGCGCTCGTTCGCCGCTTGAAGTTTGCAGGAACCGCCGAGCTACTTCTCGCGATGTCGTGATCAGGTGATACTTTCCGTCCTGAGCGTAATAGGAACGCAAACGGTTGTCCGCTGTCGATAGAAATGAAACCTTCTTTCCTTCCATCTCGACGGTTGTAAGTGTCGCGTCCTCGTTCTGGGCTAAGAGCGTCTTCCGTTGCGTGGAGAAGTTTGTAGCGAGCAAACTATTTCGTTCCTCGAAGAGCATACCCAGCGCCGCGCCTTCTCGCATGTAGAGATCGCGACCGATCAGCGCCATGTCTTTGATAACTTGGCCACCGAGAAGTTTGCTCAATGCATTGGTTTCCAATCCGAGTTGCTTCTGCATTCCGCTGCTCAATTCGGGGCGGTTTCCACGCAGCTGAACCATCCCACTAATGTCACCACCGTATCGCTCCATCAAATTCGTCAACCAAAGATGATTGGCAAAAGAACCGAAGCGGATATAGAAACACTCTTCGGGCACTCGATGGGCGATGGATTCGATATCGACCTGCGGGGCGAACTCGAAACTGCGCGGGGCGGCCCACTCGATTGTCGGCACGGGGACAGTTGCTTCGCCACCAGAGTTTCCTTGGCGAGCGCCATCGCGGAGTGTTGCGATGCGAATCTTCTCGAGACCGAGTAGTCGCTCCAAAGCTTGCTGCGGCTCCGACGACTGTTTCTCTTGAGAACGACTTAGCAGGGGCGTTTCCAAATTCATCCGTCGAGACAACATTGACGTTAAGTAGGTTTCGACGACCGGAGGATAATCGCCTTCGTTCAATTGCTGGCGTACGTTGGCGTGATATTGCCGCCACCATTTGGTCAGCAGTCGTTTGTGCGAGTTACGCTGTCCTGCTTTGGGAACAATTTCAATGTTGGCCGAAAGTGGCTCCAAGCGAATGGTAAATGGTTGATCCCCCTTGAAAAGGAAGAGCACGGAAAGCTCTCGGACTGCACCATTGTTCCCATTGAGGTTTCCCAGCAACTTTGGGGTGCCAGCCGTAAATGCTGGATAGAGCGCGCGTCTGTTCGGATCGCTAATTGAAAGTTCGTTCAGCTGCAAAGCCGCCGATACATCCGGCAGTCCGTCCAAAGTGACAACCGCAACTCCAAACGGCTGGCCGGGTACCGCTTCGATTCTAGTCCTCGCTTCTGCTGCCGACATCGTCAGTGCCGTGGAGCAGAATGTGGTTAGTATCAAGATCCAGATGCTTGCCGACGCGCCTCTTCGATTTTTAGAGGTGAGAATTAGGCGGGTGTTCATAGTGTGAACCTATGGAGGTTGGGGGGGTTAGCAACTTGGAGGGTTTGGTTCGGGCGGGACACCACATCTTTTGTGTTGCTGCGGACTTGGTCAAGGGGCAATGCTCCGATTCCCGGCTTATCTTGAAATAACGGTCGCCTTTCTCTGCTTCGGATTTAAAAACCCGTCCGAATGTGCGATGATATCAGCGTCCATTGATCAAACAGTAAAGTGCCGCAACGGAGCTAGACACATGTCTTTACGGTTGGCCGATTCCCTCGGAATGATAAATAGCGTGACGCTTCCTCAGTATCTTGTTCGCGCATTGGCGCTATTGATGCTGGGATTGGTAGTCGGTTGTGGCGGACCAAATTCGCCGCCTGATAATTCCACCACCGGCGGCGCGAATGCCGACCCAGTCGCTCTTCCCGGCGATGAGGTCGCGGTTAAGCCGACTGACAAAGATCCCGAGCCGGGTCCGTCTAATGATGTGACCGATCCCGAATCGGTTGATCCGCCGAAGCCAGATCCAGAAAATTCAGATCCACCTGCAAACGACCCGGAAACCGGGGATCCAGAAAACGGTAACGACACGGACACCGACCCCGAAGATCCCAAGGAACCATTGAAAGAAGGAACTGATCCGGAGGACCCGCATGATTTTATGGAGAAAGATCCTGACATCGCCAAGCTTTTTCCCGTCCGCTTGCCAATGGATGAGTTTCCCGCCGGTGCGAAATGGCTGAACACGGCAGAACCCCTCAAACTGAAATCACTAAGAGGAAAATTCGTCGTCCTCGACTTCTGGACATATTGCTGTATCAACTGCATGCATATCCTTCCCGAACTGAAGAAGTTGGAGCACGCTTATCCCGAGACCGTGGTTGTGATCGGAGTTCACTCGGCGAAGTTTGACGAGGAAAAGGACGAGGCAAATATTGCGGAAGCAGTGCTGCGATACGAAATTGAACATCCGGTCGTTAATGACCCACGGCATGAGATCTGGGAGCAATACGGAATCCGCAGTTGGCCTTCGCTGTTGTTGATCGATCCAGAAGGCAAAGCTGTCCTGCTAAAGAATGGCGAAGTGAAGTTTGAATTTTTCGACGAGATCATCAAGAAGGCTTTGCCCATCTACGAAGCAAAGGGGCTCATGAAACCATCGCCTCTTAAACTCGAGCTGCTGGCCGACAAGCAAGTCGAAACTCCGCTGCGGTTCCCAGGTAAGCTCTTGGTGGACCCGAAAACGAATCTGACTTACATCTCTGACAGCAATCACAATCGGATTGTTGTGGTCGATGCCGAGAACAAGGTTGTCGAGATCATTGGGACTGGAGCCATCGGATCGAAAGACGGCGGCTACGCAGAAGCGACATTCGATCATCCGCAAGGAATGACAATTCACGACAATAAGCTCTACTTGGCCGATACCGAAAACCATCTGCTCCGAAAAATCGATTTAGCAGCGAAAACGGTCGCCACCATTGCTGGAATTGGCGAACAGGGCAAGACGGGTTTCCCCGGACTCGAAGAGCTGGCCTTTGGCGATGACCTACCCGACCGGTGGGTCGGCGAACCAATGAAGACTGGCTTGAACAGCCCGTGGGCACTTTGGGTCAACGGAGACCAGCTCTATATTGCGATGGCTGGCCCACATCAAATCTGGAAGATGCCGTTGGACGAATCGGAAATCGGTCCGTATGCCGGCAACGGTCGCGAAGACATCGTCGATGGTCAATTAGTTCCCAAAGAGCCCTTCGACGACAACGGCTTCTCCTCGTTCGCTCAACCGAGCGGATTGACGTCCGATGGCACGTGGCTGTTTGTGGCAGACAGCGAAGGCAGTTCAATCCGAGCTGTCCCATTCGACGAAAAATCTGAAGTCCGAACCGTCATTGGTACCAATGATCTGCCGCGCGGGCGATTGTTCGAATTTGGTGATGAAGACGGCGATCGCGAAACGGCACAATTACAGCATCCCTTGGGCGTGGCCTACGGCGACGGCAAAATCTACGTGGCCGACACTTACAACAATAAGATCAAAGTTGTCGATGCGGAAACAGGAGCTGCCAAGACTTTGGCTGGCACCGGTGAAGCCGGCAGTAGCGATGATCCAGCTCAGTTCAACGAACCCTCCGGAGTTTGGCTCAACGGAAACAAGCTGCTCGTCGCCGACACCAATAATCACACAATTCGTCAAGTCGACATCGAAACGGGAGTAGTTACCACACTCACCTTTGAAGGTTTGGCCCCGCCTGTGAAAATTGAAACTCCAAACGAGCCAGCTGAAGCAACGGAGCCAGAAGCAACGGAGCCAGAAGC
>Ga0115002_10007669_pt1 | contig 12095 bp, 8 predicted proteins | sample ArcticOcean_MG_C_8_FD_89576 | JGI IMG/M metagenome (GOLD analysis project Ga0115002, IMG submission 89576) | Marine microbial communities from western Arctic Ocean - ArcticOcean_MG_CB11_86 | ecosystem: Environmental > Aquatic > Marine > Oceanic | place: Arctic Ocean: Canada Basin | collected...
AGATCGTGTGGGGGGAAGCCACATCACTCACGTAACTGACTCCAAGAGTCTCTGAGAGACCGAAGTCAGACCGCCTTGCCCCGGTTTCGTCATAAAGCGACGTCTTGCCAGTGGCAATCAGTGTTCCACCGGCATTCACAAACCGCCTGATCTGGCGAGTTTGGGCGTTGGACAATGCGCTGGCATTCGGCAGCACCAGGACGTCATATCCCCCAAGCCGCCCCGGAGTGAGATCTCTCTCCATGAGTACGTTGTAGGAGATCTGTCCGTCCGTCAGCGCGTTGCACCACCCGAAGTAATTCATGTACACCTGCGGATTGCTCACGGTTCGGGTCGTTGAGGGATACAGAATTCCCACGTTTGCCAGTGGCTTCAGTCCGGTATGCAGGCCACCCAGTTTCTTTTCCCAAAGGGAGAGCGCAGTCAACTGGGGACTGAAGCGGTCCACGCCCATCTGGTAGAAGTAGCCACTCCCCTGGGACATCCCCAGCAGCCAGGTGAAAGCCTCCGCGTCAGGCGACTGGTTGTAGAACAGCGTAAAGAAGCTGGTGTCCTGGTGAACCGCGGCGGCCAACGCGTACCTCATGTCAGCTATGACCGACAGGTAATTGTGGAAGTAGAGCATGTGCGGAGATCCGGGCTGGCTCTCGGTGAACATCAGGTTCCAACTCCGCGACATGGACTCCAGTTCCAGGTCGTTTCCGAACTGCGACGGCATAGAAAAGCACCCGAACAGGATCTTGTCCCGGCCTCCCTGTTCATCCAGCGCCCGTCTCAGCAGCGCATAGAAGTCTCCGTTTTGCTTGATCCTCCACTTGAACCAGGCTCGGAAAATCGCGTCGTTGTGGTCCCCGAGGATGGCATTCGCCGCCGCCCCACTGGGCAGGACATACCCCGAATCTCTCGTGAACTCAGCCCGGCAGTGCGTGCACCCGCAGGTCCAGCGATCAACCGCGCTGGAGATGAACTGCACCTCGTCGACCATGAAACCGTCGACGCCAGTCCCCGCCAGGAGTCGCTTCAGGGACTTCCGGTACACGCCCTGGAAATCCGGGTTGTTGTAGCAGACGGTAGCCGCGTTCTTCCAGAAGCCGGTGTCTGGATAGCCAGCGGCCGGCTTGCCTGTAACCACATTCCATTGCCTTTGGCCGGGATGTCTCGCTGCGTAGTCATCCGACGCGATGTACACAGTGAGATGACTGATGACTTTCAGTCCGTGGCGGTGAACGATGTCGACGTACTTCCGAATCCTGGGAATCATCTCGACAAGCGGAGGGCATGCCCAGAAGTCTTGATCGCCCGGGCCCCCAAGGATGTACCTGGCCTCCAGGATGATCGTGTTGATGCCCTTCGACACGCACGCTTCCGCCTCGGATTCAATGGCCGCCGCCATCTCTTTGGGGTTCTTGATGCCCCACCAGGCTGTGTAGCCATGCCCCGAGCGGCACGACTTCACGTTCCATCGCCAGTCAGGGGGACGTTCCGGGCCGCGGCTGGAGTTCGCGGCGGCGGCCGGCTGTGGCAAAGCTGCCCGGACGATCCGTGGAGCCACAGGTCCGACAGAAATCGTGAAGTACGCGCACAATCCGGCAGATACGATAACCAGAGACAAAAGCGTTCGGTTCATTGAATGTGACACCCGGGGTCTCCTTGGCCACCCTACTGCGGACCATCCATAGTATCGCGAACGTCATTCAGTGACACGAGCGTCCGACGGCTGATGTCCGTGACATCCGGCTCGCGTTGAGCAATGACCAAGTCCAACTCGCTGCCCGGGTGCCCATTTCACTCGCTCCAGGGTGCCGCAATATTCTCCCTGTGACTGGCCGTGATTAGCGGCGGAGTGGTTCGGCGAGTTGAACGCCGAGGCTGGGCTGAGCGAACACGGGATAAGTCAGTGACTCCATCCCAAACGGGGTGGGGGGGTCTCGAAGAACCAACTGGGCACGATTGTCTTCGCCTCCCCGACGATCTGCGGCGGCGAAGTCTTCATGCGTGTCGCCAACATGGTCGGAGACAAACGACAGGAGTCGTTGTACTGCCTCAGGCAACCTGCCGCCCGGTGACGTTGCCAAGCCTGTCGCGAAGACGGGACTCGAACCGCTTCAGGCCGGTCCCTCGGCTGTCCGCGGAACTCCGCCACGAGAGCGGTGAACACGCTCGCTCACGTAGACCGCTCCAATTGCCACTGCCACGCCTCCGATGATGTCGACCAGGTAGTGTTGCTTGGTCGTCAATACTGAAACGGATGTCATGACGAACAATGCCGGAATTGCAATCCGCCAGTTACCACCTTTCTTGACCAGCCAGTATGAATAGCAAGACGCGAGCGATATATGGAGCGAAGGAAAGCAGTTGGTGCGAACGTCCACGACGTACAAGGCCTCCCACAAGTACCATGTTGCACCGTCAGTCGAGAAGCACGGGCGAGGATAGATAGTTGGGAAAAGAAAAAATGTAAGAAACGATACGACCAGGCTGATTGCCACTGCACAAGCGAATGTGCGTAAGGAATCTGGATCCGCTATTAGAAAGAACGAACTTATCATCACCAGGAAGTGAATGCAGTAGATCCATATGCTCCATGTGAGTAGAGGAACTGTGCTGTCGATTGAAGTCGCAAGAAAGCCTTCAGTCGGTGACCCGACATGCACGTATCCGGTGAATAGATAGCCGGAAAAAAAGAAGACGAGGAACCAGCTGAGCAGGCGGGCGCGCTCGGCGGTGAGTATCATCGTCCGACGATCCGAATTCTCCTCAGCCGGCCACGCCATCGCCAGATATAGCAGGCGAGTGCCTTGGCGATCGCACCGGAGTGTTTCAGGTCCAGGCTCTTGCAGACGTCTCGCCCGACCAGGCTCGCAATCAGCTGTTGGCCGACCCAACGGATTAGCGACGGTGGCGATTGACCTTCACTTCGGTTCATCGCGAGCACTATTGCTCGCCCCTCGGGGTTGTCGCCGAGCGGGTGTGTCCTTCGGTAAGCATCGAGTTGACACTGGTAGGTGTCGATGTCGGAAGATATTCCGAAGATCCCCGCTGCATTCGCCATCTGGGAAAAGAACAATCCCAGTTGCAGTTTGTCTTCAGAAGAACACCTGGCGTCGGTAAAGTCCTGGACCCAAAACACCATTGAAGTCGCCAATACGAGAAAAGCGTGGCGGAAGTGTTCGTCGTGAATACCCAGCTCGCGGTGGTATTCGTGGGCCTTGTTCAGGGTAGACAGGGCGTTGGAACTCAGGCCTTCTTCACAGACAAACTCGATGAGCCGCTGTGTTGTCTGAAGCGTGTGGGTCGCGGTGGACTCCAGGTCGTCGTTGATCCCGAAGAAGGCTTCGGACACCACGGTGTCGGCCAATTGTCGAAGCAGAACAAATCGCGTTAGATAGGGTATGTCAGCCCTGAGCTGCACGAGAACCCGGGGCGGATCGGTGGGCTGGTACCCGGTCTGACCGAGTGTCCTGTGAGGGGCAGTCATGGATAACTGATCGTAGCTGAGATCTTCAGGACGCGTTGTGCCGCGTAGAATGCCCTCGGCCTGAGAATTACCGACACTATGCCGTGGCCGGCGATCACGGTCAAGACGCGATCAGCAGCTGGCCCGGCGATAGTGTTTTAGGCTTCGAGCCGCCGACTGGCTCACCCGGCCGCCCTGAGCATCGCCAGGATCGCCTCGCCAGACCCCTCCGCATCGTCGTCGCGAGACCAACCCGCACCTCTCCCCTCAGACCCCACGCAACCCCCCCACCACGCCCCGACATATACCAAGCCCCTGGCGATCGGGTCGCTGTTCTCGGAAGTGATCGGCGTGATGCTGACCTTCATGTGCATCGGCAGTATCGGGTCGGGCACGGGCGGCCGCCACGCTTGGCCGATGACGGGTGGAATCGCCGTCCTGGCTGCGGTCGTGCTCGGTCTGATCGCGCTCCGCCAGATCAAGGCCGGCAAGGGCAGTGGCCGCGGATTGGCCATCGGCGGCATCATCTGCGGCATCCTCGTACCGCTGGGGCTGCTGGTCCTCATCGCCTCGTTCTTGTAACTGGGCATCGGCGTCGGAGGACGAGCCCCTGAAAGAAGACATTTTCGAGGATCCGGCGATCAAGCTGATTCCCCTCGAACCGATTGACCTGCCCCCGCTCGACAACCCAGCGCCCAAGACTCCGCCGGATCCCACTGACAGTACGCCCTCGCCCTCGCCCTCGCCCACGACCTCGCCCCCTTCCAACTAGCTCGACCGCTGAGACGACGGGCGTCCGACGAGGAACCAGGCCACCTGGGCGACCAGCCCCAGGGCGATCACCACCGCCGCGATCTGGAACGGCCCGCGTTCACCCCACCCCGTCGCCGCCCAACCACCCAGCAGCGATCCTCCACCGGCGCCCAACGACAGGAAGGCCTCGTTGAGCCCGAAGGCGGCACCCTTGCCGGCTTCGCCGTGGCCGCTGCGGTTGTAGAACAGGCTGGCAAAGTAGTTGTAGCCCAGCAATACGCTCAGCAAGACCACCCCCGTGGCCAACGCCGCAGCATGGTTCCCCACGCAGACCAGCAGCATGCCTCCCAGCCCCAGCACCTGCGCCGCCACCGAATACCCGAACCGGTAATGCCAGACCGGCACCAGGTGCATCAGCAGGTACACACCCATCACCGTCGCACGACCCACACCCAGCACCACGCCGTGCTCTTCGGCCGGGATTTCCAATGCCACCGCCAGCGCCGGAAACAGGAACCACAGTGTGCTCATCGAAAACATCCCGGCGAAATTCGCCAGCCAGGCCAACCGGATGAAACGCCTCGCGCTGCTCCGCTCCCTGAGGCTCAAACCCGGACCCTCCAGGCTACCCGCCGCATCCGTCTCGACTCCTCCACGCTCGCTCACACCGAACAGGCACAGCACCGTCACCACCGCCAACCCGATCGCAGTCAACAACGGAGCCTCCGGAGTGACGTGGTCGTAGAGCCACCCGCCGCCCATCTGGCCGACCAGGATGCCCAGGTTGAAGGCGAGACCGAAACGCAGGAACCGGCGACTCGCCTCCCGGGGACCCGCACACCGGCTCAACAGCGCGATCACCGGAGGATATACGTGCCCCACCGAAATGCCCGCACAGGCATAGGCCACGTAGAATCGCCAGGCACCACTGTCGAAGAGCAGTAACACCGAGAGACTCGCGACCAGGCCAATGCTTCCGGAGATCGCAACGGCCTTGCGGCCGACACGGTCCGAAAGCCGACCCGCCAGCGTGCTGCTGATTGCACTGGCCAGGAAGAAAGCCGCTCCCAAGGTGCCCAGCGTCCACGGACTCGCCTGTTGCTCGGCCAGAACGCGGGTGACGCTGAAGAGAAACAGGATCAGCGCGCAGTCGGTCAACCACGCAATCAGGTACAGCATCGAGCCGCTTTCAGCAGGAACGAGCGGCCCATTCTGAGTCCGATCGCGGCAGCGGTCAATTCGCTGCGACTACCCACCACGCAACGCGGCAACCAGGTCCGTCCGCGAAGCGTGCCAGGCCGGAGCAATTCCCGCCAGCACCGCACCACCAGCGACACCGCCACGCCCACCGCTATCAAGCGGCCGGTGGCCTGGAAGGCAATCGTCACCGCCTCGGCTCCGACCGACATCGGAACCAGTTCCAGTGTCACCACTGCCAGGAACACGCCCAATATGCCACCGGTGAGACTCAACACCGCACTCTCGATCAGGACCAGCCCGAACACCTCGCCCCCGGTGAACCCGATCGTCTGCAGCACCGCGTGCTCCTTCACCCGATCCTGGACCGACATCAAGGTCGTCGTCGCCACCAGGGCCAACACCAACCCCACGCAGGCCAGGCCCAGTTACCTCGACATCGCGATCAGCTGAGAAAAATCGCCGAGGCTCTTGAACTGATCGTAGCTGAGATCTTCAGGACGCGTTGTGCCACGTAGCATGCCCTGAGCCTGAGAATTACCGACACTATGCCGTGGCCGGCGATCACGGTCAAGACGCGATCAGCAGCTGGCCCGGCGATAGTCTTTTAGGCTTCAAGCCGCCGACTGGCTCACCCGGCCGCCCTGAGCATCGCCAGGATTGCCGCGAGGATCGCTGGTGGCAGCGTCGGCCAGGCCTCGATCACCTGGACCAGCTCGGGGTCGAGTGGTCAGTTTCTGGATGGCAACGGACCATTGAACCGTCATTCTAACCCCGGGTGTCATGACACCCGCAAGCGGGGTCTAGTAGGGCTTTTCAGGGGTTTCGCCCGGCACGTCGGTGTTGTCATAAGTCGCTGTCACACCGTTGTTTCTGCGGCTTTTTAGCCCGGACACCAAGTCCCCTGAGACCAATTAGGAAACCGTCGCTCTATCCCCTGAGCTACGAGGGCAAGTGCAGTGTTGACCGCCAGTTACAGCCGGTCGCCGCATTACGCTTTTATCGGTTTGACACCAGTTTTGACACCCGGCCGCTTCACCTGGAAGCGTCCCTTGCAGCAACCAGGATTCGGGCCAGGACTTGCGTCACGCGGTTCGAGTCATTCACTCCGTCCTTTCAGGAAACGCTCGAAGAACGAGTAGATCACTGCGTTTGACTCGGCGTTGGGTGAATGGTCCGGACGGTTCGTCATCGCGACTCGATTCCTGCGACCCAAAATGCGGTTGATCTGGATCGAATGGTTGAGGGCTTCCCAGCGTCTGGCCGAGTCCTCGGATCCGCCGGAGACCAGGAACGGTCGCGGGGCCATCAACGCGTGCAACTCGTGCAAGTCCCGGCCGGCTGCTCTGAGTTTCGGGTAAGCGCCTCGCGCAGGATTCGCCTTGGTCACAAGCCCACGCTGCCGCCACGGCTTGGGGTGATAGCCAAGATACCACGGTTCCCAGTAGTTGACGCTAGGCCGAACGTCATCAAACACGATTCCCGGATCCGACCAGACGGCACAGGCGAACTTGTCGAACAGACACGAGGCGAACATCGCCCACTTGCCGCCAAACGAATGCCCGACAATGCCGATCCGCTTGGCATCCACTTCCGGTCGACTCGCCAGCACATGCCACGCGTTCGCCGCCGCGTAGCCAAGCATCGAAAGCGGCTCGACTCGAGCGTCCTCGATACTCGGATGGTACAGCGCATACGTTCTCGCCTTGCTGGCTTCGGTCGTGCCGATCGACAAGGCGACGAAACCACGGCGGGCAAGTTGTAGTGCGAAATCGCGGTTGGCCTTGCCCCGACCAATTGCCGTTTCCGGTTCGTAGAACACCGTCACGACCGCCGGGTGAGGCCCCTTGCCATCGGGGATCAGCAGGTAACCGGTCGTCTTTTCGTGCGGAGTCCAATGGAAGCGAACGCGATGCTGAACAAAGTTCTCGCGGCGATCGCTCGCCAGGAACTCCACCTCCGGCTTGGTGATCAGCGGCGGCCACTTGCCCAGCAACGTTTCCCACTCGGCCAAGATCTCCGCCCGCCGACGCGCCCAGTCTCCCGGCGTTTTCACCGTCACGCCGTTGGCGAAGACCAGCGGCGACTTGTAGTCACCAAACTTCCCCTGCCAGGCCTTCGGAGGTGAAAAATGCGAATCGATCCTGCTCGTGGCGGCCCTCTCGGCCACGCTGCTGTCGCCGTGCCGCGAAACGACCGGCTGTCCTGCAGCGGTCGCGGAAACCGTCAAGACGATGAACAAGCTGAAGATTATTTTCATTGTGCTGCGTGTCCTCTCGAGTTCGATTTCTGACGCACCGTCAAACTTCGTGTCGCTGCCACCGCCGGTGCGGGGTCCCTACGCCATGATCTCCGGAATCAACTCGCCACCGAACTGCGAAAGTTGCTTGAATCGACCGGCATGGAAGTAGGTCAGCTTGTTGTCGTCCAGCCCAAGCAGGTGCAGCATCGTGACGTGCACGTCACGGATCGGATGCACGACCTCGACGGCCCTGGCCGCGATTTCGTCGGTTGCTCCGACCACCGTACCCGGCTTCGTGCCTCCACCGGCAAACCACATGTTCATCGCATCGACATTGTGTCCGCGCCCCAGTGCCGTGACCCCACCGCGGTAGTTGTTGTCGGGAGTACGTCCAAACTCGCCCGTCCAGACGACCAGCGTCTCGTCGAGAAGGCCACGGGCCTTCAGGTCCTTGACCAGTGCCGCAATCGGCTGATCGACACTGGCGATGCGAGACGAGTGGCCCCGTTCCAGGTAGTCGTGGCTGTCCCATCCACCCGAGAAAATCTGCACGAACCGAACGCCCTGCTCGACCAGTCGACGGGCCATAAGGCACTGTCGTCCGAATGCCGCGGTCTCCTTACGGTCCAGACCATAAGCCTGCTGGAGATGCCGCGGTTCCTTGTCGATGTCGACAATCCCGGGTACGGACATCTGCATGCGGTACGCCAGTTCGTAACTCGCCATCCGTGCCTGTAACTCGGCATGCTCGGGGTGCTGTTTTGCATGGCCGGCGTTGAGAATGGCCAGTTGATCGAGTGCCTTACGCTGGTGAGCACGCGACTTATATTGCGGCGGGTCGAGGTCGAGGATCGGCGACCCGGTCGACCGTAGGCGAGTACCCTGGAAATGCGGGGGCAGGAACCCGTTGGTCCAGTTTGCCGGTCCGGCCTGTGGCAGGGCCAGTTCGGTCATCACCACATAACCCGGCAGGTTGCGGTTTTCCGAACCCAGCCCGTAATTCACCCACGAGCCGACTCCGGGATCACCGCCGAGCCGGCTGCCGGTATTCATTTGCAGCAGGGCTTCGGGATGGTTCAGCGACGAGGCCTGGCAGCCGCGGTAGACGCACAATTCGTCGGCGACGGCTGGGTCGGCCAGGAATTTCCACCGGTCGCTCATCTCGATGCCCGATTCGCCGACCCGCCGTGACGTGAACGGACTGCCGACGTAGAACCGCTTTCCGGTCGCCAGCCCCTTCGTTCGGGTCGACTCGGAGAGGTGCAGTTGGTTGAGCTTCGGTTTCGGATCGAACGTGTCCGCCTGCGAGGGGCCTCCTTCCATGAAGAGCATGATCACCGCCTTCGCCTTGGGCGGATGCATCGTCTTGCGTGCAGACAGCGGGTTGTCACTCTTCGTCTCGGCGGCGCGCAGGTCGGTCAGTGCCAGGGCTCCCAGCGACGAGCCGAGACCGAACAGGAATTCGCGACGGGGAACGGTGGCCATCCGGGGCGTCTTTCGTCTCAGTACAGGTACAGGAATTCGTTGGAGTTCAGTAACAGCAGGCACACGTCGGCCAGTGCCCGCGTGTCGACATCAACTGTCCACGGTTTGGCGTCCGCAACGTAGTTCTCGTAGACGTTGAGCTTCTCGATGAACTCGAATGGCTCGCCGGTTAACTCCTCGACCAGCGAACGGACCACCTGGGTCGGATACTCGACAGGTGCCGGCTTATGCAGGGCGTGATAGCCCTGCATTTCGACCAGGTAGGCATGCAAGTTTTTCTGTTCTGCCCGGTTGGGGACTCGTGCATAGGCCAGTTGGACGGCCCGGCGAATCCACCCAGCCGAATCGCCGGGTTTCTCTTTTCGGATACGCACCGCGAAGGCGATGGCCCGATCGGTCATCACGTCGCTGTTCATCAGCGTGAATGCCTGGGGTGAGACCGCCGCGGCGTTTCGTTTCTCGCACGATTCGTTCGGGTTGGGCAGGTTCAGGATCTCCAGGAACGGATCCGCCTGTCCGCGGACCCGGTAGGCATAGATCGTGCGTCGGTTTCGTTCGGCCGGTGTCCGTGACGGTTGGTGGGCCGGGGCGATCGAGAACTGGATCATGCGAGGCTGCAGTGCCACCTCGAGATTGATCTCGGGCATGATCGGCACCCCGCCCACCTCTCGGTTCAGTTCGCCGGTGACCACCAGCATGCTGTCACGAAACTCCTCGGCCGTCAGGCGACGAACGGGAAACGAAGCGAGCAATTCGTTGGCGGAATCGACCGTCGCCTGCTTCTTCCGGTCGACCGGTCGACTCGACCGCCGATAGGTTTGGCTCGAGAGGATCAACCGGTGCAGCCGCTTGATTTTCCAGCCGTGTTCGATGAAGTCGGTCGCCAGCCAGTCGAGAAGTTCCGGGTGGCTCGGCTTGCCGCCCTTGGCACCAAAGCTGTTGGACGTGCGGACGATTCCCCTGCCGAAGTGGTACTGCCAAATCCTGTTGACGATCGACCTCGCGGTCAGCGGGTTGTCATCACTGGCAATCCAGCGGGCCAACTCGAGGCGTCGACCGTCGAGATCGGAGGTGATGCGGAACCGGTCCCCGGCCTGTTGGTTCACCGCGAGACCCGTGCCGCTGAGCACGCCGGGTTGAACCGGTTTGAGCGGTGCGGCGAGCGACCCGCCGCCGAGAATGAAGTTCGCGGGTCTCCACGTCTGCTTGACCTGCTTCGGACGTCGTAGCTTGCGGCCGTTCTTGGGACCATCCGGGCCGTTGAAAACCGACTGGGCCATCGGCCGGTAACGTTCCAGCCGGCGGTTCCAGATCCAGACGTCCTGTTCGCGGACTTTCAGGATGCCCTTCTCGTTGGGCGTCAGACCCACGTGGCGTGGCGGCTTCATGTCCTCGGGGTCCCTGCGACGGGAGTTGACATCCTTGTAAGGGAGATCGTGCTCGGCGTACCACGCTTTTGCGGCCGCTTCCTGCTTGCCCAGGACCTTGTCGCGTTCGGACGTTGCGAAGGCGAGACGTTCCTCGACGAGTTTCCGCTTCTGTGCAAATCCCGTCCGGTTCTCCGTGGGCAGAAATGCGGCTTCGACCTCAGCAGGCTGTGTGCCGGCGAACGCGGCGTACATCCGGTAGTAATCACGAGTGGGGATCGGATCGAACTTGTGGTCGTGGCACTTGCAGCACCGCATCGAGATCGACAGGAAGGCCTGGCCGACATTGTTGACCAGGTCGTCGAGGTAGATCTGCCGCGCTTCCTGCTGGGGGATCATCGCCGTCCCCCACGGCCCCATGCGAAGAAAACCCGTCGCGACGACGGCTTCCGGGTCGCCCGGATTCAGTTCGTCACCGGCAATCTGTTCGAGAATGAACCGGTTGAATGGCCTGTCGTTGTTAAACGAACGAATGACGTAGTCGCGATACCGCCAGGCATTGGAGCGTTCGTAGTCGTTTGAGAATCCTGCCGTATCGGCATAACGGACAACATCCAGCCAGTGCTGTGCCCACCGCTCGCCGTAGTGCTTGCTCTTGAGGAGCCTGGTGACAAGACCTTCCCACGCCGCGGTGGCATCTTTCTCGTAAGCCTGTCGGAACAGGAACACCTGGTACGGAGTCGGTGGCAGGCCGGTCAGGTCGTAGGTGACTCGACGAATCAGCGTCCTGAAGTCTGCCGTCGCGGCCGGCTCGATCCCGGCCCGATCCAGTCGCTGGCCGACGAACGCATCGATCGGGTTGTCGTGGCCGCCGGGAACCTGCTGGGGACCGAACGGCTGAAACGCCCAGATGTCCTGCGGCTGGTACCGACGGTAGGTCCAGTTCTCCGACAGGCCGCCACTGGTCCTGACAATGATGCCGTCTTCGTTCTGCAGGATCGACCTTTCCCGTTTGCGCATCCGCCGTTGTGCAGCTTCGTCCGGCCACGGGGCGCCGGCTGCAATCCAGCTGCGAATCAACTCGATTTCCTTCTTCGTCAGCCGGTCGTTGGCCTTCGGCGGCATTTCGAGGCCGTTCCACAGGACCGCCTGGTAAAGCGGGCTCTTGTCCGGCCTGCCTGGAACCAGCGACGGCTCCTTCGATTCGCCCCCCTTGAGGAGCGTGGCACGGGATCGAATATCGAAGTCACCTTTCACCTCGTCCGGGTCATCACCGTGGCAGCCAAAGCACTTCACCTTCAGCAGTGGCAGAACCTTGATCGTGAAGAGCCGATTTGCTGCGGTCCTGCTAGGCGCGTCCGGCTTCGGTTCCGCTGCGGCCAGGGGTTGAGTGGCTGCTGCAATCCAGGCGATCGCCGCCAGCAGGACCAATGATGGTCCCAGTCCCGTCTTCCTGTTGATTTCAGCGATCATGGGCGTGTGGAGGCTTGCCATTCCCGGATGTCTCGTGGTTTTCCGTTCTCGAGGCATGGCGGCCGAGCAACCACGTGTTGACTGACAACCGGTCCATCATGATTACTGTATTTGATGGGCA
>Ga0115002_10007671_pt1 | contig 12093 bp, 11 predicted proteins | sample ArcticOcean_MG_C_8_FD_89576 | JGI IMG/M metagenome (GOLD analysis project Ga0115002, IMG submission 89576) | Marine microbial communities from western Arctic Ocean - ArcticOcean_MG_CB11_86 | ecosystem: Environmental > Aquatic > Marine > Oceanic | place: Arctic Ocean: Canada Basin | collected...
CGTTGCCTCTGCACGGATTGCCGGTGCGTCACCCGTTTCGTTCACCCCGCTGGTGGGTGAGACCATCGCCAATCTGGATGTGCTGGAAGCAGCAGTCAAACACGCACAAACACCGCTTATTCCCCGCAGAAAGCCACATGAGCATAATAACTTCCTGGTTGTCGTGCTGGCCGACATCTTTGACCGCAACACGGACCGGAAGGCGAGCGTAACGACCAACCCGGTGACTGATAACCGGGAGGGACCCTTTGTCGATTTTGTCATGACCTTTGCCGAACATTTCCTGCCGGACGAAGTCAAGGCACTGAACCCCAGAGCCATCCAGCGGGCCCTCAAGATGCGCAAAGACAACCCTGAGGAAGACCACGGGCGTTAATCGACCGTCATCGAATCGTCGAACTGGTGCCGTATACACGAACAGGGTTATCCGACCTCGCTCAGTGAACGCCCTCCTCATCAGATCCCTGCTCACCCGCTTAACATCCCGGGTTTCCGGTGTTTTTCCAAGGCCCAACTTTCATGCCCCCGCCAGCCATCCCGGGCCTTGGTGCTCTACTCGCGTTTTTCATAATGTGCCGGCATGCGAAGACAGCATGACAGCAATCGACCCGACAGTGCACCCGGTCTAACTTTGACGGCTCTCGTTCAGCTTCTCGCCCGTAGTGCCGCCCGGGACTGTTTGGTCACGCCCTCGCCATTGATCACGCCCGTCGATCGTTCCGAGGGCACGGAGCTGTTCACCTCACCCAATGATGAAGGATAACTCCATGACGACCGATGACTGCAACAAGTCTGCCACTGCCCTCCCCGAACTGCTGACCATCGAGCAGACGGCCAAAGTTCTCCAGGTCTCCTCAAAGACCATCCGGCGGTGGATCGATACCGGTGACCTGATCGCTCACCGTCTCGGCCGGCAATGGCGCATCAGTGAGACCGACCTGCAAACCTTCATCCGCATGGGGCGTCAGGGATAAGTATTCATGTCTATTAATGTACAGTAATGTCAATAACGTATCAAGTAATAATGAATACATGTGTAAGTAACTGGCATAAGGTTACATGGTATTATTATCATTATACTTGGACTTTGTTCAATTATGTCTTTCATTGTTCAATAATGTCCATGTATACTCAACATTATGGAGGCTTAAATAACAAATTCTCGTAGTCACAACCCTTTTACATCGCCGGACCAGCCGTCTTTAACCGATGTCATTTTAGCGATTGAGCATGATGAAGAGTTACCGGTGCAGCGCCGGCGTAACTTGTGTTCCTCTATCCGAAGTCTTGGCAAACTGATGGGGAAGGATCTTCAATATCTGCCTGCCCACCCCGGATACTATCGCCCGTTCTTCAAACAGCTGCACCCTGAACAATGCGATTTAACCGAAAGCCGCATCAGAAACATCAAGTCGGATGTATTGTTCGCGCTTCGGCAGTCGGGAAGCATTCAAAGTAAAGGCTCCTATATGGCGCCATTGGTCGGCGAATGGCATAAACTTTGGGAAACAGCGGAGAGTAAAAAGCATATGCGGCGCTATTGCTCTCGCTTAATGCACTATTGCAGTGCCCAGAACATTGCCCCGGGTGAAGTTAACGATGAAGTTTTGACTGTATTTTTACAGGCTCTGATTGATGAAAGTTTTGTCAAAAATCCGGAAAAAACGCAACGAGACATCATTGGTATCTGGAACAAACTGTCAGAAGGAGTTCCAGCTTGGCCGTCGGTCAGACTAGTTCTGCCTTCAAAGAGAAATTCCTATACCACCCCGCTAGAAAACTTCCCTCAATCGTTCCGCGATGATGTGGCAGCGTTGGTGGACCACTGGTCGGGCAAAGACATATTAGATGAAACGGCGCCAATGAAACCGCTCAAGCCGCGCACCATTAAAAGCCGCCTTTATCGCCTCCGACAAATAGTCTCCGCCCTCGTAATCCAGGGAATGCCGATTGATGAAATCACGTCACTCTCGGCATTTACCCAAGTAGAAGCTGCCAAGACGGCCCTTCGTTTTTACCTAAAAAGGGCAAATGATCAGACAACCTCGCAAGTCCACGGATTAGCCATCCTGATTAAAACTCTCGCCAAGCATTGGGTATGTGTTGATGAAGAGCATCTGGAAAAATTAAAAGAGCTATGTTCGCGGGTCGATCCAAAGTTCAAAGGTCTGACCGAAAAAAACAAATTACGTCTTCGCCAATTCGATGACCCTAGGAATGTCCGATTACTGTTGAACTTCCCACAACAGCAAGCAGTCAGAATCCAGCGTGACGACCGAGGTCTTCGCAATCAAGCAGTGGCGGTGCAAATCGCGTTGGCCGTAGAGATACTCCTGATGGCTCCCATGCGGGCCGCCAACTTGGTTAACATCAATATTGAACGCCACATTCAGCGCTCACGAAATGGCCAAGCCGGTGTTGTTCATATCGTTATACCAGGGTCTGAGGTCAAAAACGGTGACGATCTTGAATATGAATTGCCCCAGGAAACAGTTGAACTTCTAGACGTCTATTTAAAACACTATCACCCTCGCTTGGCGGACGGCGATTGTCCGTGGCTTTTTCCCGGTAAAGGAAATGGGTCTAAAACTCGGGAACTATTCGGCGATCAGATCTCCAAGCATGTATTTAAGGCGACCGGACTATCTATCAACTTGCACTTGTTCCGCCATATCAGTGCCAAGCTGTACCTCGATAATAACCCAGGCGGCTATGAAGTGGTCAGACGCCATCTCGGTCATCGCTCCACCGAAACCACCCTTCGATTTTATTCCGGCACGGAACAAGCTGCCGCCAGTCGTCACTTTGATGCGACTATTCTTCAACTCCGACATGGCACTTCTTCCGCTGAAAGGGCAGGTTAAAATGATCGATAGACGGGGATGGCCTTTTAAGGACTGGCCTCAAGAGGATAAACGGCTCTGGCAGTCAGTCTTCAAGGAAGGCGATATTTTGGATGAGAGGGGTCCCGGTGCCTTATGGGCGCCAACAACGATCAACAATACGCGCAAGGCTTATGGGTATTGGCTTTATTGGCTTATCGTTACCAAGCAACTTGATCGTCAATTGGCACCGCTTGATCGTCTCACGCCAGATAGAATTAAATCTTATATCGATGATTTTGTGGATGATGTCGCCTCATTGTCGGCTTTTGTCTACATCCTTGATTTATTGCGCTTTGTCCAAGCGATAGATTCAAGACGCGATTGGCAATGGCTGAAGAATATCAAGAACCGCCTTTGGGCGCGGGCACTTCCAGCGCGTGATAAGGCTCCCATTATACGCCCTTCCGGCGACCTCTTTGAACTTGGCCGAGATCTCATGAATGAAGCCGATCGTCATACTTGCCGTTACAATCCCCATGCGCCCGACGTCCAATACCGTGATGGTCTCATCATGGCGCTTCTTGCCGCGCGCCCTTTCCGACTAAAAAACCTAGCTTCAATCCAACTCGGCACGCACCTACGCCTGATCGGAAATACTTTCTGGCTTATATTTAAGGAGCAAGAGGTCAAAAATCACAAATATATTGAGGTGCCACTACCACCTGCATTGACCGGGTATCTAAACCGATATCTGAAAAAGCATCGACCGGGACTATTGGATGGCTCCGTCTCTAAATATTTATGGATCTCTCGCTTTGGTAACCCGCTAACCGACAAATCGATCCGCCATCAACTTAAGGCGCGCACCAAGTCGGCTTTTGGTATTGCTGTCACCCCTCACCTCTTCAGAGATTGTGCAGCAACCAGTATCGCCATACATGATCCAGATCAGGTCAGAATGGCGGCTACGCTGCTTGGCCATTACACCCTTGAGACCACCCAAAAATACTATGACCAATCTCAAATGCTCGCAGCCGGTCGAGTATACCAAGCCCACATTATGGCCCTTCGTAACGAAAACACCGAAGATAGGGAGCAACAGTGATGCGCGCAGCTATATATGCCCGGTATTCTTCCGACAATCAGCGAGAGGCGTCAATTGAAGACCAAATTACCCAATGCAAGAAAAAGATTGATAGCGAGGATTGGGAACTCGTTGACAGTTACTATGACCGCGCCATTAGCGGCGCCACATTACTGCGTCCAGGATACCAAAAACTCCTGGAGGATATCCGCTCTAATCGATTTGATGTCATTGTCTCCGAAGCCCTTGATCGACTATCCCGAGATCAGGAGGATGTTGCTGCCCTTTATAAACAACTCTCTTTTGCCGGCGTAACCCTCATCACTCTTTCTGAAGGTGAAATCAGCGAACTGCATGTTGGGCTCAAAGGCACAATGAATGCCCTCTTTCTGAAAGACCTTGCCATCAAAACACACCGCGGCTTATCTGGACGAGCTCAAAGTGGCAAATCAGCCGGCGGTAAATCTTACGGATACGACATCGTCAGAAAACTAGATGACACCGGCGAACCCGTTAGGGGCGGCAGAAGGATAAACAGAAACGAAGCCCAGATTATTAAACGAGTTTTTGTCGATTACATCTCTGGAAAATCACCGCGGGCGATAGCGATCGCTTTAAACCAAGAAAAAATACTCGGCCCCACAGGAAAAGGTTGGACGGCCTCAACCATCATCGGCAACCGTAAACGCGGCACCGGCATCCTTAACAATCAGCTCTATGTTGGTAAACAAGTTTGGAACCGGCTGCATTACCGGAAAGAACCCAAAACCCGGAAACGAGTCTCTCAACTAAATCCGCCGGAAACCTGGATCATCTCTGATGTTCCTGACCTTCGAATTATTGATGACGAGCTGTGGAATACCGCCCAAACTCTTCAAGACAGTAGATCCAGGGAAACTCGGCCTGATCGACAGCGCAGTCCTGATTGGCATCACCGTCGACCCAAACATTTATTCTCCGGGCTCATCAAATGTGCTGCCTGTGGTGGAGGCATGACGCTTATCAGTCGTGTTTATTATGGATGTTCAGCCAATCGCAACAAAGGCACCTGCAACAATCACCTGACAATGAGGCTCGACCGTTTAGAAGAAGCTGTTTTACAAGGGCTTCAAGAACACCTTCTCACAAAAGACCTCACCGATGTGTTCGCCAGAGAATACACCTTAGAAATAAACCGCCAAAAGGACGAGGCATCTGCCAAACATAATGAGGCCAGTCAAAAGCTGATTACCATCGATAAGCAAATCACCAATATCGTTGAAGCCATAGCAACGGGTCGATCTGGTTCAGCCCTGCTCGATCGATTAGAGGCTCTTGAAAAGGAAAAGAAGCTATTGACCGAAATGATAAGCGACCCTGTCGTTGATTCTATCCGGATTCATCCCAATTTAACTGAACTCTATATCAAAAAAGTTAGCAGTCTCCGGGACAACTTAAACAATATAAATTTTAAAAATGAGGCTTCTCAAATATTAAGGTCTTTGGTTGATGAAATACGACTCCACCCAATTGAGAAAAAGCTGCAGATCGAGCTTGTCGGCGATCTCGCCTCTCTTATTGGCTTTGGAACCCAATACGATTCAGATGTTAACAAACCAGGATCAGATAATGATCCTGGTAGTACGAAATGGTTGGTTGCGGGGGCACGCAACCGGCGTTACTTGCACCTGGATTTTGCATTGATTTAACGTCTGCTTTACCCCCGAAAGCGGACATTATCCGGATAGGCCAAAAGAGTCCGCTTTTGACGGTGGTCTCAACTGATCGACGCAACACTTTATCTTAGTTGGAAAGATGGAGTGTTTAAAATGAGTAATAGACGTCGGATTTATTTTACGAGTGAACAGAAGTCGGAGATATGGGATCGCTGGCAGCGTGGCGAGTCGATGAGTTCCACCGGTCGCAGTTTTGACCGGGATTCATCGTCGATTTATCCGTTGTTATCTCGTACGGGCGGAATACGCCCACCACCCCGCCACCGCTCGAAGCTGGCGTTAACGTTGTCAGAACGTGAAGAGGCACTGTCAGAGGAAAACCTACTTTGACGGCGATCGGCTAAATCCGTAGCATTCGTGGATGAAAAAACATAATCCCTTCCGCTATTTCAAGACGTCACCTGAGATCATCCGCCTTGCCGTTATGATGTATGTCAGATTTACGCTTTCTCTTCGTAATGTCGAAGATCTGCTCCACGAGCGTGGTATCGACATCAGTCATGAAACCGTTCGCTATTGGTGGAATAAGTTTGGCCTAATGTTCGCTCGTGAAATCCGGAAAAAACGGATGTATCCACTCCACAATCATTCAAATTGGAAGTGGCATCTTGATGAGGTTTTCCTCAAGAAAATCATGAAGAAATACGGTGCTCCAAAAGTTATTGTGACGGATCGATTAAAATCATATCGCGCCGCTATGAAAAATATCGGCAACGAACGTACTCAAGAAGTGGGTAGATGGAAAAACAACAGATGCGAAAATTCTCACTTATCTTTTCGACGACGAGAATATGCAATGTTAAAGTTTAGGCAGATGCGAAGTTTGCAGAAATTTGTCTCAATTCACTCATCAGTTTTTAACCACTTCAACAAGGAACGGCATCTAAATTCTAGAGATACATTTAAGGTTCGACGTGAAGCTGCTCCTGTTGAGTGGCAGCAGCTTTGTGCTGCACAAATTCCTAGTATTCACGATACACAGAGACTAGTTCGCATTCGTTTGACAGCACCCTCTAACCGAATAAAGACCATGCAATATTCAATTTAGTTTACTTATCCAACAGCAAGAACGCGTTCGCTCCAGATGCTGCGAACATCCATTTCATAATCGGCAAAATCAATCGGAGGCCGTGCAAAGTGCCATGTCAGACCGCCCGGCATGGCACCGCGCATCACGAGCTCATCGTTTAGGAAATGGTGTATGTCATAAACCGTATAGAGGTGGGTGGCGGTAACATCAGCCCAAGAAAAACCTAAGGCACTGAGACGGCGTTCCATTTCACCTAACACCCAACGCCCTTTTTCCCGTAGAGCATCCGGTGATTGATCGCCATAACAGACAACATGATCACGGTAATTATTTTTTCCCTCGGGCATTTCAGCACTGCCAGAAATCATACAGCTTTTATTTTGGTGTGCTGTAGGAACGGTGTAACAGAAAGCGTAAATGCCCGGCTCCTCAGGTTTATTGGATTCAGGACAAACATTTGAGCGAGCAACCGGATTATTGCCCTCATGCAAAATGCCCCATTTTTCCAAGGTCCCAACATATTCGTTATTGAAGTTCTCAAAACCTTCTTCGGTAAAAGCATCCGGTGAGCGAAGTTCGCAAGCGCAAAATGCATTGAGCGACCGATCAATACTTTTGAGATGAGCTTTGATCGCCGCAAATCCGTCTTTGAGCACCAAAGGATTCTTAAAACGCACACGTTCAATTTCACAACCAGGTAGTGCCGCCACCCCACCTGAATATTGGAACACGCCTTTGATATATTTGAACCCACCAGATTTCTGAGAAATAACTTCGGACATAGAATAGCAACTCCTGATTAGCTTTTTAATTAGTTAATGGAATGGCACCCGCTAAAATATGCGTTGATGCAAATTTATAATGTGACACATAATTTAAACGATCCCCATATAGGCTTCTTGAACCAAGGGGTTTGCCGCCACTTCATCGGCATTGCCAGAAATAATAATTTTACCGCGATCAACAACAAAAGCTTGGTCGGCAAACTTCAACGCATTCATGACATCTTGCTCGACCAGTAAAATAGCCACTCCTGATTGATTGATGCTATGCAGTGCCTCAAACAATAAATCCACGGCACGCGGTGCCAAGCCCAAAGACAACTCATCGATCATCAAAAAGCGTGGACGGCCCATAACACCGCGCCCAATTGCACACATTTGCTGTTCGCCTCCCGACAATGTGCCCGCATCTTGACGCCGTCGCTCGGCCAAAATCGGAAACATCTGATAAACATGCTCGAGGTCTTCTTGAATGGCTGATTTATCTTTGCGCAGATAAGCGCCCATCAAAAGATTATCCCGCACGCTCATTGCTGAGAAAAGACGGCGCCCTTCGGGTACGTGAACAATACCAGCAGAAAGGACATCCTCCGGTGTCGCATCATTCAAGCTAACGCCATCAAACGTAATGCTACCGCCGGTCATTTTAACGATGCCGGAAATGGTTCTGAGCAAGGTTGATTTACCGACACCGTTGGAGCCAATAATGCACACGGTTTCACCCGCTGAAATTCCAACGTCAATGCCCCACAGCACTTGAATTTCGCCATAACCAGCGGTAAGAGCCTTGATTTCCAATCGTGCAATATTTTCACTCATGTCATTTGACCATTTTTTTCCTTGGCCATTTTTTCAGCAAACCGGCGACCAAGATAGGCTTCAATGACGGCTTGATCTTCAACCACATCCTCCGGCCTGCCATTGGCGATCAGTTTGCCGTGATGAAGCACTACAATTCGGGATGACATTGACATCACAACCTTCATCAAATGTTCAATGAGGATCAAGGTGATGCCGCGATCAGAGATTGCCTGAATCAGTTTCAGCGCACCGTCAATTTCCGTCGAGTTCAAACCGGCATTAACTTCATCGAGCATCAACAGGCGCGGCTTCATCGCCAGGCTTTTGGCGAGTTCAAGACGTTTACGTCCAGCCAGCGGCAATGCTGTTGCGGATTTTTCAGCTTCATCGGCAAGACCAACAAATTCGAGATGTTCCATTGCCTGCTCCCGGGACTGGCGAATATTTTTGGCACCAGCGGAAAATAACGCTCCGGCGGAAACATTCTCGAGAACGGTCATATTGGGAAAGGGCTGCACAACCTGAAAGGTTCGCGAGCAGCCAATATTGGCCACCTCATGCGGTTTCATCTTGGTGATGCGCTGACCATCAAGTTCAATTTCCCCACTATTGGCGGGGTGTACACCGGTGATTATATTAATCAGCGTTGTCTTCCCTGCCCCGTTGGGACCGATGAGTCCAACGATCTCACCCGGTTCAATTTCCAGGTTTACATCATCAACGGCCCTAAGACCGCCAAACTGACGGGATACCTGGTTTAGTTTTAATAGAGCGACTATTTTTGCCTCCCGCTAAAGAACTGGCGATAATCAAAAAACAGGGCACCTTTTGGCAAGAACAGTACCAGCACCACGATCAGCAAACCGAGGGCCGCCGAATGGATGGTGAGAAAATTACGCCAGACGATTTCTTCCAACGCAAGAAAAGCTACGGCACCGATGATAGGGCCAAAGACGGTTCCCATACCGCCGAGTAAAACCATGACAACCGGTTTTATGGTGAGAAAAATATCAAACACATCAGGTGGCTCGATATAATTTACCCACGACGCGTAAATCGCACCCGCCATGCCAACAAACACAGATGAAAGACTAAAGGCGATTGTCTTATATTTAGTAGAATCGACACCCAGCATATTTGCCGCTGCTTCATTTTGCTGAATACAACGAAGCCCAAATCCTAGCTTCGAGTGATATACCCATGACGCCGTCGCCAAAGTAAGCAGCGCCACAACAAACATAGAATAATAAAACAGCATGCCGCTGGCTTCGACCGAGAGTTTTAAGATAGGAATATTCATCCCCATGCCGCCGCCGGTGATTTGATCATTCGTATTTACGACCTCGCGTAACACTTCGACCACTACCAGGCTGGCAATTGCAAAATAGTGCCCGCGCAAATGCAGAATGGCGCGACCCATAATGGCGGCAAAAATGAGGGCGATGAGCCCTGCAACAATCCATGCGGCACCGAAGAAAATGCCATTGGCTTGGAGGATGGCTCCGACATATGCGCCAATTCCGAAAAATGCGGCGGTTGCAAACGACGGGTACCCCGCCATACCGCCAATAAAATTCCATGACAAAGCGAGGACCGAATACATCATCATGACCGTCGCCAGACGAACGACATAATTATTGCCGAAATATGGTAGCGCCAGCAGACCTACGATGGCAACGAATATTGCAATTTTTTTCATTCGTAACCTTTCCGGCCCATAATACCAGTCGGCCGAAATATCAGCAGAGCGATCAAAATAACGAAGGCAAGGGTCGTCGCATGTTCAGGTCCGAAGAAAAGCGCGCCATAACTCTCAATAACGCCAAGAGCGATACCGCCAATCATCGCGCCCGGCACGCTGCCAAGCCCACCGAGAATACATATGACGAAGGCTTTACCGAGAAATAACCCACTGTTAATGGGGGAAATTGGATAGATGATGCTGAAGATACTGCCGGCCGCTCCAGCCATCAGCGCACCGAGCGCAAATGTAACAGCGTTAATGCGATTGACGCGCACGCCCATCAAGGTGGCAGCTTCCCGGTCCATACGAACCGCAACAATCGCGCGCCCGATATTGGAATCACGCAGCAATCGATAGAGGCCAAAGGTAAGCAACGCAGCTAAGCCAACACCGGCCACCCGGTTAAGCGGCAAAATCAGACCCCACAGATCATAACTTCCGAGTGAATCTGTCAGAATTAATTTGCGATAATCCGCCGTAAAGGCGATCAGCATGGCGTTATTAAGCAAGAGGTCGAGACCAAAGGTTAACGTCAATGTCATTAAAACCGGTGCCGCGATGACGCGATTGATAATGCCTGCTTGAATGACATAGCCCAGACAAAACAGAACCAAGCCAGAAATAATGACAGATGCGAACGGGTGAATACCGAAATACAAATGGGCAAAATAAGCGATGTATGAGCCGAGAACGATAAAGGTCCCGTGGAGAATATTAATAACGTTCAAAACGCCCCAAACCAGCGAGAAACCAACAGCGATCAAAGCATAGAGACCGCCAAGCAACAGTCCATTGAGCAAAATTTGAAGATACAGCATTGGGTTCCCTGAAAAAAAGGCGGCACCACGAAATCGCAGCGCCGCCCGGGTGAGTCTTGTTATTTAATACCGAACTTCTTATTTAATACCGAACTTCAGATCAATTTGTTTGATCACATCAGGATAAACGACCAAAGGCTTGCCACCCCGAATTTGGAAAACCGGTGGTTTCAAAGACGAAATCTGACCATTGGCACCAAATTTAATCGGACCAAAGAACGTTTCAGTATCCATCGCTGCCAGAGCATCACGCACTTTTTTGTGGTCCAATGTACCAGCGGCCTCAATAGCCAACTGAAAAATTGTACCGGCAGCCGTCGCGGAAGCTTCAGCATAATCAGGCACTAAGTTGTACTTAGCTTTGAACAATTTATTGAAGTTTTCGGTTTTCCCCATAATACCTTTGCCGTTGTAACGAACAGCCGGGTGCCACCAGGCGGCACTGGTAATGTTTTCTGCCAGTTTACCTGTGGCATCAATAAATTCTTTATAGGCCGGACCCGCAACCATGGTAAGCACGGGAACTTTAACGCCAAGTTCTGACATTTGATTGCGAATCAAGGTCAAGTCATTGAGATAGCCTGTGGCAAAAATCCAGTCAGGCTTGGCAGCCTTCATTTGGACCACAGCTGAGCTGTGATCCATGGTGCCAATGGTATATTTTTCAAAAAACACCAATTTCAAATTACGCTTGGCCGCTGATTTTTTCATGACATTGGCAATTGCCAAGGGAAAGAAATCATTTCGCGCCAAAATGGCCACGGTCTTGGTTGCCGGACGTTTGGCAATCACCAGATCGGTTAATGGCTGGGTAAGCGAGATGTTCGGCGTAAATGTGCCAAACAAATATTTATAGCCTTGGTTATACACAGCTTCGGATGACGCGGTTGAAGCAATTGTTGGTATGCCATATTTTTCAGATACGCCACTGGCTGCTTTGGTTGCACCAGAACCAAATGGTGAAAATAGAAAATTCACTTTATCATCAGTGATGAGTTTTTCAGCCGTTTGAACAGCGCGAGGGGTGTTGGACTGATAATCTTGATAAATTATTTTAATTTTATAACGATCGCTGCCCACTTTAATGCCGCCTTTGGCATTAGCAGTTTCCATCCAAAGGTTTAACCCTCGTTGGACCTTAATTCCTTCTGGGGCGAGGCCGCCGGTCAATGGTAGTGGCGCGCCAAATTTAATAATTTTCTCGGCGGCCTGAACGCTAGAACCATTTCCCATGGTAAGGAGGCTGCTGATTGCTGTTGAAATCGCCAGCGCAAATAACACTTTTTTTCGCATA
>Ga0115002_10007673_pt1 | contig 12092 bp, 13 predicted proteins | sample ArcticOcean_MG_C_8_FD_89576 | JGI IMG/M metagenome (GOLD analysis project Ga0115002, IMG submission 89576) | Marine microbial communities from western Arctic Ocean - ArcticOcean_MG_CB11_86 | ecosystem: Environmental > Aquatic > Marine > Oceanic | place: Arctic Ocean: Canada Basin | collected...
CCCAGGCAGGACGGTCGAGGAGGTACTCATGGACCTCGCCCTGACTGCCGTAATAACGGCTCTACTGGTCAGCGCACTGGCAGGTGGAATTACCTACCTCCGTAGCGCACTGAACTCCCGGCGGCAGGAAGCTGCACGGGCGGCGGCAGAACAACAGATTCGCCGAGCTGATGCACGGAGCAGGGAAATACTGCTCGAAGCCAAAGAAGAAGGGAATCGGACCAGAACCGCTGCAGAAGCGATAATTCGAGCCGAACGGCAGGAAATAAAAAGACTTGAACGGCGCGCTGAACAGCGCGAGGAGACGTTGGACAAACGGTCTGGCGCTCTGGATGAACAGAACACAGGCTTGGAAAGACTCCAGGTACAACTTGAGACTGAACGTACGGACTTTGAGGATGTCCGAAGCAAAGAGCTGTCAAGACTAGAGGAGATCTCAGAACGGGAAGCTGAACGGTTGGAGGAGATCTCTGGACTTTCCGCATCTGACGCGCGTCAGATGCAAATGGTTCGCGCCGAAGAGGCTATCGAGTTCGACCTTGCACGACGCTACCGTGACGCAGAAGTGGAAGCACGGGAACGCTCTGAAAGTCTCGCCCGCAATATCCTAGCGGGAGCCATACAACGTCTGGCGTCCAGTGTTGTTTCGGACAGTTCGGTGTCTTCTGTCCCGCTGCCAAGCGATGATATGAAAGGCCGGCTCATCGGACGGGAAGGCCGAAATATCCGTGCCATTGAGGCCGCCACGGGAGTCGACTTGATAATCGATGAGACGCCGGAGGCGGTCACGATCTCATGCTTCGATCCAATACGTCGTGAAGTCGCACGTATCGCCCTCGGGATCTTGATCCAGGACGGCCGGATACACCCGGCCCGGGTTGAGGAGCAGGTGGCAAAAGCGCGGCGAGAGGTCGACGAGATCGTCCAGAAGGCGGGCGAAGAGGCGCTATTTGAGGCCAATGTAAAAGGGTTGCACCCTGAGTTGGTCAAAATAGCGGGCCGGTTGAAGTTCCGATACAGCTACGGCGAGAACGTGCTCAGGCACTCTGTAGAGGTGTCCCTGATCGCGGGGATGATAGCCGCGGAGATCGGTGCAAATGTTGAACGCGCTAAGGTCGCAGGATTCCTGCACGACATCGGAAAGGCCCTCACCCACGAAGTTGAAGGTCCGCACGCTGAGATCGGTGCAGACCTGGTCCTGAAGTACAACGTTTCGGATCAGATCGCTGACCCGATTCGCCAACACCACGACTCCGAGATGACGACGCCAGAGGCCTTTATCGTGGCGGCGGCAGACGCCATCAGCGCAGCGCGCCCCGGGGCGCGACGCGACACGTTGGAGCGCTACGTGCAGAGGATGCAGGAACTTGAAGATGCGGCACGCGGCTTTGAAGGCGTGGAACGCTGCTTTGCGATTCAAGCCGGACGTGAAGTCCGGGTCATGGTTCAGCCGGATATCGTTGATGATGCCGCGTGCGCAGTGCTCGCCCGAGACATCACGAAGCGGATTGAGACCACTCTGTCCTACCCGGGCCAGATCAAGGTGGTTGTGATAAGGGAATCCAGGTCTATCGAGACCGCTCGCTGATCGGACTTCCCGTTAGACAAGGCAAATCAGATTCTGGGCCGTTCCACACGGGCGGCCCAGAATCGTGTCATGGCCCGTCTCGGGGTGTGATTTTTAACGGGTCGAAATCCGGGGTGAAATTTCCGGCGTGCCTGTATCCTGTTGCTTCGGTCCTGTCTGAAACATCCTGGTTGATTGTGGTGATGGGCTGAGCAAATGAAAACCACTGATACGGATTATGCGTTGAGATCGTCTATCGAAAATAACGCTGGTGGCGTCGTTCCACCCTTGGTCGATCTCCACCTTCATACGACCGCGTCTGACGGACAGCTTTCACCTACCGAATTGATTGAGCAGGTCGCAGGCACTTCTCTGAGGATCGTGGCGGTTACCGACCACGACTCGACAGAAGGGATGGCTGAGGCGCGCGACGCAACTGCACGTCATCCTCACCTGACCTTGATTTCAGGAATAGAACTGGGGACGGAAGACGGCGAATCAGACGTCCACCTAGTCGGCCATTTTGTCGACCCCGGCGCGCCAGGCTTGCAGGACTATCTATCCCATCTGCGTGATGGACGCATCGAAGCTGCGCAAGGAACGGTGATTAGGCTGGGAGAGCTGGGCATACACATAAGTTGGGAACGTGTGATGGAGATAGCCGGTGGCTCAGTGGGCAGGCCACATATCGCTCGTGCGATGGCAGAATCTGGGTACGTGGCAAACGCACAAGACGCCTTCCAGCGCTACCTTGGAAGCGACGGTATTGCGCGGGTCAAACGACCCAAACCGACACCGGGCGATGGCGTTCGATTCCTGCATTCGATCGGGGCGACGGCCACACTGGCACACCCCCAGACTGTAAAGCACTTGGGACGTATACTCGGCTTCCTGGTGGACGAGGGACTGGACGGGATAGAGGTGTTTGCGCCGAAGTACGGCTCGAGCGACCGCGAGCGACGGCTTGAAGTTGCTAAACGTAGTGCCCTTATAGCAGTCGGCGGCAGCGATTATCACGCGTGGGGCACATCCGAGGAGATCATTCCGGGCGATGCCAAGACGGTCGGCCCTCCAACGGATGCGGTAGACAAGTTACGTTCCGCAGCAGACAGATGGCAGGCCGCCGCTGCAAAGGCTCCCCAGATACCCGGAGAGGGGCACCCCACCCCGAACTCCGGCTGACATGGAGATCCTGGGAGCACCGCTTTACGGTGTCCTCTTGCTGGCTCTCGGTGCCTACATGTTCGGCGCCATCCCCACCGCTTATCTCGCCGTTCGGATAAGACGCGGCGAGGACATTCGTCAGATCGGCAGCGGCAATGTGGGTGGCGCCAATGCGATTCAGGCGATGGGCAGCACCGTGGGTTTGATAGTGATGGCTTTCGACGTGTTCGTAAAAGGTCCGCTGCCTGTGATCATCGCCGGCTCCGTCCTGGACTACGGCAAAGGCGTCGAGGTCGTTGGGGGTTGCGCCGCTTTGATCGGGCATAACTGGTCGATATTTCTTAGGTTTTCCGGTGGCCGGGGGCTGGGCACAGGTAGCGGTGTGATGTTCGCATTGGCGTGGCCGATCTGGTTCATATTCGCCGGCATAGGACTGGTCTACTGGATCATCACTCGTAACTCGCCAGTCGGGTGGGTGATCGCGCTGGTTCTACTACCGTTCATCGTGGCCGGGTTCGGGCTGCCTCTGGAATACGTCATTTACGCTACGTTGTTCACCGTGATATCCGCGATCAAACGGGTAGCATCTAATCCAGGTGATCGACGAGCGTCCCTTGAAATACCGCCTGGACAACCGGGGGAGACGCCGGAAACGGCGAGCCGACTTCATATTTACTGGAACCGGCTCATTTACGATAGAGACATAAAAGACCGAGAAGCTTGGCTGAGAGGAGACCCCGGCAGGTAGCGCCTTGCATGAAACGCACCAGGGTGACCTGCCGTTCCGATGGCTGAACAACAAGTACTTTATTGTCCGCGCGATCCCCAGACAGAAACAAACCTGCGCTGCGGACGATGCGATGAACTTCTTTGCCCGAACTGTCTGATTCAGACAAACGTCGGCTCACGTTGTCCTGACTGTGCCCAGGTACGAACATTACCGATGTTCGAGGCCGATACGCGCGAGCTCGGGAAAGCGGCTGCAGCTGGTTTCGGGACCGCGATCGGCCTCTCATTTCTCGCCGGGTCTATCGTCGTACTATTCCAGATTCCATTCTTTGGCATCATCATCGTCGGGGCCATCGGCTGGGCGGTAGGAGAAGTTGTATACCGGGCCAGCGGACATAAACAGAGCCGGTACCTTCAGTGGATAGCGGGCCTGTCAGTCCTTTCATCTTTCCTGGTAGTGACGATCTTTGGCGACTTCACATCCATCCTCGGCCTAATCATCGGTACCTACTACGCTATCCAGCGCGTGAAGCCGCCGCGCGGGGTTCACTAGTTGTAGTCGAGAGGCATAACTAGAGATTGAGTCTGGCAATTAACCAGACTTATCCACCGTTTGCCACCTGTTTTGTCCAGAACCTACAGGCGCTGGACTCAAATCCGACATCGCCCGCGCTCCACGTCCGTCCACGCGCCGGGAATCTGAATTTCGGACAGCATCCTGTTCCCTCCATGGGTGATGGAGTCTGGCGACATGGCGCTGACGCACCTCGCCGGTGTTAAGCCTGTACCGGGTTAATTACTGTGATGTCTCGACGAGCCAAGTGCCCTCGGACGTGGTCCACACCGGCGAGCCATTTATCGGACCCGTAAAACGCGGATTCCTTTTTCTCGAGATCCGCCTGGTCCTCAAAAGATCGGACCCAGATAAAGCGTTCGTTCTCGGTGTCGACCCAGGTACCATCTACCTTTATCCCGTGCTCGGCCAGTTGGGGTCTCAGGTCTTCATTGAATACCTTCAGCCAGGAATCCATCTGGCCTTTGTTGATCGTGTAGATACGGAGCTGTGAGATCAAAGTGCAGGTCCCCAGAGATTGTTGCGTGTGATGAGAATATCGGTATTCCCTGGCATAGTCGGTATTGCCTGGCATAACCGGTAACTCGGCCAGAGGCCGCGTATGTAGCGCAGCATATTGGCAGCTACTGGCGTCGTCCAGCGCGTCGATTCACGAGCGGTGCAGCAATCAGGATATTTGAAGATCAATTAATGCATCAAAACGACCGGCGCAAGCACGGCTATATGAAGCCGGACCATCTTTTTATCGCAGCCGTCGCGGACCGAGCAGGCTGTTGAGTCCTAACGGCCTTCCAGCATGCTCATCACTGCGCGGCGACCTTTCCCCGACGAGATCTTCTTCATCATCTTCTGCATCTGCCGGAACTGCCCGAGCAACTGATTCAAGTCTGTTGCAGTCGTGCCTGAGCCGTTGGCAATACGCTTTCGACGGGAACCGTTGATTAACTTGGGATTAGCGCGCTCGCCTGGAGTCATAGAGTGGATCATCGCCTCAACGCGTGTGATCCGGCTCTCGTCCATGTCCTTCGGGTCCATACGACCCTTGAGAGATCCCATGCCAGGGATCATGCCGATCATGTTCGCCATGCCACCCATCTTCTTGAACGCCTGTAACTGCTGCAGCATGTCGTCCATATCGAACGACTGGGTCCGCAACTTCTGTTCGAGCGCCATGGCCTGATCAGTGTCGAATTGCTCCTCGGCCTTCTCGATGAGCGTCTGAACATCACCCATGCCGAGGATGCGGGAGGCCATCCGGTCCGGGTGATACCGCTCGAGGCCGTCTGGGCGCTCGCTGACACCGATGAACTTGATTGGCACGCCTGTGACAGAGCGCATCGACAGCGCCGCGCCGCCGCGGGCGTCGCCGTCCATCTTGGTCATGATGATGCCGGTTAGCCCGATCCGCTCTTGGAACTCGGTCCCGGATCGCACGGCGTCCTGTCCTGTCATTGCGTCAACAACCAGCAGGCTCTCTACCGGGTTCACCGCCTCCCGGATCTCCTCCAGCTCCTGCATCAACTCGTCGTCTATGGCGATACGCCCACTGGTGTCCAAGATCAGGTAGTGAGTGTTGTTACGCTGGGCCTCTTTTACGGCATTTTGCGCCACCTTGAGGGGAGTCGATTTCTGAGGATCTTCCCGGTATACATGCACCCCGAGGTCGTTGCCGAGTTGTACGAGCTGTTCAATCGCCGCCGGCCGCCGCAGGTCACATGCAGCGATGGCAACCGTTTCATCCTGTTCCCGGAGCAAGCGAGCCAGTTTGGCGGCAGAGGTTGTCTTGCCAACTCCCTGGAGTCCGACAAGCATGATGATCGTCGGTGGGGCTTCGCCCCGGGTCAGTCCCTCGGCCTCGCCGCCGAGAATCTTCACCAGCTCTTCGTTGACGATGCGCACCACAGACTGCCCCGGCGTTAGCGAAGCAAAAATATTTTCGTCAGAGGCCCTGTCTTTGACGGCGCGAACAAAGGAACGGGTGACCTTGAAGTCAACGTCTGCTTCGAGGAGCGCCAGACGAACCTCGCGCAAAGCCTCGTCGATGTCCTTCTCGGATAGCTTTCCCTTGCCGGTCATCTTGGCAAAGGCGCCGTTGAGTTTGTCTGATAGTGACTCGAACAAGTTCAGATCTGCCTTAGTGCGGTGAGAAGATGATGGCGTCAGCGAACTGGTTCGCTGACCGTGCCAGATAACACAGGAAACAATTGTAGCAACGGGGGGCCAACGGCACTCCCTTCTCCTGTGACCAATACCTGAGAACACCCATGAAATTTGACACGATAATCTGAGGTGGCACCGTTATTGCCGGCGATGGCTACCCAGAGCGTCGCACCGATATTGGGATCACAAGGGGACGAATTAGGGCTATCGCAGACCTGTCGAACGACTACACATCACGCCGATGGTGATCAAGGCGCGTGGGGATCTCGCATGCTCGGGCTTCTGCTGCCTACTTGCCTAGATCGCCTAGATCGCCCGGCACAACAACTCCGCCAGTGACTACCATTTGCATTGCTTCGGTGGACGACATATTAAGTATCCGGATGTCGCTCATAGGAACTACCAGTAGAAACCCGGAACTGGGGATCGGTGTGGTCGGGATGTATACGATTCCATATTCAGCATTTTGATCGTTCGTAAACTCCCTTGTTAGGAAACCGATCGCCAAACTAGTCGCGGTGGGGAATGGGACGCTGACTACGGTGTCGAAGCTTGATTCCTGCCCGCCCGAGACAGACATAGCGACCTGTTTCGCCGTCACATAAACCCGGCCGACAAACGGGAACTTGACGATCCCTCGCTCTATCCAGCGGCCGAGAACCTCAGCAACACGGTGGCTGAGTAGACCGATTACGAACACGATACCGAGAAGCATTACAAGGCCGAGACCTGGGATGTGTCGGCCTACGAGCGGGTCAACAAGTGGAGCGAATATCGAATCAGCGAGGCCCGCGACAAACCCGACGATTAACACGGTTATCGTGAGGGGCAGTAGCACTATCAGGCCACGCCCGAAGATTCTTCCCATAGAAGTCTCAGATAGTTACCGGTTGGTGTGATTCGATTAATCGACAATAGCCGATTACGGACCCATTCGGTAACTCTCTACCCGGTAGAACCATGTTGAACCAAGGTGGATCGCTTAAATTAAATAAGGGTGAAATGGTCCGGCAAACCCGGTGGCTCAACTCATTTCGGTAACTTTTGGACGAAATTTATACCGACGTACGATCTATTCAGCGCAATAACCAAAAAGACTCCCAGAAGACGGCACACGATATCGATCAGAACACTCGGCCGACTACTACGACATCTAAACAAATCCCGCATCGCTGTCGTATGCTTTGGAGCAATCCACCGGGATCACCCGACGTCACATAAATCGGAGAATTCAAATGACCACGAACGGTACCGGCAACATTGATATGTCTGTCTTTAAGGGTGTCTTTCCGGCCAACCCGACCCCGATTCACGCCGATGGCAGCATCCACGAAGAAGGTCTTCGGGCGATCCTTGAAGACAACATGTCCCACGGCGTTCAGGGATTTTGGGTTGCAGGCAGCACCGGCGAAGGCCCGATCCTTTCCGAACAACAGCGCGACACCGTCGCCCGCGTCGCAGGAGAGACCACAAAGGGCAAAGCACTGGCAATCATGCATGTCGGCGCTATCAGTACCGAGAGCGCCGTTAAAGGCGCGAAGGCAGCCGCCGAGTCTGGCTGTGCGGCGGTCTGCTGTGTACCGCCATTTTTCTTCCGACCAAACGAACGGGCGATCATAGACCACTACAAGGCAGTAGCCGACGCCGCCGATGGCCTGCCGTTGTTCGCGTACAACCTGCCACAGCTGACACAGGTCGAGTTCGTTCCGGACCTGATGGACGCCGTGATGCAAGAAGTACCGAGCCTCAAGGGCCTCAAGCACTCCGCCGCCAATTTCGCCCTGATCCGCGACTGGGCTGACCGAGGCCTCTCTTGCTTCTCCGGATCCGGCCGACTGCCTCTTCCGGCGCTCACAATGGGTGCAATCGGCACCGTCGACGCCCCGCTCTCGTTGACCCCGTGGCTGTACACAGAGCTGTACGCCTCATACACGGCCGGAAACATGGAGCGGGCCCAGGAGCTTCAGGACGAGGTACAGAAGGTAGTCGACCTAGTCGTTATGTACGACGCCGCAGCACACGTCTGCAAGGCCATACTCTCAGAACGACTTGGTATCGACATGGGTGAGTCGATCCGACCCAACAACTACCTAACGGCTGACGAAAAGGCCGTCGTTCTCGCCGCCGCCCAAAAAGCCGGGGCCCTGGAAGCCCCGGTCGCAGCGGCCGTCTAGATCAATATCTGTCGGCCCTTAAATTTGAGCTCCCCCGCCCTTTTTAAGCGAATTAATCTGATGGCCAACGCCCAATGACCAACCTCTCATGTGCAATCCCGATAATCGAGTCAGACCCGGAAGCCGCGGTTCTCCAATGGTTCACGTTGCTCGGTGAACTCTGTGCCACAATCGACTACAACACCGCCGAGAGCATATTTGCGAATGACGTTGTGTCGTTCGGGACCCGGGCGGACATCGTCACCGGCCTCGATAATCTCCGACGCAACCAGTGGGAGGGTATCTGGGGCAATATTACTGAGTTTAAGGTCGTAAAGGAGTCCGTACAGGGCTTTGGGGATCAAGAAGTCGCGTGGGGCGTCGCCATCTGGACATCGACCGGCTTCGACGAGGACCACAAACCCTTTCACCGGCCCGGCAGAGCTACCGTGACGTTGGAACGCCGAGATGGCACATGGCTGGCGACGCACACTCATTTCTCCTTAAACCCTGGAACTCCACCAAAGACGTACGGTCGGGGCTAAAACTCCTTCTCCCAACACCTGACCCCTTCTCTCGAGGGAGAAGGGGTCAAAGCATCTAGTGTGAGGTCGGGCAGAAAAATCCAAAACGGTCCTTGTGCCCATAACAATGGAGTAACGATTGCTCACCGAAAAACAGCACAACACCGGCGAAATGATCCTCAACTATGCCGAGGGCGACGACCAGGGCGATCCGATCGTTTTCATCCATGGCATTGGTGGCCGCTGGCAGCAGTGGTCGCAAGAAATCGGACTCGTGTCGCATGCCTGGCATCCGTACTCCGTGGACCTGCGAGGCCACGGGAAATCTTCGAAAGCGGATACGGGGTACAAGTTCGGTGATTACCCCCGCGATATCATTTCCCTGCTCGAAAATGAGATCGTTGGACCGGCGGTCCTGGTCGCCCACTCACTTGGCGCGGTCACCGCGATCGGTGTTGCGAGTAAACGACCGGACCTCGTGCGTGCGGTTGTCCTTGAAGACCCGCCCATTTTCGCCCACCAGCGCCTCGGCCGCAGTCGCAGGGCGGACGAATTCGCTCGGATACAGGCGTTTGCTCTTAAAAACCTCAGCGCTTCCAAGTTAATCCCGCTTGTCGCCGAAATGTATCCTGATCAAAATGCCGCCGAAGTGCGATTCCGGGCCGTCTCGTATAGCGGGTTAGATCCAAAGGTTTATACGCCCACACTGGACGGCTCCACAATGGACGGCTTCGACGCCGAGGCCAGCCTTTCCGCCATTGAATGTCCGGCATTGCTACTGCAGGCGGATCCGGCGATGGGCGCAGCCATGACAGATGAGGAAGCTGAACGCGCCGAATGTCTGATCCCCAACTGCGCATTGGTACAGATGCAGGGAGTTGGACATGGGATCCATAGCGGGGATCCCATCAACTTCCACAAGGTCATGTTCGACTTTCTGGACACCATCTAGGAGTCGGATACGGAGCCGACGTGAGGGTCTATACTTCATTTACTACAAACAGTGGACCTCCAAAGGCAGGGACTCACATGGTCACCACAGCCCGATTCAAGAACGTCATCAACTCTGAGGAAGAGTTGAGGGAACAACTCGGCTGGCCTGCCGAGCGTGCCCGCGATAAGACGATCACTGCGCTTGACCAGCACTGCCGTGACATCATTGCCGCGTCGCCCATGGCATTTATTGCGACAACCAACGCCGACGGCACTGTTGACGTGTCTCCAAAGGGCGACCCTGCAGGCTTTGTAGCCGTGTATGACGACAACACCATCGTCATACCTGACCGCCCGGGAAACCGACGCTTTGACGGGCTGACCAATGTGATCAGTAACCCCGGTATCGGGATGATCTTCATCGTCCCTGGTATGCGCGAAACGCTGCGGGTCAACGGCACTGCCACCATTGTCAGGGACCCTGAGTTGTTGGAGTCGCTCGCAATGGACGGCAAATTGCCGTGGCTGGCGATCGTTATCGACGTCAAAGAAGCATTCATGCACTGCCCTAAGGCATTTCTCAGGTCCCATCTTTGGGACGCCGAAACTTGGCCTTCCCGGGACTCACTGCCATCAATGGCCTGTGTCCTGAACGATCATGCCCTTGGTGGAAAAGGGAACGTCGACGAGATTCAAACCGATTTGACGGAACGTCACAAAACCCAACTTTATTAGCCGGACAAAAAGGATATCTACCGGAACGGGGCGGGCGTCAACCCGCCCCGTTACGCGTCCACCATGCCGCCCGAATTCATATCTAACAAATACGCAGCGCCCGTCATGTCACTGGCCTATGATGCCGGCCCCAATAACGGTCCCCCGGTGGTATTCCTTCACGGACTCGGCGCTAGGCGTCAGGATTGGAAGGCCATCCTCCCGGAGTTTGCAGTCGGCTACCACGTATTCGCACCGGATCTGCGGGGGCACGGCGATTCCGGCCGTGTTCCAGGCGAATACAGGTTCAGCCAGTATGCCGATGACATCGTGCCGTTCCTTCGGGATGTCGTCGCAGAGCCCGCGGCATTGGTCGGACATTCGCTTGGAGGCGTTATTGCAACGGTGATCGCGGCCGATCATCCGGAACTGGTCTCGACTGTGGTCGCAGTAGACCCTCCCCTCTTTACCGGACGCCGAGCGCCGTCCGGTAACTCTACGAGGTACCGTGAACGCTTCAAAAGGGCACAGGAGCTCGCCGCGTCTAACATGACCGAGATCGGGCTGTTCACCATGCTGCAAAAGAGGTCTCCCGATCGGCCGGTGTACATAACCAGGGCGCTCGCCCGAAACCTCGTCAAGCTCGACCCTGATGTTTTCACGCTGGCGCTTGAGGGTGGGAAGCAACTCGACTTCGACGTGGAGGATCTTGTTTCGCGACTGACTCGCCCGATGTTGTTGATGCTGGCTGATCAGACGAATGGCGCGGCGACAACGGAGGAAGATGCGGCGTGGGCCTCCGAGAAAAACTCGCTCATTTCACAACTGTTGGTAAGAGACGCGGCCCACGAGATTCACCACTCCCACCGTGCCGAGTTCATCAAAGCCGTAAGAGACTTCATCGCGATAGACGACGGGGACTGACTTACGTCGGGACGGTGCGTTGTTCACGGTCCTGACCGCTGCTAAGCTTTTGCCTTCCTGGACATTTATCACTGATCTGCATGCCGGAGCCTGAATTGGACTTCACCCTCATCGCTCACCGAGGTTACTCGTTTAGCGCGCCGGAAAATTCGTTCGAAGCCTTCGATATGGCCCTGGAACGGGGGTTTAACAACTTTGAACTGGACGCCCAGATCACGAAAGACGGACGGCTTGTCGTGTTCCACGACCAGACCGTCGACCGGGTGACCGATGGCAGTGGACAGGTCTCTGACCACACACTTGAAGAGTTACGGGTGCTGAAGCTGATCGGCGGGTACGAGTTCGAGAGCGACTTCCCCGACGCCTACATCATGTCGTTAGATGAATTCTTGGGTCGCTATGTCGGTCGTGCGCACCCACACCTCGAGCTCAAATCACGTGAGGCGGCGCTGCCTGCGATGGTTGGGGAAGCGCTGAAGCGCCATGGGTGGCTTGATGTCGCCGACACAGGAACATTTGACGCTCCCGGCATCACGATATCGTCTTTCTGGGCGGATCAGTTGTATCGGTCCAAGCTTCGGTTGCCAAACGTCCGCCACGGTTGGCTCATCAACGAACTCACCGAGGATACGGTGGACGCCTGTGTAAAG
>Ga0115002_10007676_pt1 | contig 12088 bp, 8 predicted proteins | sample ArcticOcean_MG_C_8_FD_89576 | JGI IMG/M metagenome (GOLD analysis project Ga0115002, IMG submission 89576) | Marine microbial communities from western Arctic Ocean - ArcticOcean_MG_CB11_86 | ecosystem: Environmental > Aquatic > Marine > Oceanic | place: Arctic Ocean: Canada Basin | collected...
ATGCAAGATTTGGAACTTTCTCGCATTGACATATTCAACATATTGCAATGTCGGGCTGCTCATATTACCCACATCCGGCGCGTTGGCTCGCAGTCGCTTTAGTGGGTAAATGTTGCCTCCCGAAGTGGGGCTCGAGTAAAAGAACTCTGTGGTTTCCCAATTGGCTGCGACTTGTTGTGGCGTTTTCCGCGATGTGTCGAAATAGACAAACGGTTCTTGGCTTCCGGAGGGAACATATTCATAAAGTTGCAATTGAACGGGTCCTGTACCCCCGGCACGATAAATGGAAATGTATCGCCGAGTTCCGTCTGGATTGCGCGAAAAACGTAGCCGTCCCCTGTCGAAATCGTAGCGCGGTTTGAACGAGTCAATCGTAAGAACATTGTCGAAAGTGAGGCCTTCGTCATCAATTTGTGTCGCTGTCAGATCGGTGCCGCTAAGCGGGCGACTTGGGTCACTGCTAAAACCTTGAAGCCAGAAGACAAGGGCTTCCGCCGGAGAAAGGCCAACGTTTGCGAAGGGAAACGCATTGTTGCTGCCTGTTTCATAATCTGCATTCAGTTGAAATTCGGTCGATCGCGGAAAACTTTCCTTCAACGCTCGTATCAGTTCTTGAGTGTTAGCAGCCTTTTCAGCATTGTTCAGAGCGAGTGTCGAACTGCCATTCGAAAAGACATTGGGCGGGTACGAACCATTATCAATCTTAAACTGCTCGATTGCCGTTGCGAGTTGGTCGATCTCTAAGGAGATCACCGTTCGCTTACCTGCATTCAGCGCGTTGATTGCTGCGTTGGTGGCCAAGCCCGCCAACACCGCAATGATGGTGATCACGACCAAAAGCTCGGTGAGCGTGAAGGCATTTCGGATTTCGGGTTTCGAATTTCGGATTGGTGAGGCAGCCCGATGCATGGCATCGCGGCTGCGTGAATTCCGAATTCCGCAATCCGAATTCCGCATTCCCACACCTCTCGTCTCATTTTGATTCAAAGCCATGATTTCTCTCCTGACGGATCTCCTGACACGTATTATATGCAAATCCTGTGCGCAAAAGGGGTTTGGTCGATTTCTGGCCGCCCTGCACTGCGGCAGACTGAGCCAAATGTGCTGCATTCCCCTGCGAAAAGCTAGTTTCTATTGAGAATCCTCCCTGCAGAGGAGTTTTGAAAATCTGGCATACCCCCAATTTGGCACGGCCCTGATTGTATCACAATTGAACAGAAAAGTGTTTTGAGTTGTGATTTTCGCGTTCTCGGTTTCATTTGCCAACCTGGCACCTTACCCTTCCTTGAAAAGGGAGGGAGATTCACGGCCGGTATTCTCGGCGTCGAACGCCGCCTACCAAACCTAGTGCTTAGCCCTTCATGACTTGCAACTCGTTCTTACCCCGACAAGTTCGTAATCAGATCCACAAGCGGCACGAACAGCGCGATCACGATAAAGCCTACCGCACCGCCTAAGAAGATGATCAAGAGCGGTTCCATGAGCTTGGTGAGTCCGTCGGTGAGGACGGCGACTTCTTCGTCGTAGGTATCGGCCACTTTGTAGAGCATGGTGTCGAGCTCGCCGGTCTCTTCGCCGACGTCGACCATGTTGACGACAATATCATCGACGATGCGCTGCCGGTATTTCATCATGTAGATTAGCAGGCCGATCGGGCCACCGATGAAACAGAACCAGAAGAAGGCCGCGACGGGATGAAAACTTAGTTTGGAGTATTCTTTGAGGGGGATGGCAATCGAATCGCCTTCTTTGATGCGATCGCTGACGCGCAAGTAAAGTTTTTCGAAAATGGCGTTGCCAGCCGTTTCGCGAGTGATGTTGAGCGCTTCGAGAATCGGCACACCACTGGAGATGAGGGTGCCGAGCGTCCGCGAGGTGCGGGCCATGATGTTTTTTTCGATCAGGTTGCCAAAGATCGGCACCTTGATCGCGAACTGATCCCAGCCTGTGCGGCCCGCTTTGAATTTGCGGATGAGTTTGATGGTCAGCCAAATCGAGATGGGGATGCCGGGGATGAGATACCAGTAGTTTGTACACCAATCGGCTACTGCGATGAGGTAGAGCGTCATTAGGGGGAGAGTCAGACCAAAATCCTCGAAGATTTTTTGGAAGGAGGGCACAATGCTGATCATGATAAAGGTCAAAATACACACAGCGACAAAGACCACGACGATCGGATAGATCATCGCACCTTTGACCTTGCGTTTAAGCGATTCCGACCGTTCTTTAAAATCAGCGAGGCGCTGCAAAATCACTTCCAGAGCACCGCCCGCTTCGCCCGCTTTGATCATGTTGACATAGAGCCGATCAAATGCCTTGGGCGCCTTGGCCATTCCCTCCGAAAGCGTGTCGCCCCCCTCGATCGCCTCGCAGGTGTCTTCGACGGAGTACTTGAGACGGCCCGGTTTGGCTTGGTCGCCAAGGATCCGCAGACTGCGGAGAATCGGCAGACCGGCATCTTGGAGAATCGAGAGCTGACGGGTGAAGGCGGTGAGGTCCTTGGACCTGACGCCCCCAAATACCAGGCCGCGTTTTTTGCCCGCGCCCGCGGCGGCGGCTTTCTTGCGCGCTTTTTTGACAGAGATCTTCGTAACGAAGTACCCCATCTGGCGAATCGTAGCCTGCGCATCTTCTTCGGTGGCCGCATCGATCACATCTTTGATCTCAGCACCTGTCGAATCCATCGCTTCGAATTGGAAGGTAGGCATTTTAAATACTAGGCATCAATAATTGTTTCTCGAATGACTTCTTCGGGTGTCGTGATCCCTTCAAAGGCGGCGGCCATGCCGGCGTCGCGGAGGGTGATCATGCCGTTTTTTCTGGCGGTCTCGCGTAGTTCGTCGACCGACGCGTTTTGCATGACCTGCTCACGGAGCTCGTTATTCATGATCATCAGTTCAAATAGACCCACGCGCCCTTTGTACCCAGTATTGTTGCAGGTATCGCAGCCGGTGCCACGGAAAAACTGCTTTCCCTTCAAATCCTTCGCATCGAGCTGCAAATCGTCAAGCACTTCGGCAGCAGGATGATACTCTTCGCTGCATTTGAAACAGACTCGGCGTACAAGACGCTGTGCCAAAATGGCCTCGACAGTGGCCGTAATCAAAAACGTGGGGACTCCCATGTCTTTCATACGGGTAATTGTGCCCGGCGCGTCGTTGGTATGTAGGGTACTGAACACCATGTGGCCGGTGAGCGAAGCCTGTACGGCAATCTCTGCCGTCTCGAGATCCCGGATCTCACCCACCAAGATCTTGTCAGGGTCTTGCCGCAGGATGGAGCGCAAACATTGGGCAAAGGTGTTGCCAATCGCGGCGTCAATCGGCACTTGGATGATGCCTTCCATGTCGTACTCGACCGGATCTTCGGTGGTGATGAGCTTGTCTTCGATTTTGTTGAGCTCGTTCAAGGCAGAATAGAGCGTTGTGGTTTTGCCAGAGCCGGTGGGTCCCGTTACGAGGACGATGCCGTTAGGTTTAGAAATCACATCGCGAAACGCCGCCATGATCTTGTCGTCCATGCCCACTTTCTTGAGATCGAGCGAAACGACCGAACGATCAAGTACTCGCATCACGACGCTCTCGCCGAACAGCGTCGGCAACACACTCACCCGCAGATCGACAGGGTGGCCACCGACGTTGAGCTCAATGCGCCCGTCTTGGGGGAGACGGCGCTCGGCGATGTCAAGGTCGGCCATCACCTTAATACGCGTCGTAATCGCAAAGGCCAGATGCCGAGGTGGCGGGACCATCTCATACAGCACGCCGTCGGCTTTGATGCGAATACGAAATTCATCTTCGAACGGCTCGAAGTGCAAGTCACTCGCGTGGTCCTTAATGGCCAAAAGTAGCACCATGTTGAGTAGCTTGCGCACGGGTGCGCTGTCGGCGAGCGCCTCAACGCTGGTGAGATCGACGGAACCGCTTTCGGCAGCGGCGATCGCAGCGGCCAGTTCGGTATCGGACTCTAAGTCAGAGACGATGCTCTCGACGCTTTCGGTGCTCTCGCCGTAGTAGCGTTCGAGCGCCGCGAGGATGGCAGGCTCGGTGGCGACCACGACTCGAATCGTGTACCCCAAGAAAGTACGTAGCTCGTCTTGGACCGCCAAATTCTGCGGGTCACACATGGCCACGGTGAGGTTGTCGCCGTCGAATTCGATGGGGATAACGCGATACATTTGGGCCATCGGCTCAGTAACGGTCGCCAGCACCTCTTTGGGAATCGTCAAATCGCCCAGCGCCACGGTTCGCAGCGACATCTGTTCGCCCAGGGCCTGCACGAGTTGATCGTCGGTGATCAGACCCATGTCCATCGCCACTTGGCCCAGCAGTTGTCCGGGCCGCTCGTGCTGCTCATCAACGAGCAGCGCGAGCTGCTCATCCGAGATGTAGCCGAGGTCGACAAGAATTTGACCGATACGACGAAGAGCCATGGGTGTGTTGGGGCTGAGTTTTGCGGATTAGGGAATTGTAAGCGTCATTCGTCATTCTTCTTTCGGTAAATCATCGTCAAACGCTCCTCGTTCGGCGGCTGCGATGCGTTTGGCCAGCTCATCTGGCCCATTGGCTTTGCCTATCACGTCTTCTTTGGTGCAAAGTTCGTTTTTCCAATGTTCGTAGAGATGGTCATCGAGTAGTTTCATGCCGTACTTCGAGCCCGTCTGAATGGCTGACGTAATGCGGAAAATCTTGTTCTCGCGAATCAGGTTGGCGATGCCTGGTGTGACCACAAGTGTTTCGAATGCAGCGATTCGGCCGCCCCCGATACGTGGTATCAATTGTTGGGCAAGAATACCGATGATCGAAGTGGCAAGCTGGGTACGAATCTGATCTTGTTGATGGGCCGGAAAGACGTCGATGATGCGGTTGATGGTGCCCGCTGCGCTGGAAGTGTGCAGGGTGCTAAACACGACGTGCCCGGTTTCTGCGGCCGTGATCGCGGCTTCGATGGTTTCGAGGTCGCGGAGCTCACCGACCAAAATCACATCAGGGTCTTGACGCATAGCACGTCGAATCGCTTCGGCGAAGGAGGTGACGTCGGTACCGACTTCGCGTTGGTTGATTGTCGACTTCTTGTGGTTGTGAAAGAACTCGATCGGGTCTTCGATCGTGATAATGTGATGGTCGACCGTATCATTGAGGTAGTCGATCATCGCTGCGAGTGACGTCGACTTGCCAGAGCCCGTCGGGCCGGTCACCAAGATGAGCCCGCGCGCACGCATGATCATCTCTTTGAATACCAGTGGGACAGAGAGCTGTTCCATGCTCATCAAATCAATGGGGATTTGACGGAGCACGAGCGCCACGTTCCCGCGTTGACGGAAAACGGAGACACGAAAACGGGCTTGATCGCCAAAGGCGAAACCGAAGTCGGTGCTGCCCGTCTCTTGGAATTCCTGCTGGCAACGGTCGGGCGTGATGCTCTTCATCAGGCCCATCGTGTCCGAAGCGTCGAGCACTTTGGTCCTGAGCTTTTGCATGTGCCCATGCAAGCGCAGCACGGGCGGTTGCCCAACTGTGATGTGCAGATCGCTAGCGCCCTGCTTGACTTGAGCAGAGAGCAGTTTGTCGATGAGAATAGTTCCCATAAAAAACAGCCTTCCCAGTTCCTGTTTTCGATTCTAACCTCTGCGGGCGGCTTCATCAGCCAAGTATTGGCCGCCGGGCAGCAGTTTACGCATCTTTTTTCGAGACACGGAAGACCTCTTCTAAGGTGGTAATTCCTTGGGTCACCTTGAGAATGCCGTCTTCGTAAAGTGTTGTCATCCCAGCCTTTACAGCCGCTTGTTTAATCTGAACGGTCGAGGCGCCGGCGAACGAAAGTTCGCGGACTTTGGCGTTCATGGGCATCAATTCAAAAATCCCTAAGCGGCCGCGGTAGCCGCTCTTGCCACAGTGGGAGCAACCCGCCCCTTTCATGAAGTTGGCGGTGGCCGCTTGTTCGGGGGTGATTCCTGCCGATTCTAGTTGGCCCGCACTGGGCGAGTAAGGCTGTTTGCACTTAGTGCAAATCACACGTACGAGGCGCTGCGCTAAGATGCCAATGATACTGCCTGCCACCAAATACGCGGGCACTCCCATATCGACCATCCGAGTCACCGCCCCGGCGGCGTCGTTGGTGTGCAGAGTACTAAACACCAAGTGACCGGTGAGCGAAGCCTGGATGCCCATCGATGCTGTCTCGTGGTCGCGCATTTCGCCGACCAGAATCACGTTGGGTGCTTGCCGGAGCATGGCCCGAATGATCAAGGAGAAATCGAGTCCAATATTGTGGCGTACTTCCACCTGGTTGATACCCGGAAGATAGTATTCAACCGGGTCCTCTGCGGTAATGATCTTGCGGTCGGGTCGATTGAGTTCGTTGAGTGCCGCGTAGAGTGTTGTCGTCTTGCCCGAACCGGTTGGCCCCGTGACGAGCATGATGCCATTGGGACGCTTCATCATGCCGCGGAACTTACGGAAATCGGCATCCGAAAGTCCTAACTGCCGGACCCCTACTTTAATATTGTCTTTGTCCAAGAGTCGCATGACGCACGATTGGCCATGGCTGGTCGGCAACATGCTCACACGAAGGTCGAGCTCTTTGCCGCCTGCGGTGATTTTGATGCGGCCGTCCTGGGTTCGGCGTCTTTCGGCGATGTCCATTCTGGCGAGAATCTTGATGCGCGAGATCAGTGCTCCCAACAAACGTCGCGGAGGACTATCGCGCTCGACCAAAATGCCGTCAATACGGTAACGAATGCGAACGCGGTCTGCGAACGGCTCGACGTGAATGTCGGAGGCACGCAATTGCACTGCTTCGGTAATCATCAATTGAACGAGCCTGACAATCGGAGCGCTCGTTTCGTCGACTACATCGTCGTCTGAGCCGTCACCGTCATCTTCGGTCTCGGTGAAGTCGATGGCCGTGTCGGTGAACTCTTGAAGCATCGAGTCGGCGCTTTCACCCTCGATCTGGCCGTAATTGCGATTGATCGCTTCAAGAATTGCAGCTTTTGTGGAGAGTGCAATTTCGACTTTGCGATTGAGAATAAATTGCAGCTTGTCGAAGGTCTCAAAGGCATCGGGATCGCTGACGACAACTTTTAGTTTGTTGTCTTCTTTTGAAAAAGGGATGACAATATTCTCACGTGCGACAGACTCAGGCACGAGTTCCACGATGGCGGGCGGAATGGGTACATTATTCAGATCGAGATATTCGTAGTCGTGCAGCCTCGCAAGCACACGCATAATTTGTTCTTCAGTGGCATAGCCGAGCTGGGCGATGGCGTCCTGCAGTTTGAGCTTGCGCGAAATGGCAACGGTCTCGGCTTCCCGAAGTTGTTCAGGACCTACGATACCCTTTTTGATGAGGTAATCACCGAGCTTGGACATGGAGTAGTGTTCTCTGCTGCCTAGGGGGCCAAAGGGCGGAAGTTATTCCCGCCGAAGAGGTTACGAAGAGGTTGCGACGCCCCGGTCGTGCACTCGGCCGTACTGCCTTAGGCTAATGACGCAGCCAAAGAATGTCAATTAACTCGTCGGCTGCAAGGCGTCAAAAGGCGCCCGCTCTGTCCCCATGGCCGGCATGCTTCAGGCCCCTCGCATCATTACGCAGCCGCATAGCTAGGCGTCGTAGAGCATCGGCCTGGGGATAGAGATTGAGCTGTTCGAGCCGGTGCGAGGCCGTGTCGAGTTGCCAGGCCGCTTTGCGGAGAGCAGCGACCTCATGCTGGGCCGAGTGGAGACGGCCTGACTCGACAAAAGAGTTGGGCTGCTTGGTCGGCACTTTCGGTGCAACCGGCATAGCCACTCGATTCCACTTCGAGAGCGTTTGAGTATTGCGCTTCGAGAGCATTTGGCTTTGGCCGATGATCGATCCCCCGAGCTGCTCCTGCAATTTTAAAACCTGGCGAGCGACCTCTTTTGCTTCGACATCCGAAACCGTGGGGTTCGATTCCAGAGGGGTAGAACTCTCGGGAAAGGCAGTCTCACTGTTGACGGTCTCGTGATCGACTTGCTCAGCGCCAGAGTATCGGAAGCTCATCACAGCGCCGCCAAGGGCTGTCACTGAAATGAGCAGTAAACTCAGGCCGCTTCGAGGGATCGCGTCAAGAGAAACCATCCGGGGCTCCGGTCAGGAAAAGGGGTTTCGGCACACCGGCGTAGTTTTAGACTGCATCGAGCGAGCCGGACAAGATCAGAACGGGTGCCAGCAGTTTAGTCCGGGCGAATTTTTTCGTCGCTGGACTCATTGCGGTCTCAGTCGGCTGTACTTCGCAACACGTTTACGGAGCAGTCCGTGCCACGATTTTCGATATCCAGCAGCAATTGCCGCGCCAAATCAAGATCGCGTTTAATTGCGGGTGCACCTCCATTTGCACTAAGGGATAGAAAGCTCTTGGCGGTGCCGTGTGTTGCGAGGCAACATGGCTACGGGGTTCAACAATGTGTTCCATCTCAGACCGTCGTTCAATATCGGTTTGGTGGTGGAGTGCTAGCACGGTGGAGGGAGAAGCAACAACTGCCGCGTATTGAATTCGCGACCTACCGTAACGCCGTTCTCTTAACCGACCAATTATTCTCAAGCGAACAAAGAGGCGATACGCGACGCCAACCGGTCTCAGTGCGCATTAAATTCGATGCCAATAGTAGCTAGAACTATCGCTCTTTGTTCGCTTGATCAAGGGTTATGTCAGTGCCGTGGTGCGTTGAAGATCGAGCACCCAAGTGGGAGTCTTTTGCAGGTAGGCGATGATGTGTTTTCGACGCGTGAAATAGTAAAGGGCATTCAAGCCCTGGAAGACGACGCTCAGTACGATGACCGTGCCGTAAACTGCCGCAACCAGAATTTTATAGTACTGGCTAAAATCGTCCACAGAGTCAAAGACAGCACGTAGGTCTGGATTGGCCTTGAGTTCTGCTGCCAACGGATTGTCGCTTGTCAAGCCAGCGGCAAGCATCCAGATGCAATAGCATAAAATCAAAGCCAAGAAGCCAACTTGGTTCCAGCCGAGAAAGGCAGACGCTTTTCTATCGAACTGCAGTAGTCGCTGGCGCCCTTTTAACTCGATATAGGCGACGATGGACATGCCGCTCGTCATGAGGAAGCCGGGTAGACTCATCAGTGCGAACGGGGCCGAGCAAACTGCAAAGATCCCGATCGTCCACCCATTGAACCTGGCAACAGCTGCTGCTTTGCGGATCTTTTGCGCCCGATCCTGGGCCGCAGCGAATTGGTGTTGCTGCAATTGGCTTAACGGTCCCTTTGGCTCAATCGTGATGGTTGCAGCGGTCATACGGCGCCTCGTGTTTAAACAAAAACAAGCCCCAAGCCTTTGGGAATTCGAAGGACGGCACCCGAGCGGGATGCCAATGCGACGATTCATGCGAGAATCGAGGGACCTGTCTACAACTATAGGTTGCGAAGCAGACTCATGTTTCTGACGATTCAAGAGGCGCGGGTTCCAAGGTCGGTCTCTCGCCAGCGGATGCTATTGCTTGGCTATCGATTCGAGACAGCAGGCGGGATACCACTCAATTCGAACAGACGTAGGCCGAAGTTTCTATCGTAAAGATTGCCAAGGTGCTTGGGGCCAAGTAGACTCGATGCCGGGCTAGGCCGATAAGTTAATTCGTCTTGCTGATTAATTTCGCCGTCTTAATTTTAATGACGCAAGTTCGAATACGCGTGTCAGCGATTTAGTTGCAACTGCTTAGTTTCTGTGACTCACGATTTTACTGGTATTTTGTAAACGGGCTGCTCGTACTTGGTAGCCGCCTTAGGTGACGCATGCTCGCTGGAAAAATTAGCTCAATCTCTGCTGAAAAAGGCTTCGGGTTTATCACGCCCGCTGAGGGTGGACCCGACTTGTTTTTCCACTGTTCGGCGGTAGACGCAGAATTTAAATCACTCCAGGTTGAGCAACCGGTCCAGTACGAAATGGACGAAGCTGCGGCTAAGCCTCGGGCTCAGCGCGTGCTGACGGGAGCGTCATCGCCGCGTGCTGGTTTTATCAAGAGCTCTCAACCGGCGCCACGACGACAGGGCCCGGTGGTGAGTCGGCCGCGACCTCCCGTACCTGTCGAACCCAAAATCTATGGTTTCGTTACCAAACTTCCGCGGAAAAAGCCGATTGGTTTTATCTCTTCGGAGCAGGGGGGGGCAGAGTACTTTTTTGAGCCTGCGGATATGCAAGGTAGGATAAGATTTGCCGAGCTCGCCGTCGGCGACTACGTCTGCTTTATTGCTCGCGACAATCCAGAAGATCCAAAGCAGCCGTTCGCCAAGTCGGTGATGGCGATCCCCAAGCCTCTCCCTAAACAGGAGAATAGTTTGCCCAAACACCCTCGCGCCCGCCGAAAAAAGCCAACGTGGCGATCGCAGGAATGATCGACACAAGAGGCCGAAGGCCTCTCTTGCGCCTATCCAACCATCACGCAATTACGATAGCGGCATTCCGAGCTTGATACGGTTTCAGCTAAATCCAGATGTTACCTCCCGAATAGGAGGAATACTAATGACCCGTCTCACCTCCTTGATCGTTGCGCTGTTGTGCGCACTTACCCTCGCCATCGAAGCGAAAGCAGAAGAAATCTTGCTAAGTCTTAATCTTGTCCCCAATACTCTCGGCATAACACGCGAACTGGTAAGGCAGTGTCGTATATCGTCTACCTCCTCTACACGTCCGTGTATTTCAACGGTAAGAAACGGATAGAGTACAAGTCGGCGTCCTTCAAAACGAATCTCAAACGAATGCCCTGACGAGCCAGGCGTGTCAGGTCACGTCCTCTTCTCCACTGGACGGCGTGTTCGATTTCATCGCCATAGATCTCCTCGCAGTCATCGAGGGTATAACCCGGCAGAGGATGACCCTGGGCGTCCTGGATCTCCACGGTGACACTGCCCACGGCGGAGGTGGAGTAGTTGAGGGTCAACTCGGCCCCTGCAAACATCAGGGGCTTGGTCACGAACTCGCCTCCGGCATAATCTGCGTGCACCGATACAAAGCCGTCAGTACGCAAGGTGGCACGGCGCAAACGGCAGGTTGGATAGCGGAAGTGCTCACCATAATACAGGGAGATTTCTTCTGCCCCTGTGGGCACCACGCCCCAGGCAGTCATGAGGTTCCGTTCGGTCCAGTTACACGTGTCGAGGCCGGGCCGGATAAAGGCCTCCATAAACCTGCGGTCGAAATTCACACCATCGCGGCTGCTCATAAAGACCCCGTCAGACACGCCGCTTTGGAGATGCTCTTTAATCTTTTTGCGTTCCGGTACGTAGCGCTTGGGAAACGCAAGGGTGATATGGGGCGCACGAAAGTAGGGCGTCGTCACACTGGTATAAAAATGCTCGAGAGGCGTGTCGCCAAAATCTACGAACTGTGGCTCGGTCCAGTGAAGAAAGTCGGGCGAGGTGCAACGTAGAAGCTGCCGGTAACCCGGTAAGCGCTCTTTGGGACTCTCTCCAATCGGGTCGAGAACCATGTCGAACTCTTCGAGTTTTACAGACTCCTCACCTTGGGTCCGTATTGACCGTGAGGAGCGCCAACCGCGAATGTAGGCCACGTACTGGCCCCGTTCTGCATCCCAATAGGCAACAGCATCATAGTCGGGTTCGCTTTCACATTTCTCGTATTGACGGATGATCGGCTCCTCTTGCATTCTTTTCCAGTGGATGCCATCGGGAGAAGCGTGAGCGATGAGGGGTCCGCCGGCCACCGCTTTGTACCGCTCCTCCGGCGGGGCATCCGGGTTCTCATCTTTGAAGGCCATCAGAGGGAGCGAGAACGGGTAGCCCGGCCAGATGATGTTGTTGTCCCTGGATCCTTGATGCTCGAATAGCCCCAGGCTGGGTTTGGTCCACGTAATGCCGTCCTCGCTTTCGGCATAACACGAATAGTGGTGAGGAATCGTGAACCAGGGTTCTTTAATCCCTTGACCAGAGCCTCGATAGTACATGCGGTATCGATCTCCATCCTTCATCACGGTGACAAAGGCACTGGATGGACCTTCGCAAGGCGCGTCGAACTGAAGCGCCACCTCCTGCGGAACCGGGTGGTGCAACTTGAGCCGAGACCCTTCCAAGCTGTCGATCAGATGGTCGTCCA
>Ga0115002_10007677_pt1 | contig 12086 bp, 10 predicted proteins | sample ArcticOcean_MG_C_8_FD_89576 | JGI IMG/M metagenome (GOLD analysis project Ga0115002, IMG submission 89576) | Marine microbial communities from western Arctic Ocean - ArcticOcean_MG_CB11_86 | ecosystem: Environmental > Aquatic > Marine > Oceanic | place: Arctic Ocean: Canada Basin | collected...
ACCCAAGATCTCACCAAATCCATTAATTCTGAATTTTCTTTTCTATATTCATTTGTAAACCATCTTATAAGAGCATCCTCAACGGTTGAAGCTGGACCATCTAAATACGCTTGATTGACCCGTTTAAGAATCGCTTCCTGAGCAGCTTCAGTTCTAAGATACGGTGAATTCAAAATCACTAGCGCATTTATCTTTTCAGGAAATTCTTGAGCAAATTTTCGGCAGATCATACCTCCCAGTGAAAAACCCACTAACGTTATCTTATCTAAATCGCACCAATCTAACAATTCTCGGATCTGAACAGCAAAAAGCGTAAGGCTTGGTTTCTTTGAAGGCTCTGAAGAAGATCCATGCCCAAGAAGATCATATGCTATTACGTAATATCTCTCTGTAAGACTGGGTAATAGCCATTCCCAAATCTCTTTATTCAAACCCAAGCCATGAATTAAAACTACACCCGGCATCCCCTTTTCTCCATAGCATTCAAAATTTGTGCCCAAGGGTGTTTTTTTTAACATATACTCCACCTACTTAAGTGATTTAAACGCAACGACTTCTATTTCGACCCGGACATCCACGAGTAATTCACTTATGACTGCTGATCTTGTCGGTGGGTCTTCCGGGAAATATTCACCATAAACTGAATTGAAACCTGCAAAATCAGACCTTTCTCTAAGCCAAACCATCGACTTAACAATGTCTTCCAACCCGCAACCCGCTAACTTCAATGTCTGCTTTATCTCCTCCAAAGCTACTTTGGTTTGCTCTTCAACTGTACCAGTCGTCATTGGTTGCCCATTTTTCATTGGTATTTGACCTGTTAAGAATACAAAGTCACCAGCCCTAATAGCTTTTGACAAAGACAGAATCCTTCCACCAATTATTACTTGATCTCCTATTATTTCTCTCTTAACAACCATCAGTTAGATCAACCTTTATATAAAGCTATGTGCTTATCTAAGCACTGGTTAATATTCTATTTATTCACATTGGTATATATTATTCTTTAATATCAGATATCAATAAGAATCATAAGTGCGAGAGGGGAAAATGGAAGAAGTTCAATCCTACCAGATGCTAATAAATGGACAGTGGCTTAATGCCTCTGATGGAAAAGTTTTTAATAGTATTAATCCGTCAACAGGAAAGATATGGAGCCGAGTTCCAGAGGCCACAGTAGCCGATGTAGACATGGCTGTCAAAGCTGCTCATAATGCTTTCACTAAGGGGCCATGGGCTTCGATGACGCCAACGGAGAGAGGCAAATGCCTAAGAAATTTAGGAGACCTTTTGGCCGAACAGTCTGAAAATCTAGGGACCATAGAGAGTATCGACACCGGAAAAATGTTCAAAGAAACTCGTTGGCAAGCCAAATACATAGCTGAATTCTTTAATTTTTATGCAGGCTGTGCTGACAAAATCAGAGGCGAGACTCTTCCAATAGATAAACCAGATATGTTTGTTTTTACAAATAGGGAACCGCTAGGAGTTGTAGCAGCAATCGTTCCGTGGAATTCTCAACTTTTCTTAGTTGCTGTAAAAATGGGCCCTGCATTAGCGGCTGGTAATACAATCGTTTTGAAGGCCTCCGAACATGCCTCAGCCGCAATGCTAGACTTCGGAAAATTAATTGAAAAGGCCGGAATTCCACCCGGCGTAGTAAATATAATTACGGGACATGGTGATCCCTGCGGAAGGGCTCTTACCAGTCACCCTTTGGTTGCTCGAATTTCTTTCACAGGTGGGCCAAATGCCGCTCGACACGTTCTTTACAATTCGGCAGAGAACTTCGCCGAAGTTAGCCTCGAATTAGGTGGGAAATCACCCTTTATAGTCTTTGATGATGCAAATATAGAGAGCGCTGTTAATGGTTCCATCGCTGGTATTTTTGGGGCAACAGGACAAAGCTGCGTTGCAGGTTCTCGCTTATACTTGCACGAGAATATTGCGGACAAATTCTTAGAAAGAATGGTTGCTATAGCTAAAGGAATTAAAATAGGGGACCCACTCTTAGAAGACACTCAGATGGGACCACTCTGTACTCTGGGGCAGTTAGAGAATATTGAAAAGGAAGTTGCTCAGGCCATCGCCGAAGGCGGGGAACTGCTTCATGGGGGTAAAAGACCAAGAGATATGGCCGGGTTATTTTATGAACCCACGATTATCTCCTGCCCGAGGCAGGATATGCGCATCGTCGATACCGAACTGTTTGGGCCAGTTTTAAGCGTGTTAAAATTCAAAACAGAAGAGGAAGTTATCGAGCTTGCAAATGATACCGTGCATGGACTCGCTGCAGGAATATTTACCTCTGATAGTGGTAGATCATTACGTGTAGCAAAAGCAGTAAGAGCGGGTATCGTATGGATTAACACATACAGGGTAGTATCCCCAATCGCTGAATTTGGAGGAGTTAAAGGTTCTGGTTATGGCCGAGAGAGTGGGTTTCAAGCTATGTATGACTATACCCGGCCTAAGACGATTTGGATCAATACATCGGATGAACCTCTTAGCAATCCCTTCGTTATGAGCTAAATTAATAAAGGAGATATTATGAAATTTCAATTGGCTATCAATCTAGAAAGAATGGATCCGAGTTGGGATCTAAATCAAGTAATGCGACATACCCTTGAAATGGTGCAGCTAGCAGAAAAAGGAGGGTTTAATACTGTTTGGGCAGCTGAGCACCATGCTTTAGAAATGACCATTGCTCCAAATCCTTTCCAAATTTTAACTTGGTTGGCTGCAGAAACAAGTAAAATAAGACTTGGTACAGCGGTGGCAACAGCAGCTTACTGGCATCCTATTAATCTGGCTGGGGAAGCCGGTTTTCTAGATTTAATTAGTGGTGGGCGTTTGGAATTTGGTATCGGTTCAGGAGCATACCAACGAGAATTCGATCGGATGAAACCCGGGTTAAAACAATCAGAGGCTTGGGAATATATGCAAGAAATTTTACCGGCTGTCTTAGAACTTTGGAAAGGGGACTATGCGCATAACGGACAGTTCTGGCAATTTCCAGTATCCACCTCTGTACCTAAACCAGTGCAAAAACCCCATCCCCCATTATGGGTTGCTGCAAGGTCTCCGATAACTTTTGATTACGCGGTAAAAAACAACTGTAATGTAATGAGTTGGCCGCTAACTCGGCCGTTCTCAGAGGCAGAGCTCTATAAAAAGCAGTTAGATGATGCAATTAAGAAAAACAATGACAAATTTAAACCAATTTTTGCTATGATGCGTCATACTGCGCTTTATGAGACTCCTGCTGGTAAAGATCAGGCAATTACTGCAATTCAGAGAGTATTAGGTCAATTTGAAAACTTGTTTCGGAATCTGGATGATGTAAAAGAAGGCTTTCCAAAGAATATCCTTCTTGACGACCTAAAAGGGAGAAAAGAATTTGATCCCATTATGCTTGAAGAAAATTTAATGTTTGGATCGCCAGACACAATAATTAAAAAATTAAAAAGATACGAATCCCTGGGGGTGGATGAATACATTTATTATGCCTCAATGGGATTGGATATGGATGCTCAAAAAAACTCAATGCAGCTTTTTTGTGATGAAGTCATTCCAGCTTTTTCTTAAATTAAATCAAGGAGATTAATGTGACTGATGGTGTAAAAATAGCCCGCAATGGTCAGATTTTAGAAATAAAGATGAATCGACCGAAGGTAAATGCAATAGATATCCCAATGAGCCAGGCATTGGGATCAGCATTCGCTGAGTTAAGGGATAATCCAGAATTACGAGTTGGCATTCTTACGGGAGAAGGAGATCGAATTTTTTCTGCAGGCTGGGATTTAAAAGCACTAAATTCTGGTGAAATGACGCTAGACAATTGGTGGGAAGCTGCAGATTATGGCGACGGCGGTTTTGCAGGATTGACCGAAAATTGGAATTTAAATAAACCTGTCATAGCCGCTTTAAATGGACTTGCAATCGGGGGTGGGTTTGAACTGGCCATGAGCTGCGATTTAATTATAGCAGCAGAACAAGTTGAATTTGGGTTGCCGGAAATGCCCCTGGGCATTGTTCCAGATGCCGGCGCCCTACAGCGACTACCAAGATTAATCCCACACAACATTGCTATGGAGATGTTTTTATTGGGGCGTCGTATGAAAGCAACTGAGGCCGCTCATTATGGTTTGGTGAACAAGGTAGTAGCACAAGATAAATTAATTGAAACAGCACTAGAGTGGGCAGAAGCTATTGCTTGGTCAGCTCCGCTAGCGATGCAAAGTGTAAAAGAGGTTCAGCGCGCTATACAGTGTATCCCATTAGAAAAAGCATTTAATAAGATTAGAACGGGAAACCTCCCAACCTATAAAAAAATGTTAAAGTCAGAAGACGCTGCGGAGGGCGTTGCTGCATTCGTAGAAAAGCGAGAGCCAAATTTCAAGGGGAAATAAACGTGTTTTGTGAAATTACGGAGGTAAGAAATGTTACTAGTTTAGGTGCAGGACCTATTGGAGGTGGCTGGACAGCTCACTTTTTAGCCAATGGTTACGACGTTAAAGCTTATTTACATGACAAATCTGAAATCGAAGATTTCTACAACATTTTGAAAACAGCCTGGATTAGCCTCAAAGCTTTAGGTTTGGCCCAAGGGGCTAGCCTAGATCGACTTACAATCTTTAACGACCTAGAAAGTGCGGTCGAGGGTGCGCAATTCATTCAAGAGAGTGCTCCCGAACGGCTAGATATTAAGCAAACATTATATCAAACATTAGGAACTATAGTACCTCAAAATGTAGTTATAGCATCCTCAACCTCAGGGTTAATGATGACTAACATTCAAGAAAAATGTTCTACGCCAGGACGAACCGTAATTGGCCATCCATTTAACCCTCCATATTTGCTTCCGTTGGTAGAAATTGTGGGGGGTAAAAAAACCAACCCAAAAACTGTTGCGTGGGCAGAGAGCTTTTATGCGGCTTCAGGGAAATCACCGCTGGTTATGAAAAAGGAAATACCTGGCTTTGTAGCAACTCGGCTACAGGAGGCCTTATGGCGAGAAGCTCTTCACATGGTTGCCAACGGAGAGGCAACCCCTGCAGACATAGATAATGCTTTAATAAATGGTCCGGCAGCAAGAATGGCGGTTCAAGGTCAATGTATGGCATTCCATGTCGCGTGTGGTGAAGGTGGAATGGCTACAAACCTAGACCAATTCGGTCCTGCACTAAAATTACCCTGGACAAGATTAAAAGCGCCTGAATTGACTAAGGAATTAAGAGACAGGATGGTTAACGGGTGCACCGAGATAGCCTCAGGTCAAGATTTTAAAGAAATGGCTTTACAGCGAGATAAGTCGATAGTCGCAGTTTTAAACGCAATTAAACAAAGTAAATAGGAGTTTAAATTATGAATTTTGATGTCATCGTAACCTGTGCAGTCACTGGTGCAGGAGATACTACAGGACGGAGCCATCATGTACCTGTAACACCATCAGAAATTGCAGATTCAGCAATAAAGGCGGCCGAAGCTGGCGCTTCTATTGTCCATATACACGTAAGAGACCCTGAAACTGGAAAAGGCTCAAGAGATCCTAACTTATTTCGCCAAGTAGTTGACAAAATAAGGGCCAGTGAAACAGACGTAGTTATTAATCTGACTGCTGGTATGGGAGGCGATTGGATCCCAAACCCCTCAGATTGGTCAATGCCTGGAGTAGGTACAGACATGATTGGTCCAGACGAGAGATTAAATCATATAAAAGAGTGCCGACCAGAAATTTGCACCCTAGATTGCGGCACATTAAACTTTGGGAATGATAACAACATATATATTGCCACCCCCCCTATACTCCGCAAAATGGCAAAGTTAACTCAAGAATGGGGCGTAAAGCCGGAGCTTGAGGTCTTCGAACTCGGCCATATCAGGTTTGCAAATCAAATGATAAATGAAGGCTTAATAGACGCTCCTGCTATGTTTCAAATATGTTTAGGGATTCCCTGGGGAGCCGATCAAAGTGCCGACACAATGAAGTCTATGAAAGACCATCTGCCCTCAGGAGCTATATGGGCTGGCTTCGGGATATCACGCATGCAAATTCCAATGGCAGCCGCAGCAGTTACTTTAGGGGGGAACGTCCGTGTTGGCCTAGAAGACAATCTATTTCTAGAGAAGGGCGTTTTAGCAACAAATGCCCAACTTGTAGAAAAAGCAAGAAACCTTATTAATTTAATGGGGGGGCGCGTTTTAACTCCAAGTCAAACGAGAGAAAAATTGGGTTTAAATAAAATGAAACCTCTCCTGGAAAACTAAAAATATCGAACAACCTTATAGAGAACACAGGAGAAAATAATTTGTCTACTTCCTCAGACCACGAAAATACTCTTTTAGTAAATACTGTTCGAAGCTTCATGGAAACCGAAATTTATCCCCATGAGGCAGAAGTGGACAAGTTGGGGTTCGTCCCAGAAGAACTTGGGAGCCAAATTGAAAAGAGATCAATAGAAGCAGGGTTATATGCCTCGAATCTTCCTGAAAAGGTCGGTGGAGGGGGTCTCGACTACCATGCCATGGCACTGTTGGAGCGAGAATATGGTAAAACCTCTCATGCCCTCCATTCGTGGATAGGGCGCCCAACAGAGATCTTACTTGCGTGTGAAGGAGAGCAAATCGAGAAATATCTAACTCCATGTGTTAAAGGCCAAAAACGTGAATTGTTCGCACTCACTGAACCCGATGCCGGCTCAGACATAATGAGCATGAAGTCAAACGCAAGAAAAGATGGAACTGATTGGATATTAAATGGTTCAAAACATTTTATTTCGGGCCCTCGACTTCCTGATTTTGCTATAGTTTTTGCAGTAACAGGCATAGAGAAAACCAATGCTGGTTCCCGGAAAAAAATAACCGCATTTCTGGTTGACGTAGGAATAAACGGTTTCGAGATTAAAGAAGGAACTAAGTGTATCAGTTACCGAGGTTACAAAAATTTTCAACTTAGTTTTAGAGACGTTAGGTTAAGTGCACAACACGTTCTAGGAGAAGAAGGCTTGGGCTTGGAGCTTTCGAACAAATGGCTAAGTATGGGAAGAATATGGGTTGGGGCAACTTGTTGTGGAAAAGCAGAACGAATTTTTAAGTTAGCCACAGATTGGGCCGCGACTAGAAAGCAATTTGGAAAGCCCATTGGTACTTTTCAGGCGACAGGTTTTCGCTTGGCAGATATGGCCATAGGTTTAAAAACCGGTGATTTGTTAGTTAAAGATGCCGTAGAAATGGCGACTGAAGGAAAAATGACTAACGCGGATGCGGCAATAGTAAAAGTCTATTGCTCTGAAATGTTAAATAAAACAGCCGATGACACTGTACAGATTTTTGGGGGTATGGGTTTAATGGAGGAATTGCCCATCGAAAGATTATGGCGAGATTCGCGACTTGAAAGAATTTGGGATGGAACTTCTGAAATCCAACGACATATTATAACCCGTTCGCTCCTAAGACCTTTAGGCGCATGACTCCAGTAAAGAGACAAAATTTTGAACGGTTAATGTCGCCCAAGAGTATTGCATTCTTTGGAGGCAACGACGTGGAAGTTGCTATAAAAGAAGCTAAAAGGAGGGGTTTCACTGGAGCTATATGTCCAGTAAACCCCAATAGAAAAGAGATACTCGGTTTTAAATGCTATAAATCAGTAAATGATCTACCCGAACCACCCGATGCAAGTTTCATAGCGGTTCCATCAAGATCTGTTACAACCGTCGTAAAAATGCTTTCAGATTGCGGCGCTGGCGGCGCTGTATGTTACTCTGCCGGTTTTGGAGAAACAGGAGACGAAGGTAAGGCTCTGGAAAACCAACTGAATTTATTAACAGGAGACTTGGCCTTAATTGGGCCCAATTGTTATGGCTTTATAAATTACCTCGATAATGTAGCTCTTTGGCCTTTTGCCCATGGTGGATATTGCCCAGGGTTTGGTGCCGCAATAATAACTCAAAGTGGTATGCTATCCTCAGATATAACTATGACTCAAAGATCCATTCCACTTACACACATGATCTCGGTGGGAAACCAAGCGTCTTTAAACACGGAAGAAATTATCGACTTTCTAGTTGATGATCCTAGGGTCAAAGCAATAGGCCTTCACATTGAAGGCATAAAAGATATCGCAAAATTTCAAGAGGTGGCACTAATGGCTATAGAAAGAAATACGCCCATTGTAGCCTTCAAAACGGGCTCATCAAAGATTGGTCAGTCACTTACTGTAACTCATACTGGATCTCTATCTGGAGATGATAAGCTTTACGACGCATTGTTTTCTAGAACTGGCGTGATCCGTGTATCCGACCCGGTTCAATTTCTAGAAACTCTAAAGTTTCTTTGTATCTCTGGCCTGCCAAAAAACGATAGTGTAGTGGCATTCACCTGTTCCGGTGGTGGGGCTACCATGATTGCGGACTACTCAGAAAAAATTGGACTTAACTTTCCATCCTTTAGACCTCTTTCTAAAGGAAAACTCAAAAAGCTGCTCCCAAGTATAGCTACTGTCTCAAATCCTCTAGACTATACTACACCAATTTGGGGGAGTGCCCAAAAAACCTATCCAGTTTTTTATGAAGCTATAAAAGCTTCTAATGCAGCTACAGCAATACTTTTGCAAGATTACCCAGCACTTGGCCTTGATGAATCCGAAGCCTACTACCTCAATGACGCCAAAGCCTTTATTAAAGCCTCGCAAACATTAAATATTCCAGCCGCAGTCTTCTCGACTTATCCCGAAAATATGGGAAAAGACATTCAAAGGCTCTTTATTGAAAACAAAACATCGCCAATGCAAGGGATTAGAGAAACCTTAAAAGCAATAAAAGCAGCTACAAGTTGTAGGCATAAAAGAAATTTATTAAACCGTAATCCACCTAGAGCGCTGCATAAAGGCTATCCGTTGAGACCTTTAAAAATGCTTGATGAGGCGCAAAGTAAATTCATTCTTAAAACTGCTGGTATCAGTGTGCCAAAGGGAATCCTTGTCAAAAGTAATGATATCTTAAATTCACAAGTGAATATTAAATTTCCAGTGGCATTAAAAATGATAAGTGATAAATTGGCCCATAAAACTGAACACGGTGCAGTTGTGCTAGATATAACCTCTCAATTTGAACTCGAAGTTAAAACAAAAAAGATGCTTGATTTTATAACACAGGGAAACAAAGAACTGGCGACGGATACCTTTTTGGTAGAAGAAATGTCAGAAAAACCGATTGCGGAACTAATAATCGGCATCACAAGAGACGAACAATTTGGGATTTCAATTTTAATAGGAAGCGGCGGCATACATACAGAGTTACTCAATGATAACGTTTTATTGCTCCTACCAACAAACAAACAAGAAATCACCAACGCCATAAAAAAACTTAAATTATGGCCAATATTAAAAGGTTTTAGAGGGGGTAAAAAAGTTTCTATAGATAATTTATCTCTCCAAATAATGAAAATTATCAAACTTTTTGAAAGAAACGACTCTCTATTGAATAGCCTCGAGATTAATCCTCTCTTCGTTTATGAGAATAGAGTCTGCGCAGTTGACGCTCTTATCGAAAAACTAACTTAAGAAGACAGTGATTTTTAAAATCGTAGATTCGAAATATACTGCGGCAAATCTGTATAGCTAAGACTAAAGCTCTTTTACATTTTGAAAACTTAAGTTACATCGCAGTCAATATGTAAAAAAATAGTTGGGGATTAATGTGACAAAAATAAAGGTAGAGAACCCAATCGTGGAATTAGACGGTGACGAGATGACCAGGATTATTTGGGACTTTATAAAAAAGAAACTTATATTACCCTACCTTGATATCGACCTGCGTTATTATGACTTGGGTATGGAAACTCGCGATGAAACCAATGATCAGATCACAATTGATGCTGCAAACGAAATCAAAAGAATAGGGGTTGGGATCAAATGCGCAACTATAACCCCTGATGAAGCTAGAGTTGAAGAATTTAATCTTAAGGAAATGTGGCGGAGCCCTAATGGCACCATACGAAATATTTTAGGCGGTGTAGTTTTTAGGGAACCAATCATTTGTTCGAATGTACCAAAGTTAGTTCCTGGCTGGACAAAACCGATAGTTATTGGGCGTCATGCTTTTGGCGATCAATATCGTGCTACTGACTTTTTAATGCCTGGTCCAGGCGTTTTAACTATGAAGTTTGTTGGTATAGATGGGAAGACAATAGAAAAGGAAGTTTTTAAATCACCATCAGCCGGAATTGCTCTTGGCATGTATAATTTGGACGAATCCATAATAGACTTTGCAAGAGCTTCAATGAACTATGGTTTGATGCGAGGCTGGCCAGTGTACCTTTCAACCAAGAATACTATCTTAAAAGTTTATGATGGTCGCTTCAAAGATTTGTTTAAAAAAGTTTTTGATGAAGAATTTACAGAGAAGTTTAGAGCTGCTGGTATTACTTATGAGCACCGATTAATTGATGACATGGTTGCAGCCGCTATGAAATGGTCCGGCGGTTTTGTCTGGGCGTGTAAAAACTATGACGGTGATGTGCAGTCTGATACCGTTGCGCAAGGATACGGTTCACTTGGTCTGATGACCTCACAATTAATGACCCCCGACGGAAAAACTGTGGAGGCAGAAGCCGCACACGGAACTGTAACAAGGCATTATAGACAACACCAAAAAGGTGAAGAAACATCAACTAATTCGATAGCTTCAATATTTGCGTGGACAGGTGGTTTGAAACATCGTGCAAAGCTTGATGATAATTATCGGCTTTTAGAATTTTCTAATGTGTTAGAAAAAGTAACAATTAATACAGTAGAGTCTGGCCATATGACAAAAGACCTAGCACTATTAATAGGCCCAGAGCAAAAATGGTTGTCCACAGAAGGGTTTTTAGAAATGGTAGATCAAAACCTAAATTCTGCGATGTAAAGTAAGGTATAAATAGTTTTAGTTGTTGGGATTATTTATCCTCTAAATATAAAAATTTTTATTCTGTGTGAATTTTAAATCACTGTCACCTCAGACTTAAATCAGTTAAGATCTATGTCATGTTTTCATTTCATAAAGGCTCTTGTTAATTGATCTATATACCGTAACGTTAGAAATTGAATCAGCTAATACAAGATTAAAAAAAATGTTATATCGTGACTAAAAATATTTCAATAATTCTTCTTGCTGGCGGCGCATCCTCTCGGATGTTGGGCAGAGATAAACTTTTAGAAGATATCAACGGGATTTCTTTAATTCGTGACCGGGTGTTAACTTGCTTACAAGCCGCAAAATCTGACGTAATTGTAGTTATTCCCCCTAACTCTCCTAGTCGAAGGGAGCAAATATCCGACTTGTCGATAACGATTTTAGAGAATAGGGGCTCGAAACTAGGCCTATCGCACTCGATCAGCGTCGGCATATCAGCCTCAAATGAAAATCAGGTAATGTTACTATTAGCAGATCTCCCAGAAATTACATCACAGGATTTAACTAAAGTTCTGAAGGTTGCTTCATCAAAACCCAATTTAATTATTAGAGGTGCATCCTCAAGTGGAAAACCCGGACACCCTGTAGTTTTTAAAAAAGAACTTTTTGAACTGTTTGGAGAACTGCGCGGTGATAGTGGGGCAAAGGAACTATTGAGAGAAAAAGCAAAAGACACTTTATTAGTAAAATTACCAAACTATCATGCCCTTTCCGATTTAGACACCCCAGAAGAATGGGACCTCTGGAGGCATGCTAGAAAAAAAGTTACCGAAAGTAAAACTGCTAAATAATTGTAAGTTATAGTTTTATTAGATACTTTTGTGTTCCACTAAGAACCATCTCTGACTTATGATTATATATAAACACTGAAAGACACATTACTCCCGTGGTATCTGAGGGCAATAACTCTGAGATTGTAAATTCAGTGTAGAGAGTGTCACCCTTATATACCGGCTTTAGAAACTTACTTGATTGCTCAATAAACCCTATCAAATCATCACCTAGCTCGTGGGCAAGAGGGGTGGCGCCTATGACTGATTGAATCAAAGTCATGAATCCATGCGAATAAAGCGCGCCATGGCCAATAGATTTACAAAACTCCAAATCGTAATGTAACGGGGCATTATCACC
>Ga0115002_10007678_pt1 | contig 12085 bp, 10 predicted proteins | sample ArcticOcean_MG_C_8_FD_89576 | JGI IMG/M metagenome (GOLD analysis project Ga0115002, IMG submission 89576) | Marine microbial communities from western Arctic Ocean - ArcticOcean_MG_CB11_86 | ecosystem: Environmental > Aquatic > Marine > Oceanic | place: Arctic Ocean: Canada Basin | collected...
ACTTTTTTTATACCATTCTCCAGACATGTAATTATAGCCCAATATTGCTGCCGCCTGCTTAGATTCTTCTATTAAACCAAGTCTATAATAAACCTCTACTATTCTATGCAGCGCCTCTTCAATAAAAACAGTTCTATCATACTTTTCTAATATTGTTTTTAATCTATTTAACGCTGGAATCCATTTTTCTGTTTGCATGTAAAATCTTGCAACTGACATTTCTTTAGCTGCTAGCTGATCTATTATTAAATCTATTTTAAATCTTGCATCAACTTCATAGTCAGTATCTGGATAATTTTCGATAATAAATTCAAATTTTTCTTTTGCTTTTAATAAAGGTTCTAGGTCCTTTTTTTCATCTAAAATTTGTTCGTAATAGCAAATTGCAATTAAATAATGTGCGTATGGTAAGTTTTTATCTCCTGGGTAGTTAATAATATGTTTTTCTAAACTAAATATTGCATTTGAATATGAATTCCTAGAATAGTCAGCATAACTTGCCATAAGGCTTGCTTTACTTGCCCATTTATTTTGCGGCAATAAGCTTTCAACTTCTTTAAATTTTTTAGCAGCATAAAATGCATCTCCATCTTTTAGTGCAATTACTCCCTCAGTATAAATGATTACGGCCATTTCTACTTCAGAAGATTCAGATATAATTTCTTTATTATTTTTCTTAGAACATGAAAATAATAGAAAAATTGTTATTATTATTATTAAATAATTTTTAAACATTTTAGATAAAATAGTATTTTATCAAAAAATTTACTTATTACAATTTTGTTAATTAATATTTATTTAGGCATTAACGGCAATTGAGCTTCTGTAAGTGCTATCTTTTTGATCTTTAGGCTCTTTCTCAAAATTTTCTATCTCCCAGTTAGTTTTATTTGAAAATAATTTTTTTAATAAATTATTAGTAAGTTGATGCCCTCCTTGTGAGGTTTTGATATGACCATAAATTCTGTGTCCACAAAGCATCAAATCCCCTAAACAATCTAAAATTTTATGATTTACAAATTCATCTCTGTATCTAAGCCCGTCTTCATTTAATATTCTGTTCTCCTTAACTACAATTGCGTTGTCCAAGGATCCTCCTTTTGCTAATCCTTGTTTTCTTATTTGATCAATATCTTCATACAAACAAAATGTTTTTGAATTATATATCGCACTCATGTCACCGCTGCTGAATTTAAATTCTTTTCTTCGAGTTCTTATTAATGGGTTTTTATAAACTATTTCAAAATCTATTATTAAATCATTTCTAAATGGTTCTATTGAAATGTATTTTGCACCATCCTTTACTTCAACTTTTTTAAGAACATTAATAAATTTTTTTGTAGATTTTTGCTCTTCTGTGCCAAACGATCTTATAGCAGATACAAAATCAAAAGCAGATCCATCCATTATTGGAACTTCCGGTGCATCAATTTCAATCAAAATATTGTCAATACCCTCTCCATATAAAGCTGCCATTAAATGCTCAACGGTAGAAACTGAAACTCCATATTGATTTTTAATTTTTGTGCAAAGAATTGGTGAACTTACATTTTTATAATTTGCATCAATAATGCTTTTTTCTGTGTCAACATCTGTTCTTTTAAATTTAATGCCTGAGTTAACTTCTGCTGGCATTAAACGAATATTTACATTAATACCGTTATGTAAACCAACGCCGTGTATTTCTATAGATTCTTTTATTGTTTTTTGTAAGGTCATTAGTGTATGGAAAGTTATACAAAAGAGACAGGATTCATGGAATACAACTTATGTTACCAAAAAATACAATTTAATTTTTCCACAAACTTTTAATTACTTTACTAAAAAAACCTTCTCTTTGCATTTTTTTATTATCTACTTCAGGCAAAGCTTCAGTTTCCCACCCATCTACAATTATTTTTATTGCTCCTAAAGAGGCAGTAAAATTATTTTTTAGACTTTCGTTTTCATTAATTTTTTTTTTGACATTGATACCAAAAAAACTTATCAAATATTTCTCCAAATTTAAAAGTTTGCTTCCCTCACCCTCAAGCAAAAAATTAGCTCCAGATAATAAATCAAAGCCAGGAACAATTAATTGTTTTTTAAGCAAATTTAGAGTTTCGTTTAATCTTGCTTGGACAACGTTTAAAATTAAATCTTTACTTATTTTTTTATAGCTTGATCTACTAAAAAAATCATTTTTTAAATAATTACTTTCATCAAAAAGTTTAGTTTTATTTTCAAAAGAAAAATCAATTTTATTTATTATAGATTCAGATTCATCCATATTTAATGAGCAAACTTTTGAAATATCTCTTATTATGTGATTAATTCCTATAGGCAAAGTTATGGAATGTACTATTGCTAAGTTCTTAAATAGACCTAGACTAATTTTCTCATGTTCAAAATTTATCAAACCAAAACCAGATTCGAGTTCTTTTTGATTTAATAATTTCACACCTAATAAAAAAGTTTTAGAAAAAAATCTTTCAATTTCTAAATCACATTCTGCAAACGCTTGTTTAATATTTTTAAAATTATTTTTAGGTCCAGTTATAAAAGTCATTTCATGAGACAAAGTGTTAGCATAAACATTAATTGGTTCTTCAATAAATGTTTTATTATCTACAATATAATTATGATTAAAAATGTGTATTATAGATTGAGTTTGATCATTAAGAATTAATTGTTTTTTTGCTTCTTTCAATAAAAAATCAATATCATCTTTGTAAATTTTTGAACCATCAATATTTTTATGTTTAGAAAACTTGGTACATAAAAAGTCAGGTTGTTCTAAAACAACATTGACTTTCCTAAGTGATACTTTTGCGTTTTTTTCTGCAATACTAATACATGATCTAATTGTATGAGTTGCTTTTTCTAAATTTGTAACAACATCATTTTTAAAACCAAAAGTGGTAGCTGTTGATGTAGATAAAATTTGAACATCATTATCTCTTGTGACTTTAAAGATAACACATATTATATTCTCGTAACCTAACTCAATTATACCAATGGGGTCTTCAAGATTCATTATTCTACTATTATCTTACCATTAACCCTTAAATCAATGATATTATATTTATTAAAGTCACTTCGCTTTAATAATTCAATAGATTTTTTAATTGCAAAATTAATATCGCTATGTGGAAATTTAATTATTTTTCTATTGTTAAGTTCGATGTCCCATCTGCCTATTTGAAAATAATAGAAATTTTTAATTGTTTTAATTGGAAAATTATTGCTCCTTAATTTACCTAAAAAATATTTAAAATATTTTTCAGCTCCATTACCGAAGATATATGGCAAATTTACAAAATTATCATTAAATGGGATTAGGTTAGATTCGCTGTCTATTAAATAACTAACCTTATTTTTCTTTAGTATTCCCGCTGGTTTACTTTCGTATATTTTTATCAAAATTGTATTTGGATATTTTTTTTTTACCTCAATATCTTTTAAAAAATTAATGTCTTTTAAAGGATTTTCTATATCTCTTTTGCGAAGGAAAAAAATATTCTTATTATACACTAAATGTAGTTTTGTCTTAACATCACTTTTGTTTACTAAAACATTATTAGTAACTATTATATTTTTTAAGCTAAAGAAATTTTTTTCTTTTTTTTGAATTATATTAAAACTCTGGGGACTGTAAGTAGATAAGAAAGTAAATGTGATTAATAACAAAAAAACTTTATTAAACTTACTCATCTATTTTTGCTTGCATTTTTTGCAATCCATACAACAAGATCTTCAAAATTAATACCACAATATTTAGCTATTTCTGGAACTAAAGATAATTTTGTCATGCCAGGTTGGGTGTTAGTCTCTAACAAGTAAAACTGATTTTTATAAAATCTAAAATCTGATCTTGTAATACCTTTACAATTTAGAACTTTGTGAGCTTTCTCTGCTAACGAAAGAACTTCTTGGTATTTTTTTTTTGAAATTTTAGCTGGCATAATATGCTTAGTGTTTGCTTCACTTGAGTATTTGGCTTTATAGTCATAAAATTCCCTTTTAGGAATAAGTTCAATTGCTCCTAGAGCCTTATGACCCATAACTGCAACTTGTATCTCTTTGCCTGGAATGTATTCTTCAGCAAGCACCCTGCTATACGAATTTCTTAATTTATTATAATGTGTGTTAAATTGTTTTTTATTTTTGCAAATATAAACTCCTAAACTTGAACCTTCGTTAGTTGGTTTAATTACTAATGGAAAGTTTATTTTTTTAACTTTCAATTTTTTATTAATTTTTATTTTATTATCTTTTTTTTTTAATAAAACACATTTTGGTACTTTTATTTTATTTTTTTTAAAAATATATCTAGATAATTCTTTATCCATTGCTAAACTTGAAGAGATAACTCCTGAGTGAGTGTAAGGAATTTTTAAAGATTCTAATATTGATTGGACGAATCCATCTTCACCATATTTTCCATGCAACGCATTAAAAACTAATTTAGGCTTTAATTTTTTTAAAATACTAATAAAATTTCCTTTAGCATCCAATTCTTTTATTTTAAAATTTTTTTTTTTAAGAGCTTGTGAACATGCTCTTCCTGTCAAGAAACTTATTTCTCTTTCCCCTGATATGCCTCCCATAAGAACTACAATTAAATTTCTCATGTTGTTTTGCCAATTATTTGAAGTTCAAGTTCAAGATTTACTCCCGTTTTATCAAAAACCTTTTTTTTTACTCTGTTTATTAGTTTTTCTAAATCATGTGAATTTGCATTTTTTTTATTAACAAAGAAATTGCAATGTTTTTTTGATATATAAGCATCCCCCTCAACCATGCCTGCACATCCTGAGTTTTTAATTAATTTCCAAGCTTTTTTATTTACTGGATTTTTAAAAGTACTTCCACATGTTTTTATTTGTGATGGTTGATCTTTTTTTTTTTGTTCAATCAAATAATTTATTTTCTTTTTAATATTTAATTTATTTTCTTTTATCCCCCTAAGCGTTGCGCTTATAAAAATTAAATTATCATCTAAGTTACATCCTCTATATGAAAATTTTATATCTTTAGAATTAATTACTTTAATTTTTCCATCTAAATCCATAGCTTGGACAGAAAGTAAAATTTTTGAAATATCTTCTCCATAACACCCGGTGTTCATGCGGATTCCTCCTCCGATCGTACCCGGTATACAGGACAAAAACTCAAACTGAGATATAGAGTTTTCAAGGGCGAAATTTGAAACGTTTTTATCTAATGCTGATGCACCAGCTATTATTGTTTTTTTATCAAATAAAGATAGATGTGAGAAAAATTTTCCTAATTTAATTATTATTCCATCAAATCCACCATCTCTGACCAATGTATTTGAGCCCGCTCCTATTATTTTAACTTTATTGAATCCTTTTACTGTTCTTAAAAAAAATGATAATTCATTTAAGTTATTTGGTTTAAACAATACTTTTGCGTCTCCACCTAAATTAAACCATGAATACTTTGATAAGCTTTCATCAAATAGTACAGTTCCAGAAATTTTATTTTTTATTTCTTCGATTTGAGAAATTAGATTCATCTTAGCTCTTCACCAATTTTTCTTATCCAGCTTGAAATACTTCCAGCTCCCATACAAATAACAATCTCATCTTCTATTAAATTTTTTTTAAAGTAACTCTTAAGTTCTTGTGGATTTTGTATATTTATTACTTGAACGTTAGATTTTTTTGAAATTAAGCTAGAAAAATTATTTTGATTATAATTATAATCTAACTTTTCACCCGCAGCATAAACTGGACAAAGTATGACTGCATCACAATGTTTAAATGATGAAGCAAATTCATTTTTAAGAGATTTTACTCTTGAATATCTATGTGGTTGAAAAACAGCAATTATTTTTCTTTTATGATTTGTTTGCCTAACACCATTTATGACAGCTTTAATTTCTGTAGGATGATGCGCATAATCATCATAAAACTCTCTTTTATTAATTGAAAATATTTTTGTAAATCTTCTTTGAATACCTAAAAATTTTTGTAGTGCTTGCTTTATTTTATTTATTTTAACTCCAATATTTAATGCTATAGCTATTGCAGCAGTTGTATTTGCTATATTATGATCTCCAATTAAATTAACTTTTATATTTTTAATTTGTGATATTTTTTTTCCAAGAAAATTTAATTTTAGGTCAAAAATTGCGTAAGTTGTATTTTTTTTCACATTTATAATTTGGTAATTTGATTTTTTACTAAATCCATAAGTTAAGAAATTACTTATTTTACTTTTTTTAATTAAGGATTTTAAATTATTATCATCTATGCAAATAAGTATTTTTCCAAAAGATGGTACTTTTTTAATAAATTGACAAAAACTTTTTTTCAAATTTTCAAAGTTTCCATAATAATCCAAATGCTCATTGTCTAAATTGGTTAATATAGAGTAAGTGATAGGTAATTTTAAAAAACTTCCATCTGACTCATCTGACTCAATTACAGCCCATTCTCCCTTACCTAATTTAGCGGTATTTTTAAGTGAATTTATTATTCCACCGTTAATTACTGTTGGATCTAATCCTGCATGAACAAGTATGTTTGCAACTAAGGAAGTGGTTGTTGTTTTGCCATGTGAACCCGCAACTACAATATTTTTTTTTAGAGCTACAATATTCGCTAGCATTTCTCCTCTTTTAAAAACAGGTATTTTTTTATTTTTGGCTGCTATTAACTCTTTATTATTTTTTTTAATAGCAGAAGAAACTACAACCATAGTTGCTTTTTTTAAATTTTTTTTATGGTGTCCAAAATAAACTTTTATCTTAGATTTTATTACTCTTTCTGTATTTTTGTTTTGATTTAAATCACTTCCTTGAATTGCAAAACCCATGTTATTCATGATTTGAGCCAAACCACTCATTCCAATTCCACCAATACCTATGAAATGAATTATTTCATTACTCGCAATATTAATTTTCATATTTATATAAATTTTTTAATTTCATTCTCTATATCGCTATAAACACTTTTGCTATAATTTTTTTTCATATTTTTTTGTATATCTTCTAGCTTATTTTTATTTCTTATAACTTCTATAATTAAATTAAATAAACTTTTAGTATTAAATTGACTTTGTTCTAAAAGCCAACAGCAACCTTTATTTTCATAATATTTCCCATTTAAATATTGATGATTATCCACTGAGTTTGGAAGTGGAACACCTATAAATGGTGTTAGTGTATGAACTAATTCAGCAGTTGTAGATGCTCCGCACCTTGATATAGCTAAATCTGAAGATAAAATTAATTGTAAAATGTCATCATTGAATTCAAATATATAATTTTTAATATTATTTTCTTCGTAATAACTTTCAATTTCATTTTTTTGTTTACTAATGCATTGTTGATTAATTTGAATTTCACTTACTTCATTTTTTAACTTTTTGACAACTGCAGGTATAACTTTGCCAAAAATTTCAGCACCCTGACTCCCTCCCAAGACTAGAATTGAAAAATTATTTTTATTATTATTTTTTTTAGAAGTTGTAAAATTTAATATTTTTTTATTTAGAATAGGTCCTACTTTTAAAATTTTATTCCTGTATTTTTCTGAAAAACTATTCTTGGATATTTTGGAGGTAAAAATTTTTTTTGAATATTTTAATAAATATTTATTAGCTCTACCTACAGTTACGTTATTTTCATAAACAACTAAAGGAATTTTAAAAAATCTTGTTACAAATGAAATTGGAAAAGAAACATATCCACCAAAACCAAAAACAAGATTTGGCTTTTCCCTCTTAAGGATAATTGCCGATTTTATTAATGAAAAAAAAATTAAAAAATATGAAAAAAATTTTAGAATAAGAGTTTTATTTGTTGGGGTGCTTGCGCTTAGTGTGTATGATTTAAATTTGGAAAAATTTTTTAAAAATTTATTACCTCTGCTATCAGTGACTATTAAAACTTCATAACCTTTATCAAAAAAATGTTTCATTAAGTTAATAGCTGGAAATATATGCCCTCCCGTTCCTCCTGTTGAAAAAATTATTTTTTTAATCATTTTAGTAATTGCTTGTAAAATCCTTCCTCGTAAAATTTAAAATAATCCCAGCTACTATAGAGCTTCCAATTAAAGAAGACCCTCCATAACTTAAAAACGGAAGTGTCATACCAGTTGTGGGCAGTAACCTTATATTAACACCTATATGAATAAATGTCTGAATTGTTAAAAGTGAAATTAAACCAATTAGCGCTAATTTTATAAATTCATTTTTTTCTTTAACAACTTTATTAAAAACTTTGTAGGCTATAAATAAAAATATAATTACTATGAATAGTACTATTATTGCTCCAAATTCTTCAGAAATAACCGCAATTATATAATCTGTATGGGCTTCTGGGACCTTATCTTTTAAAATTCCTTCACCCATTCCCTGTCCTGTTAAGCCTCCTGTTTTAATTGCATCTAATGCTTTTTCCGATTGAAAATTATCACCTGATTTAGGATCTATAAATGTTTTGATTCTTAAAAAAATATAACCAAATTTTTCAGGGAAAAAAAACACTAAAAAACTAAAAATTCCTATAATCAGTAAGCTTAAGATTGTTAAAACTATCATATTAAAACCTGAAACAAAAATCATCGTAATCCATGTTGATACTAATAATAAAGTTTGTCCTAGATCTGGTTGGTTAATTAATAACATTACTATAATTAATAAAACTAAGAAGGATAATAAATATCGATTATAAATTTTAATTTTATTATTCAGTATAATAATTTTAGCTAAATAAATTATTAATAGTGGCTTAACTAATTCAATAGGTTGGAGTCGTGGTAAAAAAGGTAAATCTAACCATCTTTTTGATCCTTTTACTTCAGTTCCAAAAAAAGGAATCAAACAAAGCAATAAAACTGAAAATACAAATAAATAGGGTAGAAATCTTATTAATTTATTTTTATCTTGAATTGAAATAAGCACTAAAAATAATAATGAAATAGAAACAAAAAAAAAATGTTTGATGAAAAAAAAGTATGTTTGTTTGTTCATTCTTTCAGCAACTACTGAAGAAGTTGAAGAAAAAGAAAAAAATAAACCTAATAAAAAAAGAAAAACAAAAGAAAATAAAATTTGTTTATCTACATTTCTCCACCATCTAGCTAATTGGCTTGTATTCTCTCTACTAAAACTAAACATTTAATTTTCTTTTAAATTTTTTAATTATTATTTTTTTAAAAAAAGTACCTCTATCTTCAAAATTTTTAAACTGATCATACGATGCAGCCGCAGGGCTAAAGAGAATAGTATTTTTTTTACTTTTATTAAATTTTATATCATTATAAATACTATTAACTGCATTTTTCAAATCTCTAGAGATTGTAAACGGAATATCATTTTTAATTTGTTGAGTAAAAAAAGTAGTGTTTTTACCAATTATATATGCTTTTATAATTTCATTTTTTATATTTTTTAAATTAAATTTATCTTTATATTTTGAAAGTCCTCCAACTATCCAGTAAATTTTTTCATAATTTGATAACGATTGTAATGAAGCATCAAAGCTGGTAGCTTTTGAATCATTAATACACAAAAGTTTTTTGTTAGAAAATACTATTTCTTGACGATGAGGAAGTCCCTTAAATTTATTTAAACCATCTATTATAATTTTCTCATTTATTTTTAAATTTTTTAAAATTTGATAGGCAAAAGATAAATTTTCAAAGTTACCTTTGCTTTTAAAATATATATTATTAATTTTTTTTTTTAAAAAGTTATAGTTTGAGCTATTTATATTATACAAATTAGATTTAATTTTTTTCCTTTTGAATATATTTTTAATTTTTTTTGAATGTATGTTTTTTATATTTATATAAGAGTAATCAGTACTATTTTGAGCAAAAAATATTTTTGATTTTGTTTTTATGTAATTTATTAAATTCCCATGTCTTTCTAGATGGTCTGGAGAAATATTTAGTATAGCGGCATGCTTAGATCTAAATAATCTAGAATATTGAAGTTGATAAGATGATACTTCTAAAATAAAAATATAGTTTTTTTTAATTTTTTTGAAAGATAAAATGGGCTTTCCAATATTTCCTACCGTAACTACATTACGTTTTGCTGTTTTTAAAATTTTTTCAATTATTTTACAAGTTGTTGATTTTCCATTGGTACCAGTAATAGAAATTAATAAAGAATTTTTATTTAATTCAAAAAATATATCTAGATCTGTAATTAACTTATTTAAATTTTTTTTAAGATATTTTTCTATTTTACAATTATTTATATCTATACCAGGGCTTATAATTATATTGTGAAACTTACTTTTATTTACCCAAAATTTATTTAAATTAAAATTTAACCTTTTTACCTTTTTTCTTACTTTTTCATTATCATCCCAACAATAAACTTTTGCTTTAAGTCTTTTAAGAGTTTTTGCTGCTGAGCAACCTGTTTTACCCATGCCGTATATAGCAATGTTTTTATTTTCATATTTTTGCAAAAAAGACATTTGTTATCTTAATTTAAGCGTGGCCAAACCTATTAATGCTAAAATTATTGATATTATCCAGAATCTAATCACAACTGTCGATTCTGACCATCCCTTTTTTTCAAAATGGTGGTGGAGGGGAGCCATCATAAATACTCTTTTTCCAGTCAGTTTAAATGAAATCACTTGAATAATAACTGAAACTGTTTCTAAAACAAATAATCCACCTATAATGCTTAAAACAATTTCATGCTTTGAAATTAAACTTACCGCTCCTAATGAACCTCCTAAAGATAGTGACCCAGTATCTCCCATAAAAATTTTTGCAGGAGGTGCATTAAACCATAAAAAACCTAAACAAGCTCCAACCATTGAGCCACAAAAAATAGAAGCTTCACCAATATTAGCTATATAAGGTATTTGTAGATATTCAGAAAAAACTGTATTTCCAACTACATAACAAATAAGAGTGAAAGATAACGCTACTAGCATTACTGGTACTGTAGCTAACCCATCTAAGCCATCCGTAAGGTTAACAGCATTAGAAGATCCAACTATTATAAAAATTGCAAAAGGAATAAAAAATAAACCTAAGTGTAAGGCAAAATTTTTAAAAAAAGGAAAGTACAAATTTCTTAAGTGTTCATTGTCTCCATATTGCATTAATAAAAATACTGCAATTGCTGATAAAATAATTTGAAAAATGATTTTCATTCTTGATGATATGCCCTTTGAATTTTTGCGTTTAATTTTAAAATAATCATCAACTGCTCCAAGTAGTCCAAAACTTGTTGCAACCATTAATAGTACCCATATATAAGGATTGCTTAAATCAGCCCAAAGTAAAGTTCCAAAGAGAATACCAATTAAAATAAGAATACCTCCCATAGTAGGAGTTCCTACTTTTTTAATTATATGGTCCGCAGGACCATCATCTCTTATTGGTCCTGTGATTTTATGAGATTCAATAAATTTAATAAATGATCCTCCAATTAAAAATACTATAATCATTAAAGACATTACAGAAAGTCCTGTTCTAAAAGTTAAATAACGAAATACATTTAGTGCAGAAAATTGATCTACTAGAGAAATTAAGAAATTATATAGCACTTATTTGTCCTTTTTTTATATTTTTTATAAATTTGTTTAATCCAGTCGCATTAGATCCTTTTATCATAAGTAAATCATTATTGTGCAAAATTTTACTAAAATGATCATACGCTTCTTTAAAATTCTTAAATACTTTACCTTTTTTATTTGGTAACAAAAAATTGAATGTTTCTTTTATATGCTTTCCGTAGACGTACACTTTATCTATGCTACTCTTATTAATTTCATTAGATAAATCTTTATGAAGTTTTTTTGCTTTTTTTCCTAATTCCAACATATCTCCAAGAAAAACCAATTTTTTTTCACTTCCTTTTTTTTTATAATAATTCATATTTATAATAGCTGATTTCATAGATAAAGGATTTGCATTATAACTTTCATCTATTAATTTGAATCTTTTTTTAAATTTTTTAATTATTTTAATATCACCTCTACCTTCGGGGATAATAAAATTAGGAAATTTATTTTTCATATTTTTTAAATTTAAGTTTAATACATATAAAACCGCAATACATGCCATGACATTACTTAAAAAATTGTAAGTAG
>Ga0115002_10007680_pt1 | contig 12084 bp, 5 predicted proteins | sample ArcticOcean_MG_C_8_FD_89576 | JGI IMG/M metagenome (GOLD analysis project Ga0115002, IMG submission 89576) | Marine microbial communities from western Arctic Ocean - ArcticOcean_MG_CB11_86 | ecosystem: Environmental > Aquatic > Marine > Oceanic | place: Arctic Ocean: Canada Basin | collected...
AAAGTTTGCATTTCAGCAATCGAAGTCATCTTTCTTTACGCCGAAGGCGTTGCCGCAAGAGCCTGGGGTCAGTTCGCCGAGCCCCAGCGAGGTAGAACGCCACCCTAGGTATTGCAGCCTAAATCGTACAAGGGCGAGCCAACACGCTTAGCTAACACAACGCGTTATCCGAGCCCTCAAACGCCGTCGACTCGATATTGACGATATGCGTAATGTGACAGCCAAAGCTGACGGTAACCGTCCGCCAGAATGGCATGCCAGCCCAAGATGTCGTCTCGCCATGGCCTCGTCTAACGAAGTTCCTAAACCCTCCCCGGAGCTGAGACTCCGACCCTCCCAAAAAAGGGAGGGTGACTCGCGTTGCGAGTTGATTTGGAGAAGAGTGTGGCGGCAAAAAATGTGGGTAATGGTCAGCCAGGATGGCCATGCCACTGTCTCGCGATCAACGCCAAACATGTGGGGAATCGTCAAATTGAAAGTCCGAAACGAGTGTAATTTAGAGGTGATTTTATAGCCAGCGAAATTGCCATTTCCCGCCATAGGTGGCATAATGCCAGTCCAACCTTTGCATCACACCTACCATCCCACCATGGAGAAATAAGATGTCTCGCATAACTCGTCGTAAATTCGTCGGTCAGTCGCTGGTTGCTACTGGAGCGTTGGCTTTGGCCCCGCAACTTGTCGCCGCTCAGGCTCCTAGCGAAAAAATGGGAGTAGCAATTGTTGGCGCGGGTGGTCGAGGTGGTAGCCACATCGGACAATATATTTCGGATCCTCGCACCGACATTATTTACATCGTTGACGTCGACGAAGCAAAAGGAAATTCTCGCGCCGATGCGATTGCGAAGCGTCAAGCTTTCCGGCCAAAAGTTATCAAGGACATGCGTCGCGCACTGGATGACAAAGCCGTCACGACGGTCAGTACGGCAACGCCAAACCACTGGCACGCCTTGTGCGGAGTTTGGGCAATGCAGTCGGGCAAGGACGTCTATATCGAGAAGCCCGTTTCTCATAACATTTGGGAAGGGAGTGCTTTGGTCGCTGCGGCTCGCAAGTACAACCGTATCGCTCAAGTGGGTACTCAATGTCGCTCTAACCCAGCTTGCCGCGAAGCAGTCGCTTTCATCGCCAAGGGGGGAATTGGCGAAGTTAATTTTGCTCGCGGGTTGTGTTACAAACGACGCAAGTCGATCGGTCAAAAGGGCGACTACCAAGTACCGGGCGAAGTTGATTTTAATCTCTGGAGCGGCCCGGCTGAGTACACCGACCCCAAAGTGACTCGCGGTCGCTTTCACTACGATTGGCACTGGCAACGAATGTACGGCAACGGCGACTTGGGCAACCAAGGTCCGCATCAAACAGACATCGCTCGTTGGGGACTCGGCCTAGATCGCCATCCCAGTACCATTATCAGCTACGGAGGTCGCCTCGGCTATCAAGCGGAACGCAAAGATGAGAAGTACGTGGACGCTGGTGACACAGCCAACACTGAAGTTTCCGTTTACGACTACGGCGACAAATGTATCGTCTTCGAAACTCGTGGCTTGGACGTTAGCAATTCAGACGATACAGATTTGAATAAGCTGTTCCAAAGTTCCAAGGGTAACAAAATCGGAGTCGTATTCTACGGCAGCGAAGGATATGTCGTGCAACGGAGCTACGGACATTGCGTTGCCTATGACAAAGACATGAAAGTTCTCAAGGAGTTTACTGGTGGAGGCGATCACCTGCACTTCAATAACTTCCTCGAAGCATGCCAAAAACGAGATCGCAATCACCTCAACGCCGAAGTTCGCGAAGGACATCTCTCGGCGGCCGTTAGCCACCTCGGAAATATCTCTTTCTATGTTGGCGAGGACAACAAAGCTACGCCCAGCGAAATCGCAACCGCTTTGAAAGCAGTCAAGAGCCTCGACAATAACGCGGAGACTCTCGAGCGAACCGTGAAGCACTTGAAGAAGAGCAATGTTGATCTCGACAAGTATCCCATGTCTCTGGGCGCAACGCTGAAGTTCGATCCAGAAAAAGAAACGTTCGCCGACAACGACGGCGCCAATGAAATGCTGACTCGCAGCTACCGAGACGGTTTCGCTTGCCCGTTGGCAAAAGACGTGTAAGTAGATTGAGTCCAAACGATAAAAACAAAACGCCTCGAGATTATTCTCGAGGCTTTTTTTTGTGGGGGGAGGGCGTAGCACGGGCTTGCCACGGTCTCGCCAGTTCGCGTTTTGGTTTAGTTCCGCGCGTCGTCTCTTTACGCCATTGGCATAAAGAAAGGCGTTTTTGTTTACCCGAATGGGTCGAGGTCTTTGAGACCGTGCTGAGTTTCCCGGTCGTATTCCAGTTCGCGGCGGCGGTATTGACCAATGATCTGTTCGCCCATCGCTTTGATTTTCTCCTCCAACTCTTTTTCGGAAGCCGCACCCATGCTACGTCGCTGGAGTTGCAGGCACATGTCGCGGGCTGCATCGAGCGCAAGTCGCGAATGACCTTGTTCATGTAGTTGGAGACCATCGATATAAGCGTCCCACTTCTTTTGAACGGCGGCTTTGCGATTTGCATTTTGAGTGAGCCGCGGCATCGTGGTCTTGATCGTGACTTCAATGGTAACGTTGGTCAGCCAGTACTCTGACCCCTCGAACGCATAGTTGTATTTCCAATTCACGTTCCAGCTTGTCTTGGCATCGTACGGAAACGGACGCACGTCATTTGTGTTCAGCCGAATCTGTCGTTCGGTCGTGCCCGCGACGTCGTAGTGCTTCATTTTCATGTCGACACTAATAGTCCCCTGTTCCGGTAGAGGGGGCGCTGCCTCGACCCAATCTGTAGCGAAAGCAAGAAGCACGACTGCGATGGGAAAGGCGTGAAATTTCATCCATCTTTCTCGTTGAATAAAGGGTCGTTCAGTAGAAGGGTCGTCAGTCTTATGGGAATAATTTGCGAATCTAGTCAGCGAATCTAGCCAGCGAATCTAGCCAGTATAGTTGCCTATGATTTGGGAGGACTCGATGGAGTGGGCTACATAAACACTTCGGCATATTGAGCCCTCGGTCGACTCCCTGCTTTTGCGTTCTGTAGCGATTGTGACGGTCTATTCGGCGTAAAGTGTCTAGCGTTAGCAGTTTGCGAAGATCTGTTGCGCAACTATTTTGTTTTATCTGGACGCTATTTATTGCCTATTTGAGCTATCTTAACTACCATCGGGTTAGGTGTTCTTGACACCCAAGCCGCGCTTGCGGTCGACGCTATTGCCAATTGGGCTCGTAATTCGTGCATGTCCAACCTTTGAAGACCAGACTTTGAAGAGCGAGAAGTAACTACTATGAGTTGTCACACTTCCCCATACCGCTGGATTATCGCTTTGGTTGCTGTTGCCCTAATGATGGGAACGGCTGCTGAACTACGAGCACAAAACAACAACAACGGCGGCGGCCAAATTGCCGGTGTCGAAGTTGATCCAAACGGCGTGTTGCGAACGAAAACATTTTTCGATCGCACGGGCCAATTGACTCGCCAGCGAATGGCAGCTGCTCGAGCACAATTGGATCCCAACTTGGCTCGACCAAGCTCGCTGCGTTTGGTTTCCATCAATCGACTTGAAAAAATCGTCGGTGTTCGCGTCGATGCGGCTCACGGTTTGACCGATGAGATTCGTTACCTTGCTGGCCTGACTCAAATCACACATGTCTTTTTCTATCCCGAAACTGGCGACATTGTTGTCGGTGGTCCCGCGGAAGGATTTGGCCAAGACGTTTCCGGTCGAGTCATCGGAATCCACTCGGGCAAAGCCACTCTGCAGTTGGAAGACCTGGTCGCAGCCTTGCGAGCCTACGGTCCTTCCGGCAAGCGGACGAATATGATCCGTGTCTCGATCGATCCAACTCAGGAAGGTTTGCAGAAGATGCAGCAGTTCCTGGTTAACATCAGCGGCCGAATTCAACCGGGCGATGCCAATCGCATTGCTGCTGGTTTGCAGGAAAACCTCGGCAAGCAAATTGTTTCTATCGATGGAGTATCTCCCAAAACTCACTTTGCCCAAGTGCTGGTCGAAGCAGATTACCGCATGAAGCTAATTGGTATCGGACTAGAGCGACCCCCAGTTGGCATCATCAGCTATGTTGCCAAAGCCAATCCTCGCGACGTGGCTCGAAACGCCATGCAGCGATGGTACTTCACTCCTGATTACGACTGCGTCAAAGTCAGCGACGACGAATTGGCGATGGAGCTTGTCGGCAAAGGCGTAAAGTTGATCGGCGAAAATGAACTGATCGCAGGCAACGGTGCTCGAGCCGTTGGTGGTAATGCCGACCGAGCTAGTCAAGCTTTCGTTAAGTCGTTTACCGCGAAGTATCCCGAGTTGGCTCGAGTGTCGCCCGTTTACGGTCAAATGCGAAACCTAATCGATATGGCAGTTGCCGCGGCGTTCATTCAGGAACAGGACTATTACGGTCAAGCGAAATGGGAAATGGATGTCTTTGGTGACGAATCTGTTTATGCCATCGAAAACTATCCCGCACCAAAGCAAGTTGAATCGGCTGTCAACGTTATCTGGAAGGGTAACACGTTGATGACCCCGATCGGCGGCGGAGTTGAAATCGCAGCTCAAAACGCATTGGCAACCGATCGATTGATCGAAGACAAAAACAACAAGCTCGGCGAGCAACGCAATAAGTTGAGCATTGATCTTAAAGAAGGTCAGTGGTGGTGGGACGCCAAGTAAGCGTCGCTCACAGACAACTCTGCTCGACTGAGCCAACCAAGTTAAGCATAGGCCAAGTGATATCAATCGAAATCACTTGGCCTTTTGCGTGCGCGTTTCGCAAGCGATACCCACCCAACAGTTTCGCCGCTACTTCTTTTCGCCGCTATTTCTTATTGCGACGAGATTCTTTTCGCGATTTGTTGCGGCTTGTCTGCGTTGCCTGATGTTCGCGGAGCAGTCGCGAGATGTCGAGTCGGTTGAGGAGATCGGAAGTGATGGGGCGTTTTTCGTCCCAGAATACTTGGCTGAGGAAAAACTGTTGGACTCGTTCGGAGTTCAATATTTCGAGGACATCTTCGGCGATTTCGCGGGAGGGGCAGGGGAGGAAGTAGGTGGTGTCGTCGAACAAAACGGGTTTGCGGCGGTAGGGGCCGACTAAGCGGAACTCGAGTTTCTTGTAGAGTCCTGCGATTGCGATTTTCCATGGAGTGAACGCATAGTCGCCGATTCCAAAGACGCTGAACCTGGGTCTGTTTTTGTAGATGGAGCTACGTCGTGCGTCCAGTTTCTTGCCGTGTTTGAGCAGGTATTTCCAAGTGCGTGGAGCTTTGCGGGCGATTGTTTTTGTGTCGTCACCTGTTTTGCGTTGAGTCACGATAACTCGCCGATTTGGTTCAGCCAGTCCATTTGCGACTTGGGACCCTTTCAGCAGAGGGAACAAAAACCGAGGTTCCAGGTCCACTGTTTTGCCCGTCTGGCGTTTCAGTTGTCGACCTTCGCTGATGAGTTCCATGACGCTGCTACAGTCGTGTTTGATACCAGACCGCCAGACCCAATTGTCTTTCGCGGCACTGCCATGTTCAGCAGGCGAAAGGTTGCGAGCGCAATCGGCGGCCGATTTGTGCAGTCGCACGTTGCTGACGAGTTTGCGGATCTGATCGCCGTTTTTCGACTGTCCGATGTTCGACAAGCCGATTTGGGCATGGGGGCGTTTGGCGTCTAAGTTTGCGTAGACGGCCGCTGTCGACGAATTCCGTTTTCCAAATTCACACAGTAACAGGCACGCGTCGACAGTCACTTGGAAGTGTTTCGCGGCATCGATGGTAAAGATGGAGCAGCGACCGATTTTCCGCGAAGCTTGCCATGCCTGTTCGAGAACTCTTCGAGCGACTTTGGTCTTGCACAGCATAGCGAGAGTACCGGGCGTTCCCTCCAGCCAATCGAGCATGCGCAGGATCATCCATTCGGAGATGTCAAAGTTGCTGCGGCCTGTGATCGCGTCCATCCCCCTCATTCCTTGATTGGATTTCACCGGAACGTTGCTGCTGTCGAGCAGGCTAAGTTGTGTATTGGTGACCCATGGCGGGTTGCCAATCACGAGCAGAGGTTGCGGTAGGTCTTGTGTAATTTTTTGCCAGTTGGCCTTGAAGAAGTCTCGTTTCATAAACGAGGCGTTCTTTATTGAGCGGCGGGCGGCACTGAGGTGTGCGGGGTTTCGGTCCAATCCGATCGCGCGTTGTAGTTGCGGAAAGCACTGAAGGCTTGCTGCCACGAAAGCGCCGCGGCCACAGGTTGGCTCGATTGCAGCTACGGGTTGTACGCCCAGCCTGACGAGAGTTTGGCAAACCTCTACCGCCAGCGGCAGTGGTGTTTGGAAGTCGCCGAATTCGACTTGTTGTTCTTTCGATGCCACGTTACGGCAGATCCAGAATCAAGCGGTATTTGCTGCGGTCCGTCGTGTAAATGACTTCGTGTGGATGGTCGTTGAAGTTCGCCCACATGCGGATGTCTCGGCCTTTGCCTTGTTCGCGATCGTTGTATCCGGGCGCCATCCAGGCCGAGTACTTGCCGCTAAACCAGCGGATTCGATAGGCCAGAACTTCGGGGTGTTTCGACGTGTTGAGTCCTTGGAGAAACCAGTGAGTTGAATTTGTTGGTTTCCGTTCTTCTCGAAAAACGTTTTCCGATTTTCCCACGATGTCGATGTACCGTTGCAAGAGTGTTGCGTACTGTTGTTTTACTTCGTCTTGATCTCGGTCTTCGCGATGTTTTTTCCGGAAATTCGATTCGCGAAAATGGAGGACTCTCGCCAGCGTTTCTTTGTCGAGCAGTTTTTCGTACTTAGGCCAGTCGATGTCCGCTTTCAGCTTGACCAGTGCTTGGGCTGCCGCTGACTGAGCAGGTGCATCGTCGCCATCGAGAATCATTTGGAGCTCGCCGACTGCGTCGTTGCCTAATACTTTTGCCAATGAATGAATTGCGGCTCCTTTCACTCGAGCATCTTCGTTCTCAATCCATTTTCGCAATTGCGGAATGTCTTCCTGATTGGCAATGGCCGCCAGCGCTGCCTGACCAGCTCGCACCATTTGCGACGACGTACTCTTTTGGATTGTCGCGACGAGCAGCTTCAAGTCGACTCGGATTTTTTCGTTTTCGATTATCCAGTAAACGGCGATTCGAGGATCCATCCGTCTTTGCAATGCTGCCAGAACACGTTGCACTCGAACGGATATCTCTAAGTCGGAATGGTCCGCGGCGCGAAGGAGTAATTTCTCAGGTGGATTTATAACGGACTTCAAGTGTTGTTCCGCGGCGACTCGGTTTTGATATTTCTCGTGACCGAGTTGCTCGATCAATGCAGCTGCTTGAGACTCGTCGAGAACTCCAAGACTTCCCGATTCGACTTTCTTGAGAAACACCTCGATGCTCGGGCGGTTGGGATGAACGTCGACCACTTTTAACGCCGCCAAAATCTCTTCCCGCGTCTCGACCGCCAACGCTGCATTCACCATCGAGATGGAAAGAAGGCCAGCGAGCGTATATCGAAGAAATGAATGTAGCTTCATGATCGCTCGGACGTTATTTAGAGTTGCTTAGAACGGATTGAATGTAGTTGGTTGTGGCAGCGATATTGTAAGACTAGGTAAACTTTAACGCTTCACGTCAAATGGATGTGCGAAATCAACGCAAGCGAGCAGAAAGTCTACTTTATTATATCTGATGACGAGCGAAATCACTTGCCCCCAATGAACGCAGTAGTTTACGCGGAAGTGGAGTCAATCGCATCGAAGTTCGTCAATCATTGAGTCGTCCAAGACTCCCCATAAGTCGGGTTGTTGCTTGCACTTCTTTCTAAGAACCACTCAAAAAACCTTGTAGGAATCCCGATCTTCTGTAAGAATCAGCTTACTCTTCGGAACAAATTCTTCTTTTCAAAAATCTAATCTACGAACGAAGTTCTTCACTCCACGCTTACCGGAACTTAGAGAGGAGTACGGGGGATGAGAGGCCAGCACTCCATGTTGGACCAGCATGGGTTATTTCTTGGTAGTCGAAAGCAACGGAACAAACAAAAAAAACAACTCAAAAAACGCACTCATCTGAAGCGAGCTATTCAGCTCGAATCACTTGAGACACGTATTGTCTTATCGGGTGATATACCTGGTTGGGCGTTTGATGTTGACGAGCCGAATCAAGGCTCAGGTTCTTTCGACGGTAGTGACGTCCACAACGAAGTTGCAGAGCTTCGCTTGGACAGTTTAGGTAATGAGTTTTACATCGAGCCGGATCTAAATGAACCGGCACAGGGAGACGAACCGGTGTTCGAAGCCGCACAAGGCGACGACACTCTGTTTGCTGCTTACGATCTCAGTGAAACGTTTACTCTTCATAGTCGACCAAATGCCAACCTGACGATCTATTTAGATTTCGACGGACACACCACAGCGGACACTCCGTGGAATAACGGGCGGGATGACATCATCACGCCTTCGTGGAGTTTAGATAACGACGCGAATTCTTTTAGCCAAATTGAACAGCAGACGGTTCAACGTATTTGGGCCCGCGTGTCCGAAGACTTCGCTCCGTTTGAAGTCAATGTCACGACCGAGGATCCAGGTACCGCTGCGCTTACTCGCAGCGGTAATGGGGACAACGAGTATGGCACGCGCGTTGTGATTGGACCAAACACTTGGTTCGATCCAGCAGGCGGCGTAGCGTACATCGGTTCCTTTAATTGGAATACGGACACACCGGCATTCGTGTTTAACTCGGGCGAAACTTCCGCAACGGAAGCGATCAGCCACGAAGTTGGACACACGCTGGGATTGGGTCACGACGGTACGTCGACGCAGAGTTATTACGGCGGCCACGGCAGTGGGGCGACCAGGTGGGGCCCGATCATGGGCGCTTCGTATGGTCCCAATCTGACTCAGTGGAGTCGTGGTGAATATGCCAACGCCAATAACCAGCAAGACGATTTGGCGATCATTAATGGTTACCTCGACTATCGTCCCGACGACAATGGCGACACGTTCGGTTCGGCAACCACATTAGCCGCCGCAGGTGCCACCGTTTTGGAGGATACCTTCGGTCTGATCGAGCAGAGTTCAGACCTCGACGTTTTTAGTTTTCTATCTGGAGCTGGAAACGCGACGATTCAAATCGATCCGTTAGGTGTCGGTCCAAACTTAGATATTCTGGCCGAGCTTTACGATGCGAGTGGCTCGCTGATTGCATCCAGCAATCCGACCAACGACATCGATGCTAGTTTTAGTCTGAGTATCGAGGCAGCTGGTCAGTATTACTTGGAGGTTAGTGGAACGGGCAAAGGCGACCCGGCGACTGCTTACTCCGACTACGGCAGCTTGGGAAGTTATCGCATTACGGGAACGATCGCTCCGTTCATTCAAGGCAACGTCGATCCGTTAGCGATTGACGACGCAGTCACCGGCTTTGTTGATGAAACGCAGGTTATCGCCGTCTTGGCAAACGACAGCGACCTGAACGGCGACCCGCTGACCGTAGCAGCGGTGACTCAAGGTGCTTCCGGCAACGTTCAAACCGATGGCACGCTTGTCACTTACGCTCCACAATCCAACTTCATTGGTACCGACACGTTCACATACACGGTTACCGATGGTGAAGGTGGATCCGCAACTGCGGATGTCGTAGTGACAATAACAGACATTGTGACGCTCACGTTCCAACAGAATGTTGGTGGTTACGGTGGCACGCTAGATACTTTTGTTGCCGGTTCCGCTGCGAACGCGGACAACTCGCAGGAATCGGCGATCAACGTCGATGGCGAAGACGGCGGCGAAGCTGTTCAAGGACTGCTGAGATTTGAAGATGTGTTTGGCAATGCTGCTGGACAAGTTCGCAGTGGTTCGACGATCTTGTCTGCGAATTTGGCAGTGCAAGTGACCAATAGCGGCGCTTCTTTGTCGCTTCATCGTATGTTGAATAGTTGGAATGACACCGACACCTGGAATTCCCTCACCGAAGGAGTTCAGACCAATGGCACCGAAGCCGCCGAGAACGCGGACGTCGCTTCGGGTGAATTGTCGACTGGTTCCCAAGATATCGATGTCACGTCCAGTTTGACCAGTTGGGCTGCAAATCCGAATTCGAATTTCGGCTGGGCTTTGATTCCTAGCGGCACGAACGGAGTTGATTTCAATTCGGCCGAAGGTCAGACGCCACCACTTTTGACTGTGGAGTTTCGTCTGCCAACCGGCGAGCCCAATACGAATCCGGTTGCGGCTGACGATGAGACTTCGACCAATGAGGATACATCCGTTTCGATTGATGTACTGGCAAACGATTCCGACGCCGACGGCGATACACTTTCGATCGTTTCGGTAGGCAATCCCAATAACGGAACGGCCGTTATTAATAATGGTCAAGTAGTCTACACGCCCAACGATAATTATTTTGGGGAAGACTCGTTTTCGTACATGATAATCGACGGTAATGGTGGCAGCGATGAAGCTACCGTCAGCGTCAATGTCGTGGCGGTCAACGATGCTCCCAGTGCGAGACCAGATCAGACTTCAACAAGCGAAGATGTTGCAGTTACGATCAATGTCTTGGCAAACGATATCGATCCAGATGGCGATTCGCTCGACGTTACAAGTGCGACGAATCCAAGCAATGGAACGGCTGTCGTTAATAATGACGGGACGATCACCTACACTCCGGACGCCGGATTTTTTGGACAAGATTTCTTTAACTACACCATCGACGATGGCAACGGTGGAACGGCAACCGGCGAAGTGTTCGTCAGTGTTGCGGCAGTTAACGATCCACCTGTCGCAGTTGATGACAGTGCTACGACTGACGAGAATACGCCTGTTGTTATCGATGTCTTGAGTAACGATAGCGATGCCGATGGCGACGATTTGTCGGTCGTCGAAACGAGCAGTCCAAACAACGGAACGGTATCAATCAACAACGGTGTTGTGATTTATACGCCCGACGAGAATTTCTCGGGAGAAGATTCGTTTACGTACTTTATCAACGATGGAAATGGCGGAGTTGATTCCGCGATTGTCACGGTCACAGTCAACGCTGTTCCCGAGGCACCCGTTGCAGTCGACGACGAAGCATCGACTCGAGTTGACGAGGCGGTCACGATCGATGTCCTCGACAACGATTCCGATCCCGACGGCGATAACTTGAGCGTTGTCAATATTTCGCAGCCCCAATCGGGCACGGCGACGTTGAACAACGATCAAACAATCGTCTATACGCCAAATCCAGGTTTCGTTGGCAACGATTCCTTTACCTATACCATAAACGATGGCACGGGTTTGACAGATTCGGCAACCGTTAGCGTGCAGGTTAGCGACACGTTTAGCGTTAGTTTCCAGCAAAATGTCGACGAGTATTCGGGCACGGTTGATACCTTTATTCAAGGTGCCGATCCGACTGCCGATAACAGTGCCGCTCCATTGATTAACGTCGACGGTGCCGATGGCGGTGCAGCTGTCCAAGCACTTTTGCGATTCGACGATATCTTCGGCGAAACGGCTGGCCAAATTCCTACTGGTTCGGAGATCGCGAGCGCGACTTTGGTCCTGCAGGTAACCAATGCCGGTAATCCAGTTTCGCTGCATCGGATGCTCGATGAATGGGTCGCTACCGATTCGTGGAGTAGCTTGGTTGAAGGTGTACAGACCGATGGCTCGGAAGCAGTTGCCGACGCCGATGTTGTTTCTGGCAATGTAACGTCAGGCGTTTTTGAGATTAATGTTACGGCAAGCTTAGCTGCTTGGGCCGCGAATCCCGCATCCAATCTCGGTTGGGCGTTAGTACCAACTGGAACCAACGGCGAGGATTTCTATTCGGCGGAAGGACAGGTTCCTCCCGTTCTGCAAGTAACCTATCGCGATAGCGAGAACACCGCACCAGTTGCCAATAACGATCAAGTGTCGACGGACGAAGACACGCCCGTCACGATTGACGTTTTGGCAAATGATTCCGACGATGATGGCGATGTTTTGACGATCGTGGCAACGTCGAATCCAGCAAACGGGACCGTGGACCCGACCAACGACGGTCAAATTGTCTACGTACCCAATGAAAACTTCCACGGCGTC
>Ga0115002_10007683_pt1 | contig 12079 bp, 13 predicted proteins | sample ArcticOcean_MG_C_8_FD_89576 | JGI IMG/M metagenome (GOLD analysis project Ga0115002, IMG submission 89576) | Marine microbial communities from western Arctic Ocean - ArcticOcean_MG_CB11_86 | ecosystem: Environmental > Aquatic > Marine > Oceanic | place: Arctic Ocean: Canada Basin | collected...
CTCCCCCAGATTAACCAAAAGTAATAGCAGTGGGTTTTGTCTCACTTCCTTTTAGAATTGGATTGTTTGATAAAGTTTGCTTGGTTTATTGCCCCTTACTCAGAATTGAATGTACGCGTGACTTGGTACTTGTGGTAGTTGAGAATCGCAGTTTGTATGAAGGGAAGCTCGGAATAAAGTAAAATCTGCATGAAATTGCAAATCTGCAAAACCACACTGAACAGTTCTAAACTGAAAACCTGAGACAGTTTAGGATTGAAAAAAATGAGGACAGATTCCTGGATTGTTCAAAATGTATCTTGAACAAATAAAATTGATGAGACGTATCATTGAAGATTTAGAGAGCGAAAGATGAAACTAAGATTTTTGTTGCTGACTTTAACAACGCTATTTTTACCAACATTCTTAAGCGCAAGTGAATATTATTGTGTCGATGAATTAAGAACAGGAATTGTAAAAGATAAAGATTCATGGATTTCAAAGAAAATTGAAGAAATAAAATTCGAAGTAAAATTAGAAGGAATTGCAATGGATTTTAAACTTCTTGGAGAAAAATTATTCAGCGGATGTCATGATTTAAAATATGACAAATACACTGATATTTATCAATGTTCCAATTTTGCACTGGGCTGGGGAGAAGCTCAAAATATTTATTATGAAATTTTTAGTTTCAGTCCAAGTAAATTGAGATTTCTCTGGTCTTATTTACCAGGATATATTGTAAATAAAAAAGGCAACACACCTATGGTAGGTGGTGGTACCTGTTCTCCGCTTCAAGACTTTGCTAAACTCTAATCAATTGAATTAATACAGTTTTTTTAAATTTATTGTGTACCATTAACTGACTTTAAAGAATTAAAGTCAGCAATCGCTCAACTTAAAAATTCTCTTCCCCTCTTTAAGACCTAGAATTACTTTGGGTACTCTTGCAAATAAAGATTGGCAAGTCTCCCCTTTGGGATTCTTTCAAATCATTTCACACTCTAAATACAATTAAAGGCTATTTTGGAAGAGTTTGCTGATTAGCAATCTTTTCAGCAGTGGTTGGCGGAGATGCATAGGAATCGAACCTATCTGAGACAGTGTTAGTGCCCCACGCGCGGGTTTGAAGTCCGGGGAATCCACCAGTGATTCATCCATCTCCGTGTTGAAATAACATTTATTCTGTCGGTTTTATTGCAAAAAGTCCAGACTTCTCAGCAGACTATACTTCTTATAATTACGGCACATTCCCTTGACACCGAGGTAGTTTATGAGTAATACTGACAGTAGCTGTTTTCCAGCACAATCCTCCTTCGTCAGCCTTTTATATGCGTTATTTTTCATTAATTATATTTGCCGGTTTTATTGTCTTTAGTGTTGATTTTGCTACACAAAATACCGAACATGTAATACTGAATTATACTCTCGACTGGCTAAACTTCAGTTACCAAACTGAACGTCCCGTTTTTGTGACAGTTTTTTTCACCTTTGCATTTGGAATAATTTTTTCTGTTTTTTATTTCTTCTTCTACCATGCAATCCTGTTGAGGAATCTACGTAAGCAAAAGAAAGAAATCAAGCGACTCAAACGTCTTGTCTCAATAGAAAGAGAGAAACACGGTACGATGGAAGAACGCAACAGTGAATTACAGCAGATAGTTGAGCGTGTTCAAAACAGGGCGGACCTCAATAATGATCCGGATCCACCGGCACTTGAGTCAGCAAATCCTGAAAAATTACTGAGCGAATAAACTGCTGTGGTTGCATTAGCGTGACGTAGTATACAATCCTGATACCGAATTATTCAAGGAAGGCTGGCTTACCGTTTTCGCTGGAATGACAAATTCTAACGACTTTTTCACATTTTTAACAAAGCTTATAGGAACAATATGACTAAATTAAATTTTATAAAAAACCTCGGACTGGAAGATTTGAATTCCGGTGTAAGTACTGGAACAGAATGGTTCTCCGGAAAAGGCCCCTTGACTGAATCCGTCACACCAGTGAATGGATCCGTCATCGCAAACATCCAAAATGCAAACCGTGAAGAATATGAAGCCGTAATTTCGAAAGCTCAGCAGGCTTTCCCGAAATGGCGTAAAGTCCCAGCACCGCAACGTGGAGAAATCGTGCGTCAAATTGGAAATGCAGTACGACAAGCAAAGGATGATCTGGGAAAATTAATTTCCTGGGAGATGGGTAAAATTTATCAGGAAGGGTTGGGAGAAGTTCAGGAAATGATTGACATTTGTGATTTTGCTGTGGGTCTTTCACGACAGCTTTACGGTTCCACCATGCATTCGGAACGCCCAGGACACCGCATGTACGATCAGTACCATCCGCTCGGAATTGTAGCTATTATTTCCGCTTTCAATTTTCCCGTTGCGGTTTGGTCATGGAATGCCATGATCGCCACGGTTTGTGGGAATGTTTCGATTTGGAAACCGAGTCCAAAAACACCTCTATGCTCAATTGCTCTGCAGCGCATCATTGCTAAAGTTATGAAAGATAATGCAGTTCCGGAAGGCGTATTTAACCTCATAATAGGCTCAAATGAAGAAATTGCCGAAACACTGGTTAATGATAAGCGCGTCCCGCTGATTTCCGCTACCGGTTCAACCGGAATGGGACGGAATGTTTCCGCAAAAGTCGCTTCAAGACTGGGACGAAGCATTTTAGAACTTGGAGGTAACAACGCGATTATTGTGACGGAAAGTGCGGATTTGAAGATTGCGATTCCGGGAATTGTATTTGGTTCAGTGGGAACCTGTGGTCAGCGCTGCACCAGCACACGCAGGATTATCATCCACGAGTCAATTTACGAAGATGTTAAAAACCAACTTGTGCAAGCTTATTCGCAGCTTGAAAACCGTGTGGGGAATCCGCTGGATGAGAATACACTAATCGGCCCCTTGATTGACGAAGTTGCCGTGAAAAACTTCCGGAATGCTTTGACGGCAATCCGCAAACAAGGTGGAAACATAATTTATGGTGGTGATGTATTGGCAGGACATCCTTCAAATCTTTACGTACGCCCTGCCCTTGCGGAAGTGGAAAACCTCTGGCCGATTGTGCAGGATGAAACTTTTGCTCCATTGCTCTACCTGATTCGTTACCAGAATTTCGACGAAGCGCTGCATCTGCAAAATGACGTGCCTCAAGGATTGTCATCTGCTATCTTCACCCGGGATTTTCAGCAATCCGAAAAATTTCTATCGCATGAAGGATCTGATTGCGGATTGGCCAACATCAACATCGGAACTTCCGGAGCAGAAATAGGAGGGGCGTTCGGCGGAGAAAAAGATACCGGAGGTGGACGTGAATCCGGCTCTGATGCATGGAAGTCGTACATGCGCCGTCAAACCAATACTATCAACTACTCTTCCGACTTGCCGTTGGCACAAGGTGTTAATTTTGATTTGGGTTAATCATCAAAATCTGCAAACAAAAACGATCAAAACAGCTCTGATCTACAAAAATCAATTATTCTTCACTGCAAACAGGTCTTGAAGGAAAAATGTCAGCTATGAAATACTGATTATTAGGTTTTAAAAAAATAATCCTCTAACTGGTGCAAAGTAAATTCCTGTTCACTTAGCTTCCATGCGAGAATATCACCCGCAGAAATCACTCCATACAACTTCCCGTCTTGGAGTACAGGAAGATGCCGGATCCTGTTTTGAGACATTAAATTTGCCGCTGTGCTGACTGAAGTTTCCGGTGGAACAGTTGCAATTGATGAAGTCATAACTTCTGAAACCTGAATTTTTTCTGGATCCAGCCCCTCTGCAACAACACGGCTCATCAAGTCACGTTCCGTAAAAATACCCACCAATGTTTCATTTTCCACTATCATAAGTCCCCCAACCTTTTCGTCACGCATTTTTCTGGCTGCAGCAGCAACAATGCATTCGCTGTCAACCTGAATCACTCCCTTGGTCTTCTGGGCTATAATATCACTCAATTTTCCTGACAAAACATCAGTCACAGAATCAACTCGAGAAACAGTTTTTTCAGTAGCTTGCATATTTTCTCCCTGGTTAAAATCAATGAAACAGTACCAGCAATTTAATTTCTTAATTTAAACAGCCAGCTATTCATATTTTTTTCCTGCCTGAATCTCATACATTTGGGCATAATTGTCAATACATTTTTTTGTATTTAAATGAGGATTCGTGTCTTGATCTAACTTGCTGTAAGTTTTATGCTGATAAGTAGATGACATCTGCAGGCTGCAGAGTTTTATTGCTCGAATATCAATCTTTTGTTAATAATAGATCATGATTGCCAAAGATACAAAATCTGTGCTGGTTGGACTAACAGGCGGTATTGCTTCCGGAAAAAGCACTGTGATTCAGTATCTTAGCGAAAACGGTTATGCTGTTATCGACGCAGACAAACTGGGACACAGAGTTCTGGATCCCGGAAACCCAGGTTTCCAAAAAGTAGTAGAAACATTTGGTAAAGAAATCTTGCATCCGGATGGTACTGTAAATCGTCAGGCGCTAGGAAGGATTGTCTTTGCTGATCCGCGAGGACTCATGCAGCTGAATGAAATATCTCACCCAATGATTGCTGAGATGATAGAAAAAGAATATGAGAATTTAGTCTCAAACTGTGTAAACAAAATTGTATTTTTGGAAGCAGCCTTATTAATTGAAGCTAATTGGCATGAGGCTTGTGGACAAATTTGGGTAGTAACCCTTGATCCTGCTGTCGCCATGAAGAGATTACAGGAGCGTGACAGCTTGAGCAAAGCAGATGCACGTTCACGAATAAATGCACAACTAACTCCGGAAGAGCGTTTAGCTTATGCGGATGTAGTTTTAAATAATAACGGTTTGCAGGAAGAACTAGTTTTTCAAACACAACGTGCGCTTCAGCAGTTAAAACAAGCAAGAACCGGCGTCTAATTAGATTAATTTTACACAAACTGAAGTGTTATGAAATATCCAATGCACTTGATTCTAGACAGCTATTCTCATCCGGGAATTTCATTATTCTGGAAACGTCATGGACTGAGTATTATGGAGCAACTGGTGCCAAATGATTTTTTCTTTAGCACAGGAGACACTCCTCTCGAAAAACTTGTGGAACGGGAAATTTGGTCAGGCTGGAAAAAGATTATTTTGATCGGCACTCCAAATTCAATCAGACGCGGATTTAATACTTTAATGCAAGCCAGCCGTGAATGCAGAAGCACTCTGGAAATTGGTTTCTGGCCTCTCGACCTGCAGAATCTTGCAACTTGTATCAGTCAGTCATCTTTGTATTTAAAACCTGTTTTGCAGGTATTTAAATCAGGACATACGTTACATGTAGACGTAATGAAGGTGCAGTTTCTGGCGCCGGAACTGGAAACAAGATATTTTTGGAATGATTTTGTAATCAACAGTATACTGCCTGATGCGGAAACCACGATTTTCATCGATGAACAAAACAGCGAGGTAAAAGGTAAATTCAGTTGCCGGATCGCTTTTCACGACGAAACTTTGAGTTCACTTACCATGCATCCAGGCAAATTGACCAGAACTCCTGTGCTTAAAGTATACCTCAAACGGGAGGATACCTTGACTGCTACAGAACGTTTTAAGCAACTCCGCAAGTGGCTTGCTGCAGAGAAGAAAAATGCTGAAAAAGAGAAACTCCTGAAAACAGGAAAACAAGTGGAAATTCAGGGAAACTGGGCTAATCTTACCCTGAATATAGCGGCAATAAAGGATTCAGTCCAGTCAGTACATTTACAGGTTGAACGCAAAGCATTTTCGTTAATTATCCCGGCAAAACCCATACAATCCACAGAAAGTATCAGAAATGTTATTCCGGCTTTTCAACCGCGGGGAGTAATTGCCAATAACCGTGAAGCTACAAAAATAGGGCAGTTGCATTTCGAGGAGAAGCCCCGACATGACCAAGAGTGAGTTTATAGCTGATTTTTAAGAGGATGCGTCCGCGGATTTAGAAATTAAATCTGTTTTATTTTCAGGAGCTTGAATTACCTTTGGTGGTGTAGTTGATTTTTCAGGCAGTAATTTTGGAAACTGTTGCGGTAAGAGGCTTTTCATTTTTTCTTCATTCACAATTGAACACAGTCCTTCAACAATTCCGCCATCGTGGATAATCAGACATCCCGCAAGATTTGTGACATTTCCATGAACACGTCCTTTTGACATTATCTCAATCTTGCCGGAAGCATATAACTCTCCTTCAACAAAACCGTTTACCTTGATTATAGGAGCGCGGATTGTTGCATCTATTTTTGCCGGCTCACCAATTATCACTTCGCTACCAATATCAATTGTACCTTTAACTTCACCATCAATCCAGATGGGACGCATACCCCATATTTTTCCTTCGATACGTATACCTTTTCCCACATAAGTTGGAGCAGACCCTTTAAACGATTCTGTCTTGTTATTTCCGAACAAAATTTATACCAGTTGCAATTTTAGAAAATACGGCATTTGTACTTAATTGATTTTTCCTGATTATCCTTGAACAGCATTAGACAGTTTTAAAAACAGATTCACAAGTTAATAATAATTTTATAGTATTGCAGTAGCTTTTTACAATGACATAAAGATCTGCATAATGCACAAGTATTCAAGCAACAATTCCTGTTTTACATTGCAACCTTTTTGAGAGAGAGATAAACTGTACTAGTTAAGAAATAATCACAGACTAAGTTACTGTAGTTTTCAAACGATTTAAAGACATGCAACTCCAGCTTCAAAACAGCACACATTACCAATTGAACTTCAGTTGGATCGCTGTTTTGCTTACTTTTATCATTTTAGGTACAGGGTTCAGCGTTGGTACGGCAGCAGAAAGTGAAAATTTTTCTGCCCGCTTCAGAAAACTCTCTGAGGAATTACGCTGTCCAACTTGTCAGGGATTGTCTGTCAAGGATTCAGAAGCAGGATTTTCAAACAGCATCAAAGACAAAATCCGTGAACTGATGAAAAACGGCAAGTCTGATAAAGAAATACTGGCGTATTTTGTTAAACGTTACGGGGAGTGGATTTTGCGAGCGCCAACAAAGAGCGGCTTCAATTTGGTGCTCTGGATCCTGCCTGGCGCAGGAATTTTGATTGGTCTGTTTTTTGTCCTGTTTCGCTCTAAACGCAGAGTAAGCAAACCACAGCATGAGAAACTAGCATCTTTGACCCCGGAAGAAGAGCGGAGAATTAAGGATGATTTGGGACGCTTTGAAGAGGGTTAAGACTATTCTTTGATATGGAAGGCGTTAAAGTTTTCGAAATTTATCCGGTAATCAATTTTCTTCATTACTTCATATTTTTCCAGATAGTCAGTGTAAAATTTACCTTCTTTCTTTTGAAATGTCTCGATGAATGATTTGTCAAAATTTTCACGTTCATCAAGGGCAAACATACGGGCTGCAGCAGTTTTTTCTGAAAGTTCAAGTAAGAAACTCAGATTGATTAATTTTTCAAACTCTGGCAGAAAAACGGTTGTTCCCCAAACCAGTAAAATCATTCCAGGAGCAAGAAATAACGGGAAGTCACATATCTCATAATCCTGAATAATTTCCGGAGGATTTTCGATATAAACTTGTTTTCCTTGACTGTAGGGAAGTAAAACATCATCAATAACCCAGTCACGGATATCAACCGTACGCCAGAGAGAGGAGCTTGACTCTATAGCAGAGTTGTCATGATTTTGGAATTCTGTACCTAATACTTTAGACAGATCAAGACTTGAGACCAACAGTTCCTGATCTTCAAGTGCATCGAACAGTTCGCCTACAAAAAATGAATGGCCACATTCGTCAGGCCCTCCTATACCGAGCACCAAAGGAGCCTGCTCTGAGGACTGCATTCGTTTAAACAGAATGTTTGACAAATCTGCGGTTGTTATTTTACTGGGATGAAATATCTGCAGAGTATCGTACAAATGTTGATATTGCATTCCACCGTTTTGTGTCGTTTCGCCGGTGCTGCCTGCAAAGTTTGCGTTAGCATTAGATAATTTTGTTTGTAGAGATGCTTGCTCAGAAAACCAAAAAACGTCTGTAGCTGACAATGAAGAATTGTTTCTAAAAACTTCTTCACCTGTACTATTGATAACAGAAAGTTTTGTATATGAAGACCATTCAGCAGCCTCGATTGACTCTGAAATCAAGACAGTCGCAAAATCACGATCGTCAAGAACACGTAAATACTGACGAAAATTGTCCCATGCATCCTGATCAAAATTAACAGTCAGGCTGTCCAGTTCAAAAACTAAACGTCGAATACGACTCGGATGAAATTCTTGCATTGTAAGTTTATAAAATGATTAAAAAGTACTTTAAAAGATCCACTGTCTACGCCTCGGTACCGTCCCTCAGGGAAAGTACATGTTAAAAAGGCACACTCAGGTTTTTGCTACAGTCTTAAGACTGTTGGATATGTCTTTAGCGTTTGCAGCCTGGGAACTGGCATATCAGCTCAGGTTCCTCTGGATTGACCTGCCTCATGCTTCAATGATTCCTTCTCATGCTGAATATTTGAAAGCAGCGTTTTTTGTGGCTGTTTTAACTGGTTTAGTCTTTTCCTTCAGTGGAGTTTATCGTTTACACAAAGTTGTCAACCCGCCTCAGGAATTCTACCATCTATTACGGGGAACATTCACTTTATTATTGTTGACTCTGGTGGCTGCGTTTTTCTACCGTGAATTTTCTTTTTCACGTGTACACACGCTTTACTTTCTTGCTTGTTTATTAATTTTACTATTTTTTTCACGTCTTATAACAAAAGGTGCCTTACACTGGCTACACGCCAGAGGAGCGTATGTTGAGCATGTTCTACTGATCGGAAACGGAGACTCAGCTAACAAATTTATCGAACGTCTAGTTCGTCTGAAATCACTTGGAATTGTTCTGAAAGGTCTGATCGAAACAAATGGCAGTCAGAATTCAGTTATTCCGGCCTATATTCCCAGACTTGGAAGAATTGACCAGTTGAACCAGATTATTCAGGCACACCAAATTGATCAAGTTTTTATTGCGCTTCCTCCGGAAGAACAACACTATATTCCAAAATTACAAGAACTGCTGGCGGAACAATGGGTTGATGTAAGGATTATTCCGGACCTGGGTTCTTTCCGTGCTCTTCATACCGAAGTGGAGTCCATTGATGACATGCCGATTATAACCATTGTACAAAGTCCGATGACCGGTTGGAATCAGGTGCTCAAGCGTCTGCTGGACATTTCCGGAGCTTTTGTCGCGATTGTTCTGTTTTCTCCGTTAATGCTGTTGATCACACTCTTGATCAAACTTAGCTCATCCGGACCTGCTCTTTACGGTCAGGAACGAATGGGACTTGACGGCCACACATTTAAGGCATTAAAATTTCGTTCTATGCATGCAGATGCTGAATCAAAAACCGGTGCAGTCTGGGCCAGTGAAAATGATGAGCGCCGCACAAAATTTGGTGTTTTTCTGCGTAACTACAGTCTTGATGAACTGCCGCAGCTTTTCAATGTTTTCAAAGGTGAAATGAGTCTTGTCGGCCCCAGACCTGAACGTCCTATTTTTATTGAACAATTTAAAAGTCAAATTCCAAATTACATGCTTCGTCACAAGGTAAAAGCAGGCATCACAGGCTGGGCGCAAATTAACGGCTGGCGGGGCAATACTTCGCTTGAGAAACGTATAGAGTGTGATTTGTACTATATCGAGCGTTGGTCAATCTGGTTTGACATTAAAATATTATTCCTGACTTTGTTCAGAGGATTTATTGATCCACATGCGTACTGAGAAAAAATCCGGCGGATTTACTTTATACGAAATTATGATTTCCATCACAATCTTGGGAATCCTATCAGGTCTGCTTTCTGTTTCTTTGTTGCCGCTTCTGGATCGGGCAGAGTTTGTAAACACAGCAGATCTTTTCAAAAATACTCTAAGGCAGGCACAGTGGCTGGCACTGTCTCAGCATAGATCTCACCGCATAAAAAGTGAATCCAGAAATCTCTTGCTTCAGCGAAAAAACAACAGCAGCTATGAAAACGTTTTGGTGGAAAAATTACCAGAAAAAATCTCAATCAGTGCCACACGCTGGCCTTCATTCAGTGCTTTCGGCTTTGCCGCAGGAGGTACAATTACTCTGGAAAATGAGACTTACAGCACAAAAGTTGTGGTCAGTCCGATTGGACGAATCAGGCAGACTGAGATTGAAAGAAAATAAAAATTTATATAACTCATGAAAATCAAACTCTTTCTATGCAGAACTGCCTTCTTCCTGTTGTCAGCATCTTTGTTCGCTGTTAGCGGATGTTCAAAAAAAGAGACCAGTACAGCAACAACAAGCTCTTCAGACAACTCAACGCCTACTTTTGCTGTATCAGAAATCAATCAAACCCTAGAAGACGGATATTATACCGGCTCTTTTGTAGTTCCGTCGGATGGTGTTTCTTTTATATTATCTGTATTTAAAGATAACAATGGATCAACAGCGTTTTATACACTAATAGATCCTGACGGCACAGATCTTTTGAATTCTTCTTCAACACCGACTTTGAGCGGCGTTTCGAGTGGAAGTCTGGGAGCTTACGGATATGCTAATATTCTCGTACCGCAGTCACCAAGTTTCAGCGTAAAAGCAGGCACATGGTCATTCAAAGCCTACTCTAACGACCGTGTGAAATTGGCGCTGCGCTCAGGTACTGCTCCAACTTCAGCAACAATAGTCGTGCAACCTTACATCACGGGAACAACCTGGGCTGCTGACGATCTGAGTGCCACTTTGAGTGTCATGTCAAGTATCTACTCCGAAAACGGAATTATATTAAGTGTCAACAGTACCATCACAATCAGTGACTCCCAGTTTGCCGCAGTATCTGGCACATTCACCGATCCGACTACTTCTGCTCTAGTTACACAGGGAAGTACTGCTGCAGTAAATCTTTTTTTTATTGAAGACTATTCCGGCAGCTGGTCAGGCATTTTGGGAAATGCGGCCGGAATTCCCGGATCAATGGGGATAGCAAATGCCTGGAATGGAGTGCTGAACAGTCTGTCTGCACATGCCTCAGGAACCACCCTTGATGCTCAACTGCTGGGTGAAACAGCTGCACACGAAATGGGACACCAACTTGGTTTGTTTCACACTACGGAACAAAGCGGAACAGAGTTTGATATTATTAACGACACTGCGGAATGCCCCAAAAGCAGCAGGGATAATGACAGTAACGGACAAATGACCGCGGAGGAATGCGAAGGTTACGGTGCGGAAAATGTGATGTTCTGGACAGCCTGGTCTTCAACTTCCAGATCTGCAGGAAAAAAACAGGAAACACTATCCAGTTATCAGCAGCAGGTCTTGAAGTATTCGCCACTTGCTAAGTAATTTAATAAACTTTCAAAATGTCATCAATTTAAAATAAAGGAGGATCATGAAATATCTGCTAATGATTTGCATTTTATGCTGGAATTTGACAGGAATTGCAGTTGCCGCTCCGGAAAAATCTGTGGTTCTGGAACTGCTGGAAGGTCGTCACTGGAAGCTTGATGCAGAGTCATTTCAGCTTCTGGGAGATGATACAGACAACGTGCTAATCGAAATTGCCGGGGACACAGCATCGATCAACTATTTGCGTTTTAGAGCGCTGGAAGCTTTGTCGTTGTTTCCTTCAGAAAATACCGCCGTCTTTTTGGAGCAAACCGCAGACAAATCATTTGCAGCATTGGCACGTCGCGGATTTGAAGCTTTGAACAATGGATTCAGCAAAACTGAACCTGACAGAGTAAAAAAGTTGGCAGAACGATTATTGCAGCACCGTAATGCGCAGGTTAGAATTTCAGCAGCACGTGCAGTACGCAGTTTGGACGCAGTTCGTTTTGAAAGTTTCCTGAAAGCTGAAAAAGACTCCTGGGTGCGTAAAGAAGCACAGAAATAAAACTGCTCTATGTGAGTAAGCGTAATCCGCTCGACAGCAAGACCAGCAACAATATCAATACTGCTGCGCCCACAAAAAAAACATGCATGACAAATAATAGTGGGGTTTTCTCACGTAGATTTCTGAGGAGAGCAAGATAATTTTTTAATAGATTTTGCATGCTTTTAATTATTCAACTTACTTGTTCTGCGGC